>Ga0316221_1003056_pt1 | contig 14136 bp, 11 predicted proteins | sample TBH18007metaG_FD_206003 | JGI IMG/M metagenome (GOLD analysis project Ga0316221, IMG submission 206003) | Freshwater microbial communities from Trout Bog Lake, Wisconsin, USA - TBH18007 | ecosystem: Environmental > Aquatic > Freshwater > Lake > Hypolimnion/Profundal zone | place: USA: Wisconsin... | reverse complement strand
TTACCGGTGTTGAGCACCCGCAGTGTTGCCGAATCGGAGACAATTTTCCGCTCAATCAGCTCGTTCATCGTCAGGCCGACGATTTCACTTGTGGGTATGCCGGTAATCCGCTCATAGCTGTGATTGATTCTGATCAAGCGGCCCTGATTATCAGCAACAACAATGCCGTCATGGGAGGATTCAAAAATGGCCTCCAGTTCCTTATTGCTTTCGGCTAATTTGTTAATTACCTCGTCACGCAGCTCCAGTGGACAGAGCAGGCCGAGATATCCGTTCATGGCGGGTATGAAAAACGGAAACACAATCATCACACCATACTTCGAATGAAATGTCGTGTAATGGTTGCTTAGTATTCTTTTGCCACCGGCGATCCTGCCCAAAAGCTTCGCATTTCGCAAGCGTTGCGGAGCCTCAGGATCTATCCAGACAATATTCAGCTCTTCATCACAGACAAAAAATACGAAGCCCTCTTTATCGGATATATCCATCACAACCACCCTTAAACTGCTTTACTTCAGATATTTCGCATCCTTCTTATTATCTCCTTCTCGCCAGCCGATCCCAAGTACCGGCGGACAAAAAAAAAGACAAGCCTACTTGTAGCTTGTCAAAATGTCGACAGAACTCCGGCTGTTCAAAAACGAGCATAGCTAGGCGCACCGGAAGAGCGCGCCGCGCCGCGTACCTGGTGGGTACGCAAGCAAGCGCTCTGAGGAGCAACGACGCTAGGCAAAGTTTTTCAACAGCCGGAGACAAGATACTACGGCATCCGGGTGATGCAGAATTGCTCATCATGACCAAGTACTTCGGCTTTGGATAGTTTGCCGGAGGCCATAGCCAGAATCTCCTGGTAGATCTCCTCGCCGACTTCTTGCAGGGATTTCTCGCCGGTTATCACGCTGCCGGCGTTGATGTCGATGTTTTCTTTCATCCGCTCATAGGTCCGCGGATTACCGGTAATCTTGATAACCGGTACCCCCGGGAAACCCGACGGAGTGCCCCGCCCGGTGGGAAAGCACACAATCTGTGCGCCTGCGGCGACTTGGCCGGTGGTAACTTCGCCGTCATGACCGGGACCGTCCAGCAGCAAAAGACCTCTCTTGGTCGGTGCGTCGCCGGATTTGAAGACCTCAACGAACTGAGCGTTGCCTGATTTCTTCATGCCGCCAAGGGATTTTTCCACCACGCTGGAGAGCCCGCCGTCATAGTTGCCGGTGGAGATCAGGTTCTTCCGCTTTTCGTTGCTGGAGTTTTGGGTTTGCTGCTTGAGTCGCTCTTCCATAGCGCGGATTGCGCTGAGGATGTCGGCCGCCACTTCTTCGTTCACGGCTCTGCGGGCCAGAATATGCTCAGTGCCGAGAAGTTCGGTGAGTTCGCTCAGGATGGATGATCCGCCCTGGGCAACAAGCTTGTCTGACGCAAGTCCGAGGGCCGGATTGGCAATCAGGCCGGACGTGGTGTCTGAACCGCCGCAGTTCAGGCCGATCATCAGTTCACTGACATCAATCTCCTGCCGGCGCTCCTGGGAAACAATCTGCTGCATGGCCCTGGCGTAGCGGGTGCCGATTTCAATGGCTTTAATGGAATCACCCACATCTTGAATGACAACAGTCTCCACCATTTTCCCGGTAGGCGCGATGCCGGCAGCCAGCTCGGCTGGCGTGAACCGCTCGCAGCCAAGACCGACCACCACGACACCGGCAAAGTTGGGGTTCCGGCCGATACCGATCAGCGTCTTGGCGGTGATTTCCAGATCCTCGCCCACCTGGCTGCACCCCACCGGATGACTGAACGGAACGGTGCCAGGAACATTCTGGGCGATACGCTGAGCAACTTTGGCTGCGCAGAAGACTGACGGGATGATGGCAATCAGGTTTCGAACCCCAGCTGCTCCATTTTCACGCCGATAGCCGAAAAATTTGTCTCCCATCTACTTCATCCCCCTGTCGCAGTACATGTTATGGACATGAATCCAGCCGCCTCTTTTGAGGCCGACTTTCATTTTTCCGATTTCCTCACCGTATTTATAGACCGGTGCGTCTTTCTCAAGATCGGCGAGGGCAAACTTGTGCCCGAAAGCGATGTCTTCAATCACCGACACTTCGTACTTCTTGCCCCCGTCCTCGGTCACGACGCAGGTATCGCCTGCCGCCAGATCGGTTAGAGCGATCCCTACGTTATCCTTTTGGTCAAGCACGAACGCCTTTTTTCCCCCAGCCAGGCTGCCAAACTCAAATTCACTCATTTTTTCCACCTTCTTATAACATCTTCAAGGTCGTCGCCGTCAATTTCTAGAACAGGTTGCCCTTGGCGTCAAACGGCAGGTCGTAACTATCGCTTACGATCTCCAGATGAGTATGCTCTTCGACGTAAGCGCGCAAGGCGACCGAAACCTCCAGGTCTTCCAGCTGATTGGTGTTCTTCATTCTAAGCAACGTGATATTCTCCTTGTCCAGACGATTGCTGGACTTAATGCAGGCTTGAATGGCCTGCTTATCGTTTTTCAGCACCATGGGAACCTTGACTGTTAAAGGCACTGTAGAAGTCAGTGAATTGGGATAAGTCTGCTCAAACGAGAACTTGTCGAAGGCCCGCTTGGTGGTGAAGTCGGCCATGCCGATGCCGTTGCCGTTCCCGTGGGATACATCGGTGATGTCCAAAACCGCCAGCCGCTTTACCTCAGGCCCACCACTGGCGGCGTTGGAATTATAGCGACCGATGACATTGGTATCAAAACCGGTACCGCTGATGTTTTTCCCGATTTCGTCAATAATGATGGTGTCCAGTTTGGCGAAATGGATACGGGGGGAGAGCCGCTTGGCTTCTTCCTGCAAAGCGGGTTCCAGGCTGATGAATTCGCTGTTTTCCAGCACTTCGATCCGGCAGGTTTCGTGAAAGGGGTTTTCCATCACGCCGACACCAAGAAGAATGTTCGCTTTGGCCAGCGAGACACTGGCAATCATCGGGACATTGACTGCCATTTCATCAAAGCCGAGCTCATGACAGTAATCTGCGCCTTTTTGTTTGCCAAGGCCGATGGCGATCATTTTCTGCAGACCGCTTTCGATGGGGCCGCGAAAACTGGTATGAGGCTTGATGCGGTTGGCGACAATCGTCCAGTCGGCTTCATAGGCGTTTCTGTCAAAATAAACAGGCAGCCCATTTGCTGAAATGCCAACCTGGATTGGGTCGATGTCTGATCTTATTGGCGCGCCGATATATTCCTCGGTATAGCCCATCCCGATGATCATTTCCCGCTGGCCCTGGGAGGTGGCGCCGCCGTGGCTGCCCATTGCCGGCACCATGAACGGCTCAGCGCCGCGGCGTTTCACTTCCTCGACCAGCGTCTTGATCAGAAGCGGCATGTTGGTGATCCCGCGGCTGCCGATCGTAATGGCTACTTTTTGGCCGGGCTTAATTTGAGCCATTGCCGCTTTGGCCTGGAGCTTGGCTCTAAGTTCGCCGACAACATCCTGAAGTACCGGCCGGTCTAACTTCTGACGAATTCGGATGACCTTGGGGATAGCGATGGAATCAAGCAGTCTGTCTATTGCACTCATAACACTCACTCCATTTTTAACAGAATTCATTCAGTCCTGCGGCGGGCGGTTATCGCCGGCAGCATCATCGTAACAAAGCCGCCGACAGCCAACATGATAACCAGACTATAAACGCCGTATTTCATATCACCGGTTGTAGATGTAATCCACCCCACAAAGAACGGGCCCAAAAAGCCGCCCAGATTGCCGAGGGCGTTAATGACCCCCCTGGACGCACCAGCCATTCCTTCGGCAAACACCATGGACGACATCGACCAAAACGGGCCAAGAAAGGCTTTCAAGAATACGCCTGTGGCGACCAGAAGCAGGAAAGAAACCATAATCTGGCTCGGAAACTGCATCGAAAGCCACAGGAATCCGGCAAAGCACCACAGGGAAAGCGCGGTGAAGAACCTGGGATTCCCAAAGCGGTCAGACAGCGAGCCGAATATGTAGGTGCCGCCGATGGCTACGATAAAGGGTATGGATGCCAACAGGCCAACATTGGTCATATTCGTCTGGGTGAGATTTTTCAGCATCGTCGGCAGCCACAGCGAATAGCCGTACTGTCCGGTGGTGAAGCAGACATAAGCCAAAATCATGATCCAAAGCGTCTTATCTGCAAGCAACTGCTTGTAAGACCACTTTTCGCCCACATTCTTGTGGTTAGCCGCATTTTCCGCCTTTTCGGCGCTTAATGTGGCAATCAGATATTCCTTCTCTTCCTTGGAGATCCACTTGGCTTCTTCCGGACGGTCACTGATCATCGGCAGCCAGATGAAGATCAGCAGCAGAGAAATGCCACCCTCAATGAAAAACAGGTAGCGCCAGCCATGGTTGGCCACAATCCAGCCTGAAATCGGATTGGTGATAACCGAAGAAATCGGCATGCTCGCCACAAATAGCGCGTTGGCCCGCCCGATCTCGTTCTTGGGAAACCAGTTGCTTAGTATAACTAAAATTGCAGGAAACACTCCGCCTTCGGCGACCCCCAGCGCAAACCGCGCGGCCAGAATCTGCCATTCGTTCTGGGCAAGCCCGGTCAGCATCGAGGTGAAGCCCCAGCCAATGATCGACCACAGGATAAATTTCTTTGCGCTCCCGTGCTCGGCCAGATGGCCTCCCGGCACTTGCAGAACTAGATAGCCGAAAAAGAATATGCCTGCCGCCAAACCGGAAACCGTCATGGTCAGCCCCAAGTCTTTACTCATACCTCCGGCGATTGCGAAACTGACATTCATGCGATCCATGTAGGCAATAATATAAATAATAATCGTCGGGGGAATAATCCGTATCCAGCGGGCTTTGGGTATTAATTTCAGCACCTCTGCGCTCATTGCCAGATCCCTCCCGTTTTTTTGTTCGCATCCGGGTCTTTCCTGTCACCGAGAAGGATACCCGAGCCTTCGCTCGCTGCCCTTCCCTCAGCCCAAGAGAATCCGCCGCGCTTTGTAGAATATTGACGGCATCCCCGCCAGGGCAGTGATACAGTTACACTTAGGCCCTTTCTCCATGAGGAAGGGCCTAAGTATTATACCACTTTCTAATAGCCTAAGATTGCCCCTTTATTGGCCTGGGACACATGACGGCAGTATAGGCCGAGGAATCCGCCGTCCACCGGCGGCTTGCGGCGTTCCAGCTGTTCAAACCGTTTAGCCCGTTCCTCTTCGCTGATCAGCAAATTGAGTTCCTTGCCGGCGATATTGATTTCGATATCATCGCCGTCCTGGACGATGGCGATGGGACCGCCGATCTGGGCTTCAGGGGTCACATGACCGATACAAAAACCGCGGGTCGCCCCCGAGAATCGGCCGTCGGTGATCAGGGCCACGCTGTCGCCAAGACCCATGCCGGTGATCATCGCCGCCGGTATGGACAGTTCCCTCATGCCTGGTCCGCCTTGAGGGCCCTCGTAACGGATAATCAGAATATCGCCAGGCTTGATTTCCTTGTTCATGATATGCTCCATTAGTTCTTCTTCGGAGTCAAAGGTTTTCGCCGGTCCGACCTGGCGGGCAAGGTTACCCTTGATGCCGCTTATTTTGACCACAGCGCCGTCAGGAGCCAGATTACCCTTCAAGACCACGATTCCACCCTGAGGATGAAGCGGATTGTCCAGCGGCCGGATAATTTCCTTGTTTTTGACCCGGCTAAAATAGGCGTCATACTTCTTGCCGGTAACTGTCATGGTGTCTTTGTTTAACAGCGGTTCGATGACCTTAAGGATGGCGCCGACCCCGCCGGACTCATAGAAATCCTGGATGCTGTATTTGCTTGACGGCTTAAATTTAGCGATACACGGGGTCGCCATCGAAATTTCGTCAAACTCCTCCAGACTCAGTTCGACACCCGCCTCTTTGGCAATAGCCGGCAAGTGCAGGATGGCGTTGGTCGAACCACCGACCGCCATCAGATATTTGATGGAGTTGCGGAAGGTTTCTTTGGTAAGGATCTGCCGCGGCCGAAGGTCTTCCTTCACCATTGCGACAATGCGTTCACCGGTTATTTTGGCAAGTCGGCGCTTGGCGGCATACACGGCGGGAATGGTCGAGCCGCCGGGCAGGCTCATGCCCAGAGCCTCAATCAGGGTATTCATGGTCATACCGGTTCCCATCATGGAGCAAACGCCGGCAGTGCAGCAGATGTCTTCTTCGATTTTCTCGAATTCGTCAGCGTCGATGGTTTCGTTCTTGAAAGCACCCATGGCTTCTTTGATGTCGCACATGACCTGCTGTTCGCCGGCGTCGTTATGATGGGGCAGCATCGGCCCGGGCGACAGAAATATGGACGGAATATTCAGCCGCGCCGCCGCCATCAGCATGCCGCCAGGCGATTTGTCGCACGAGGGCAGAAAGACCAGCCCGTCGAAGCCGGCTGATCCGACCATCACTTCGATTTCGGCTGCAACCACTTCACGGCTGGCCAGGGAGTAGTGCATTCCGATTCCCTGACAGTGAGCGTCGCAGACAGCGACAGTGTGAAATTCCACAGGGGTGCCGCCGCCGGCCCAGACCCCTGCTTTTACAAACTGCGCCAGCTCTTTGTTTGGATAACTGCCAGGATTGATCTCCGACCAGGAACTGACGACCCCGATAACCGGCTTTTTCAGTTCGTCTTTGTGATATCCCACCGATTTAAACATAGCCCGGGGATACGCGCCTTTGGTACCGGCGAACATTTCCTCCGAGTTCCGTAACATTTTTTTCATTTTTCATTCCCCTAACACTTCAAAGTTTAAAAATACCGATAACCCCAGGCTGTTCAAAAAGGTCGAGATGCTAGGCGCACCGGAAGAGCGTGCCGCGCCGCGTACCGGTGTACGCAAGCAACCGCTCTGAAAAGCAGGCGCACGACGCCTCAGCGGCGATGCGATCGCTTTCAACGACGCAGATTGGCCTTTTTCAACAGCCGCGTTTTGTTAGACTGGGAGACCGAGCGAACGCATCCAGGCAATGATCTTTTCATCCTGGCCGGGATTCAGAGCCAGCGGCGCGGTGACGGTGGTGCCGCAGATACCCATTTTGTTCAGACCGAATTTGATGACCGCCGCGTTGTTGCCAAAGGTTGCGATCAGCGGAATCAAAGAGGCTTTCTTCTGCAGCTCGATAGCGGCAGGCATATCACCCTTCATATAGGCGTTGTAAACATCGGCGCACAGTTTGGGGGCCAGACTGCAGCCAGCGAAAATCCCGCCTTTGGCGCCCAGCGGATAGGTGCCCAGACCCAGGGCCGGGTTGCCCAGCATAACGGCGAAATCGGCGTCTGCGGTTACATGGATAAAGCGCTGGGATCCCCAGTAATCACCGGCGCTGTCTTTCACGCCGATAATATTGGGATGGGCGGCCAGTTTGGCCATGGTGTCAGGGGTCATCGGTGATTTGGTCAACTGGGGGAAATTGTACATCACCACAGGCAGGGCGGACGCGTCGGCCACCATGGTGTAGTGCCGGATGAGCGCAGCCTGGTCCATCGGGAAATAGTAGGGAACAGCCACAAGTACGCCGTCAGCTTTGGTGGTGGCCGCGTGTTTCACTTGAGCGATGGTCCTGGCGGTGCCGGGTTCGCCGCAGCCGATAAGTACCGGTACCTTCCCTGCCGCTTCCTCCAGTACACTGTCGATGGCATCTGAGCGCATTGCGTCAGTCATCGCCGGAAACTCGCCGGTACTTCCCATGACTACCAAACCGTGCACGCCGCCGTCCAGACAGTAGCGGGTGACTTTTTTCATGCCTGCTTTGTCCACTTTTTCATCCGGGGTCAACGGGGTTACTAGTGCAGGATAAACGCCTTTTAATTCCATAATCTTTAGCCTCCTGTTATTTTTATTGTTATCGCAAGGTAAGATGCGTCCTTTAGAATAGACCCAGCCAGCGCCAGTAAGTAACCGCACAGAGCGCGTAGACAATACAGGCTACTGTGCACAAGACCAGACCGGTGCGCAGAAAATCGCCCACAGTTAGTTTGCCTGTTCCATAAACCAGAATATTCGAGGTGCAGCTATAAAACATCAACAGCGGATAGCCGCCGATAATCATCCCGGCCGGCAGGGCAAAGACCAGGGGATTAACATTGACGACGTCGGCCATTCCGATCACGATGGGTATCAGACCGGTGGCCATCGGCGTTGTTCCGACAAAGACCAGATGGAGAAATTGAACAATAAACATGATAATGATCAGCGTCATCACCAGCGACATATCCGCCAGTCCCAAGGCGTGAAAGATGGTCACCGCCAGCCATTTTGCGGCGCCGGTGTTAATAAGCGCATCACCCAGACTGAGTCCTCCGCCGGTTACCATCAGCACCTGCCAGGAGACGCTCTTGTTCGCGTCTGACCAGGTCATAAACCCCAGCTTAGGCACAAAGAGCAGGCACACACCCACCAGACAGGCGATGGTCGCATCGATTTTGGTCCATTCACCAGTCACCCACAAGATGACAACAAGAGTAAAGACAATCAGTGACCGCTTTTCATCCGGACAGAGCGGCCCCAGCTCGGCGAGCTTGTTGTCAACAAACTGATCGCCGCCAGGTATTCTCGGCACTTCAGGCTTAAAAGCAATGACACTGACATACCACCAGGTGAATAGGGTCATTAATAATGCCGGAGGGAAACCGTACATGAACCATTCGCCGTAACTGATCAGATGCCCCCCAGCCGCCTTGCTGATGAATTCGATGGTTACAGGGTTCGGCGTGGTGGCGGTCAGGATTCCGGCGCTGATGGTGGAATTGGTGTAAGCCAGAATCAACAGCAGCCCGGCCGCGAATTTCGAGCGTCCCTGGGCGCCGAAAACCTGGATAATACCAAGACATACCGGCAGCAGTATCGCCGTTCTGGCTACAGTGGACGGAACCAGAAAAGCCAGAACAACGTTGGCGGCCATGACGCCGAAGATAATGCTTTTGGCGCTGTTTCCGACAAGCTTCATGATCAGATAAGTAATCCGTTCGGCCAGCCTTGATTTGGTCATCGCCCCAGCCAGCACGAAGGCCCCGAACATCAGGTACACTGTCGAAGAGCCGAAACCGCTCAAAGCGCCTTTGGTGTTGGTAATCCCCATCAAAACCGCCGCCGGAACAACAATGATGCTGGTGATCGCCAGCGGTATAGCCTCGGTGAGGTACAGGATGAAAATTCCGGAGAATAAGGCCAGGGCTTTATGCCCGGCAATCGATAGGCCTTCAGGTTTACCCAGCAGCATAATCAGCCCAGGCAATAGTATCGCCAGGGGAATGCCGATTTTTTGCCGCCAATCATTTTTCAGTTCATGCTCTGAGGAGTCCGGTGCAGGAGTGGCCGGTTTCAACAAATTCACCTCCCTATTTACCTGTGGTAGCCAGCAAACTTCATTACCTCATAAAGGACCTTCGCCTGGCTGTCAAAACAGCCCCAGCCACCGCCAATAGGTTGTTGCACATAGCGTATAAACCACGCAGGCGACGGCGCACAGAACAAAGCCTACCCGGGGGAAATCGCCTACAGTCAGTTTGCCGGTGCCGTAAACCAGAATACTTGGCGATGTATTGTAAAACATCAGCAAAGGATAGCCGCCGATAATCATCCCGGCCGGCAGAGCAAAAACCAGCGGGTTGACACCTGAAACCCCTGCCAGACCGATTACGATCGGTATCAGGCTTGTTGCCATCGGCGTTGCGCCCACAAAGAAAATATGCATATACTGGACAATAAACATAATGACGATCAGGGTAACCACCACCGACAGACCTTCCAGCCCCAGTGTCTTGAAAATCGTGACCGCCAACCACTTCGCGGCGCCGGTCTCTGACAGAGCGTCACCCAGACTGATCCCCCCGCCGGTCATCAGCAAAATGCGCCAGGAGACGCCTTTGTTGGCCTCACTCCAGGTAACAAAACCCAGTTTGGGCAAGAAGAGCAGGCTTATTCCCGCAAGGCAGGCGATGGTCGGATCAATCTGAGTCAGCCCCCCGGTCGCCCACATGAAGACAACCAAAGTGAAGACCACTAGCGACCGCTTTTCGTCGCCTGCCAAGGGACCCAGCTCCGCCAGCTTGGTCTTAACATAGTCGGTGCCATTCGGTATCCGATCGATTTCCGGTTTGAACACCCGCAGGATGTACCACCAGGTGATAAAGGTCATCAACAGTGCCGGAGGGAACCCGTAGATAAACCACTGCATATAGGTGATGGCAGGCCCGCCGGCCTTGCTGATAAACTCGATGGTAACCGGATTGGGCACTGTCGCGGTCATAATCCCCGCAGAGATGGTCGAGTTGGTGAATGTCAGTAATAATAGCACTGCCACCGCAAAATTCGATCGCCCCTGAGCGCCGAAAACCTGAATAATGCTCATACAGACCGGGAGCAATATTGCCGTCCTCGCGGTGGTCGAAGGGACCAGAAACGCCAAAATGATATTCGATACCACAAGGCCGAAAGTAATATTTCTGGCGCTGTCGCCGACGACTTTCATAATCAGATATGTAATCCGTTCGGCCAGTCGTGAACGTACCATCGCGGTCGCCAGAATAAACGCCCCGAACATGAGGTAGACTGACGAGGACCCAAATCCGCTCAGGGCCCCTTTGGTGTTGGTAATCCCCATCAGCACCGCTGCCGGGACAATCATGATACTGGTTATGGCCAGCGGTATGGCCTCGGTGAGGTACAAGATAAAGATACCGGCAAACAAGGCTAGGGCTTTGTGCCCGGCGACAGACAAGCCATCAGGTTTGCCGAGCAATAGCACCAGCAGGAAGAGTGCTATTGCCAACGGAACGCCGATCCTCTCGCGCAGGCTTTTCGGCTTGGTTCCATCTTCGGACGGTGGTGGTGCAGGAGTGACTGTACTCACAGAAATCATCTCCATTCGTCCCCATTACAGTCCCGGAGCAGTCACTCCAGCGAGCGGTATGGACGGCAATCAGCTGTTGGGAGCATATTTGCGCAGCAACTCTGTCGCCCGGTCGGGATTGTAGATGCCGCAAACGCAAGGAATACCGATCTGAACCGCTGCTTGCTCCGGCGTCTTTCTCCCCTTTTTGACGTCTTCAATGAGCTTTTTCACCAGATACTGCGAGATCAGCCCATGTCCGCACATGGTGACAAACTCCAGTATTTCTTCTGAAGGCAATTCTTCTTTTTTGCCCCATATATCCAGGGACAGATTGATCGAGTGGGGCTTGATGCCGAGTTCCTCGCTGAAGGTGATAATATCCTCAGTTGGTCCTTCCACCGTTACCGACATGCCAAGATCCAGTTCTTTCAACCGCCTGATGATTTCCTGCATTTTTTCCTTGCTGGAAAAACAGCAGCGAACCCGGGGAACCTCGTTCAGGGCCGCCTTGATCTCTTCCAGACTGTAGCCCTGGAGGATGGTTCCCAGATGCTGAGAACCAACGTTGGCGGGCCCAACTTCCCAGACAACCTCGAGAACCTTGAGCAGCTTCTCGCGCGAGTCCACGTGATTGATCCCCGAAGCCGCCGTCACCAAGAGCACATAATCATTTTTTAAGGATTCTTCCGAACCGCGGCGATGTAAAGTATGAGTCATAACCCTAAGCCTCCTTGCTCTCTCTGATGATTTTAAAAGGTCGTCCCATCCCCAGATTTATTTTGGAGTTACCCCTGGGCTGCATGCCCAGCTCGGCAAGAACAGGCAATACCGGGAGGGTGCCGTCTTCTTCAAAACAACACATCAAATCAAGGGAAAAGACGGTGTCAAGACTCTGAGCCACAGCTTTCACTGTTTCCAGGATGGTCGCCAGCTGGCTGATCGGCGCTCCAAACTCAATGATCGCTGAAATCAGTTTTTCGGTTTTATATTTCGGATCAATCAGTCCCTTTTTCTTGTCGATCATCAGCTGAGTCAACGGGTTGGCTTCTTCGAACACCACACCGATAGCTGCCAGCGCGGTGGTGGCTTTCTCAAAATCAATCATCGTCGTTCCCATACAAGGCCGGCCCAGCTCCACCGCAATCCCGATTTCCCCGCGGCAGATCCTGCCTGTTACATCATTAGTCTTGACTTCCTCGGTGCCCCGGCCCGGCACTTTGGTAACCGAGTGGGTTGTGGTCGGGTCGCTGAAAAACCTGCGGATACCCCGGGGTTCTTCATAAATACCCGGTTTTTCGTAAAACGCTGCTGTGGGACAGGGGACCACATCATTGCGGAAGCAATTGCCGCACTCCAGACAAGCGTCCTGGTCGACAACAGCCTTTTTGTTGGTCACTGAGATAGCCTTGGCAGGACAATAGGGGATACACACCCCACAGCCGATACATTTTTCTTGATCTACTAGCATTGATTCTCCTCCTTTTTAGTGCTGATTTCTTTACTGCATCTTGGTAATTATGGCTTCCACCGCTTTCAGGTGCCTGGCCATGCAGGTTCTGGCCTTTGCGCTGTCGTGGGCCCGCAGGGCGGCCAGCAATTCCCGGTGACCGGTGACTGATCCCGCTTGCCGGCCCGGCAGTTGCAGGGTTATGTCTCTCACCTCGGTCAACATATCCATCAGGCCGGCCATCACCCGTTCGAGGGTGTGATTGCCTGCAGCCTTAATGAGCGTATAATGAAACTCGGTATTGATTTGATTCAATTTCTGCCTGCTGCCTTCAGGGTCGTGGGCCAGCGCCTCCGCTTCGGCCAGCAGGCTCTCCAGCCGGTCCAGGTCGGCGGGCTCAGCTTTCTGCGCAGCCCAGGCGGCCGCCTCGGTCTCCAGGATCTTTCTGATCTGAAACAACTCCAGGATATTGTCTTTTTCCCGGGCCAGGATGGCCTGCAGATCAGCCAGATAAGAAGCTTCTTTGCCTGCGGCGACATAAGCCCCCAATCCCCGTTTTACCGTAACCAGCCCTTGGCCTGCCAGCATCTTCATCGCCTCGCGTATCGAGGTCCGGCTGACCTTGAAAGCCTCGGCCAGTTCGTTTTCCGAAGGAAGCTTGTCGCCGCAGCAATATCGTCCTGTGGTAATCGCTTCCTTAAGCTGGGAGAAAACTTTCTCCGACAGACGTGTCATCTCGCTCACTGGTTGAAAACCATTCACAGCGCCAATTCCTCCCCACTCCGGCCGATGCCGGGCAGCCCACACCAGCTATTGTCAGGTCAAAGATAATCCGTATTGTTCAGCAATAGCCGCCAGTTCTGCCCGAAGGCTGCCAGTCACTGTGATGCCGCCGGCTGCCGCCTGTTCCAATTTACGCCTGCGCTCACCCGGCAGATAGATCTCGTCAACCCCGGTCGCCTTCTCGCAGTCTTTGATTTCCCGGCAAAACCGTTCGGTGCGCTCGTAGTAGTCTTCGATACCGATAAAGGCGTCGGCTTTGATCAAGATAATGATGTTGCCGACCTTGCCTGGTTCCTGCTTGTCGTTGTACTGCCAGGGTACATCCCGGCCGAATGCCGCCCCGGTCAAAACCCCTGCCATATGCTCCACAACCAGCGCCAGGCCATAACCTTTGGGTCCCGCCATCGGTAAAAGCGACCCGGCCATCGCTGCGGCGGCGCTGGTGGTGGACATCCCGTCTTTGTCCAGTGCCCACCCTTCGGGTATAGCCTCACCTTTCTTGGCGGCGGAAATAATTTTCCCCCTGGCGACAACACTTGTCGCCAGATCAACCACCACCGGCGGCTCATCCCGCCGGGGCAGACCGATGGCTATCGGATTGGTGCCAAAATAGGCCTCTTTCCCGCCCCAGGGCGGGATAGCCGGCGGCGAATCGGCCATGATGAGGGTTATATAATTCTGCCTTGCAGCCAAATCGCAATAATATCCCGCTGCCCCAAAGTGGTTGGTTGCCTTGATTCCTGCCGCACACAGGCCAAATCTGTCCACCAGCGGCATGGCTGCCTCCAGAGCCCTGACTGTAACCACCGCACCCAGCCCGTTGTCACCGTCGACAGTCAGCACTGCCGGCCAGGGATTGGCTATCTTGATATCAGGATTTGGATTGACCGCCCCGGACTGGATTCTCTTGAAATAGACCGGAAACCGGCTCACGCCATGGGTCCCGAGACCCCACAGGTCAGCTTTGATCAGATTGTCGGCGACAAGTTCCCCTTCGGCCGCCGGAACCCCGATGGCCAGCAGCGCCTGAACCATAAATTGCCGCAGA
>Ga0316221_1003050_pt1 | contig 14152 bp, 11 predicted proteins | sample TBH18007metaG_FD_206003 | JGI IMG/M metagenome (GOLD analysis project Ga0316221, IMG submission 206003) | Freshwater microbial communities from Trout Bog Lake, Wisconsin, USA - TBH18007 | ecosystem: Environmental > Aquatic > Freshwater > Lake > Hypolimnion/Profundal zone | place: USA: Wisconsin... | reverse complement strand
TTTCAATTTTTTGTCGGCGTTGTACGGACGTGTGCATAAAACGTTCATTCGAAACGTCTTATACGGCAGAACCTTAATTCTGTGTCCCATCATGGACATCTTGTGAAGCGTCGGTTGACGATTGAAGAGGCCGATGTCATTGTCCAGCAAATGCCGGTTCACCACATCTCCCTCATACAACACGATCTCCTTCGTATTCACGTGCTTCAGAGAGATCATCCGTCCGTCCTTTCGCACAATGGTTTTGGCACCAGGCCACGTCTCGGTGCCATTCTGAATGAGCTTGTAGAGCTTGTCCACATTGAAGGCCGTCACCGCCTCAGGAATGGTCAAGTTCATCGCGATCTCCATCGGAACACCGATCTCCGCCACACTCAGGTTGGGATCAGGCGTGATGACAGAACGCGCCGAAAACTCCACGCGCTTGCCTTGGATGTTGTAGCGAATGCGGCCCTCCTTGCCACCGAGGCGCTGTTGGATGGACTTGAGGGGGCGACCACTGCGCTGTGCCGACGGAGCCACGCCAGGGATGTCATTGTCCACCAGGGTCGCCACGTGATACTGAACGACATTCGTCATTTCGTCAATCATGTGTTTTCCCAGGTTTTTCTCAATCTTGTCTTGGAGGGTTTTGTCATTTTTGATGATATCAAAGAGCTTGTGCGTCAGATCATCCTCCGAGCGCTGGTTGTTGTCTTGAACGACCGACGGGCGGACTTGCGGAGGAGGAATGCGCAGCACGGTGCAGATCATCCAATCGGGACGGCACCAGAAGCGACTCAGGCCCATGAAGTCCACATCTTCATCACTGATACGACGAAACAAGCGATGAACATATTCCACCTCCAGCGGTTGAAGTTGAGATGGTTTCATTTCTTGATAGTGCGCCACGATGCGCGCAATGCCCTCTCGTGTGAACTTGTCGGGCTGCGGCGCACCACAACCGTCCTCGCACTCCTGTCCGCACCGCTTGATGTTGGAGGACAGGGCCAGCACCTCTTTCCAACGCGCCTCTCCTTTGCGATGGAGGAGATCCTTGTGGAGATCCTTGTCCAGACGGAGCTTGGAGCATCGAATACAGATACACTTGAGCACATTCATGATCATCGCATGAAACTGGATGTAATAGACAGGGCGGGTCAGACGGTAATGTCCGAAATGCCCGGGACATCCATGATTCGTCTGACCACACGTGCGGCATGTCTTTCCATTCTCCAGAACGCCCATTCGTGGATCAAATAAACCCCCAATCTTGGGTTCATTTCCTTCATGGAGCGTTGCCGTGACGATCTCCACCACAGAGCTGCGCTCAATTTCCTCAGGAGACAGAATGCTGAATTGCACGCCTACAATGGATTCGATGTCCGAGGTCGCTTGTTGGAAACCGGCTGGCATTCTGTCTTGGAAGTAGAAACTGTTATTTACGTAGTTTCCAATATCGTACTGCCTTTTCTAAAAAGGGCGCACGTCGTCAATTTTTAGACAAGAAGAGTCTACATAGGATGATTCACACGATCGAATGGATCATCCTATGTGCGTCGTTTCTCTCTTCCAATAAGGGGGACAATAACAATAAAAGGCATCAGAAGGCGTCTTAGAGGATCTCTAGGACGACGCGCTCTTTCCAATTTCGCTGGGCCATCAAAAAAGAGCATCGAATCATCACATGGCGGTAGAGGGACATGTCAATCTCCTCTGTTTCATCACGAGACCATACACGGCCAGGAGTAGAAGGGCGATAGGTCGACGAGATCATCCGTTTCCAAGAGGGCACATAGAAGCGCACCTTGACGCGATCCCCCACAGGCTGCGTCTCCATGAGAATCGCTGAAAACACGGTCTCACCCGTCTCGAGTGCCACTAAAAAGGCCATGTCTCGCTCGAACTGCTTGATCTCTTTTCCTCTACGATTCAAGTCATACATCGTCACAGGAACAATATAGGTCTCCTCAGAGGCACGGATCCATTGCTTCAGGACTCGTTGATTGACAAGGTCCGCATAGCGACGGATAGGACTGGAGGCATGAGCATAGGCATCCGTATCTAGTCCATAATGGTGGGTATGGGTCTCTTCCGACAAGACATACGCAGCAGAGGAGTAGGCGAGCGCCATCACATCAGGAACATGCGCCTTGTAGGCGGCAAGACGCTCTTCATCAGGAGCGGAATGCGTCCGAAGGATGCCCTCTCCTCTTTGTTTTAGAATCCGCCCCGCCTCTTTGTTATAGAGAATCATCAACTGTTCAATCCACTGATGCGCATCGCACAGTCTCTCTTTTGCCAGATACGAGGCGATGTCTGCAATGAGCGCAGGATACGGGGTGGTGGAGCCCTGAAACGTATCATAGGTGTAGGATTCGTCCACATGAAAGACCGATTCAAACCAGGCACCCTCTAGGATGCACGAACCCGTCCAGAGAAAAGAAAAGGAGACGCCATGCGATTCTTTTCCAGGAAGCAAGGAACACGCCTTTTCCGAATAGGCGGGGGGCAACATGGGTCGCTGGACAACACCCTCGTAATAGATGGTCTGACTGATGAGCGACGCCATGATGTCAATCGCACTCCCATCCTCTACATAGGCCGCCACATCGCTGATGGTAATCGTGATTCGCCATTGATCGCCCAGTGGCTCGACGGTAATCACATCGTCGACATCCTTGCATCCTTCAGGATCCACATGAAACGTATACCCTTGTAGGGGTTGTCGCGATGCCTCATTCTTTCGTTCAGGCACATAGTCGTAGGTAGGATAGGTCCACGGACAGGCCTGATGAATCAGCGCCTTTCGCTCCGCCTGATCGTCTCCTGTGGATCCCACCACACGCTGTAGATGGCCACGAGGGAACGTCATACGATCCGTCCATTCATGAAACGTAATCATGCCGATTCGATTCTCTTTTTTGTTCTTTTCGGAGCACCCCACAATAAAGTGGGGGTATCGTTTGTCATAGGGAGTAAATAAATAAAGGGGCACATGTTTGGCGGTCTTTCCATAGGTGATGGGGCGGGTCAGCTCAATCGTTCCCACCAACGTAGGATGTTCATCTCTCAATTCAAGATGACATCTGTCTTGTTTCCATGACACATGATCTCCTGGAAGGCATCGAGAGGCCAGCGTGGCACCCATGAACGTATGAAGAAGATGTCCCGTATCACTGTAGATTTCGAAGGTATCATAGTCTCGCGTGTGAAGGATCCCATGAAGGTCTGTAGGGGCAGTCTCCGCGGGGGTCCCTTGAAACACCTCTTCTAATACCTTTGCGGTTTCTATGGAATCCAGCGCCTCCATGTCTACTCCTTTGACGCATGTCGATTTTAAGCTCATTCGATCAACAGAAAGGTACACTCTCCCTCAAAACAGGGGATCTCTACATCATAGGATATGATTTGTTTCCCACGACCAATAGGATGCGTGAGAAGGAGATGCGTCAGTCTCATGGTGCCCTCTTCCTCTCCTGTATAGATCACGATCGCCGTGTTCGCATGGGCCCATCGATGAAGATGGGAGAAAAGATGCGTCCATAATGGGAGATTCTCTTCTGAGGGGTCAAAGAGATCCACAATGATGGCATCATAGGGGCGATCAGGGGGAGAGATAATCGCCTCCATGATGTTCTCGATGTAGAGAGTGAGGCGAGGATCCGTCCATGCGCCCTTGGCCCATTGGGGATAAGAGGTCTGAAACATCTGGATCACATCGTTGTCCCATTCATACATGTCTACGTGTGTGACAGATGCGCCTTTCAATACCTCTCGAGCAGTTGCCCCCTCTCCTCCACCAATGATCATGACTCGTGCGGGGTGCGTCTTGAGAATGGGCTTCACAAGGGCGCCATGATACGTTTCTTCATCGGCTTCACTGCTCTGAATCAGACCATCCATATAACACGCAATGCCATAGGGACCTCGAAACATTTCCACATGCGTTCCTCGGTGCGTCACATGCTCTTCTAATAGAACACCACGTGACTCCATTCTTATGAAGAAGGTTGTGAGCTGATTTTTTAAGTGGTTCGCGAAGGTGACGACTCGCGATTACGAAGTGCCCGTGGAACCAAACCCACCCTGACCACGATCCGTCTCGGGCAGGCTATCTACCATGCGTACATGACGAATCCAACCCATGTCAGGAGCGACAATTTGAAAGAGCCGCTCTCCGTGCGAGACAGTGGAGTGGCCCGTCAACGATACCACAGGGGCTTTCAATTCACCTCGATAGCTCTTGTCAATCACGCCGACCGAATTGGCCATGATCAGTCCTGTTTTATAGATAGAACTGCGCGGCACCACCCAGAAGTGACTGTCTTCTTTCAGTAAGGCACCATCGTCGGTGGTTGTCACTCGTAGGAGTCGCACCACAATGCCAAACGGGATCAATTGAGGGGAACCTGCGACACTCAATGGGGCCGCAGCGTGAAGATCAAACCCTGCGTTGCCATCGGGCCGATTGTAGAGGGCAACCGGATAAAAAGGAAGATTCGTGGGATCCAATGCGAGGATCTCTAGTTCATACCAGCTCGTAGGAGTAGTGGAGGTCATGATGCGTAGTACTATAAAAATAGAGTGGGTGCGCTTTATGTGGGGACACTCACTTAACATACAAACTCTCAGACAGCGCCACATCCCGTAGAACCGCTGGACGAATCGCCGTAATCAGATCCACATAGGTCGTATGTTGACAATAGACCGCAATGGTTTGAACCTCATCCAGGGTATGGACAAGTTTCATGATCGCCCGAAGGAAATTTCCTTCAAACAGGTCGGAATCCGCACAGATCGTCGAAGCATGCTCTCCATGAATCCATCGCGCCATCGGAGCCATCCACTGTCTTGTTGTTGCCCAATACTCGCCCACAGAGGATCCCACCTGCGCCTCGACGTGTTTCAGATCCTCTATCATGCGATCCATGATATGAAGAGCCTCTTGGAGCCGAGGATACTCGCGAAGAATGTCATGATCTTCATGAGTGGCGCGCTCCTCTTGGCGAGGGGCATCTTGAAAGACAGACAGAAGGAGAACCAGCTCCTCTCCTGAAAGAGTGGCAAGAACCCCCTGCGTATAGAGTTCCGTGATCAAGAGAGAATGGCCCTCATTGATCTCTGTCGCCAACACTCCTTTGAGCGTGATATGCTCTTTCTGAAGCGTGTAGGGATCCTCTTGCGTGAGGTAGCCCGTTCGATACAAGAAGGACACCATCGGCTCCACATAGGAGGGCACGTATTCCTGAAGCCGCTCTTCATACTGGGAGAGACGGGCGGATTGCTCCAAACGGGCGTGATAGGTGGTCCACGCAGCCTTCCACTTCGGTCCCACTTGTTTGTTCAGAAGAGAATCCATCTGACGCTGGAGCTCCTTTCGGGGCGCATTGACCGTCTTTTTTTTCTCTTGTTCCAACTGATATCGCGCCTCGCAGCCACTCTGATAGGGCTCCTCCAAGATCAGTGTGGCCAGAGAGGAGACACACGCATCTCTCTCTTTCTGAAGGTCCGTTTGCTCGCGCTGCCGTTCTTGGAACCAATAGGACTGCTCCATAATGTGAAGCCAGGTAGTAGAAGATGGAATGGACTTCAAGAGAAAATCATAGTGAAAGGTCATGTGGCTCGAGAGCGGAGGAAGGGCACCTTTCATCATCTGGAACATCTCGTGTGGATCGAGAGGTTCACGATCGGGAACATAGAGGACCACACCCTTCGTATCTTTTCCTCGGCGACCCGCGCGCCCTGCCATTTGAAAGTATTCATCGGTGCGCAAGACTCGCATCGCCCCCCGCTCTTCATCATACTTTTTGAATCCTGCGAAGACCACCGTTTTGGTAGGCATGTTAAGACCCACAGCAAACGTCTCAGTGCAGAAAAGAAGTTTGACAAACCCTTTGGAGAAGAGAATCTCAACAATCTCTTTCAGCAAAGGAAGAAGGCCACTGTGGTGAAAGGCAATTCCGCGGCAGAGGAGATCACGAATCTGATGATACTGAGGCACGGTCTCTAACGGATAGCGATGAAGATGAAAGGAGAGAATGTGCTTGACCGCTGCCGTGTCAGATGAATCCAACAGGGAATGCTCCACCTGAGACGCATACGCCTCGCACTGCTTGCGGCTCAAGACAAACCAGATGGCAGGGAGCAACTCCTCTTTCTGTAAGAGCGCCACCGTGTCGTTCAACTGGTGAACAAAGTGAGCCACCCGTGCCTTTCCAGGGACGACGCCCGATTGCCCTTGCGCGCGGGCATCCGCCACTGCGCGCTGATAGGCACGCTGTTCGTCTTCCTCTTGTTTGCGTCCATGTCGCCATTGACGATACACAGCCTCGTAATAGACCTCTTTCGCATCCATTAGCGTCATCATCTTTCCCTTTTTGTCTAGGAGATAGTGGGTCAGGGGCACGACACGATAGTGCGTCTGAATCAAATGAATGGGCGTACCCTTCTGTTCTCCTAGCCATTGCGCGAGGCGTTCAGGGCGGTCCAGTGTCGCCGACAGCATCACCATCTTGATGGAAGGAGGCAGAAGAATCATTGTCTCTTCCCATACCGAGCCACGGTTCTGATCGTTGATGTAGTGACATTCATCAAAGATGATGGCGTCCACCTTCTCTAGAGAAAGCGAGGCGGTCAGACCGAGATGCTCGGTCGCGGTGCCTTTTTTGTAAAGGAGATTTCTCAGAATTTCAGTGGTCATGATGACGATCTGCGCATCAGGACAGAACTTGATGTCTCCCGTCATGATGCCCACGGAGGAATCGTGGAATTGCTCTTTAAGGTCTTGGAATTTTTGATTGGAGAGCGACTTGATCGGCGTCGTATAAAAGACGCGCATCCCTTTGAACAAGGAATGATAGATTTGGTATTCGCCAACAAGGGTCTTTCCTGATCCTGTCTTGGCACAGACAAGAACATGCTCCTCCTTTGCGATCGCACAGATCGCATGCTGTTGAAAGGGATCCAGAGGAAACGAATAGGGGTGAGGAGGAAGCGTCGCAGGAGCGACAGACAGATCGGGTTGAACCAGAAAGGCGGACATGGAGGGGGCGGACATGGAAAACTGTCTCTGTCTTTTTAGATTGCGTGTCCTCAAATTTTTACGGAAGGGGCATCTAAACCATGGGCTCCACACTTCCCTCAAGATGAAACGTGTGGTCGTTACCTTAACGGATCAGGGCTATGCGGCAAAAGCAAAACGAACCATCCTCGACATTCGCACACGCGGACAATGGACAGACGATCTCGTTCTGATCACAGTCGGGTTCGACATGCCCGCACCCTTTATGGAGTTCTATCGGGTCATTCCCTTTCGTGTGGAGCATATTGATTGCTCTACGCTTCTTGAGAAGTATAAAGCATGTCCTCTTCGGCCCACGTGTGACAATCGTCAATATGATAAATTAACACAGTGGGATAAGTTTTACGTGTTTGATCCATGGTTTTCCCAATGGGATAGTGTATTGTATGTGGATGCGGGACTCCGCGTGCTTGATACGGTCTCTCTCCTCATGGATCTTCCGTGTGAAGGAGGGCTTCTTGCCCCCGATGATGCGGCGCCAGATAATCAAGAGAAACGATTTGGCGGCATCATTGAAACGGATCGAAATCAAGAGGCGGTAGAGGCTCTCTGGGAAGTCTACCGCCCTGAGATCTTGACGGCGCGGTATTTCTTGAATTGTATCTGGCGCTATGATACCTCTCTCTTGTCCAAAGTGACAACCTCGCATCTCATAAAGGCCATGAACACCTATCCTATCTGTCGCTGTAATGAAATGACAATTATGAATTTACTATTTGCGTTTTATCATCACGTATGGATCCCGTTTCCTGATCATGTCACCGATGCCATGGGGCAGCGCAAACGTCTCTTTCGGTGGACCGAACACGATCGGCAAGAAGATCATGGAACCACATGGAAAGACTTTTGTTTTCTCAAGTATCCGACCACCCTTGCGTTCAGTGATCCATAAGAGAAGAAAAAGAAAGGAATCCCACCTAGAGAGAACCTATATGTATTGCTATTTACTGTATACCGATGAAGGACATACCTATGTAGGCGCTACGGTCGACCCCGACCATCGGCTACGACAGCACAATCAAGAAATCAAGGGAGGTGCTCGTGCGACAGGCATCCGTGTGGCGCAAGGGCTCACATGGAAACGAGCCTGTATGATCACGGGCATTCCTGACTGGCGATCCACACTTCAAATCGAATGGCGATGGAAACAACTGGGACGCACCCAATGTCAACACATTCGTCAAGCCCTTCCACGCCGTCTTCATTCTCTTCGCCTCCTCTTGGCACAAGAACGACCCACTTCGGCAGCGATCCCTTACGATGCGTATCCTGATGGCCCCCCTGTGATTCAATGGGAGTCGGACGAATGGAAGGCCTATTACGACGCAATCGAACATAAAGAAAGCGAATGAAGACAGCACAGTGTGGATCGTACCATGGAGCATATCGATGCGGTTCTCTATCTTAATTTAGAGCACCGAACCGATCGCAAAGAGCATGTGCTGCGTGAGATTCACAAAATGGGTGTGGATGATTCCAAGATTCATCGCATCAACGCCATTCGTGCAGAGCCTGGAATCTTAGGGTGCGGACAGAGTCATCGGAATGCCGTTGAATATGCCATCGCGCATCCTGAATGGAATCGAATCTTGGTGCTCGAAGATGATTTTACCTTTCGATCGGATTCCTCCCATGAGATTCAAGAGGCGATTTCCTTGTTGTGTACGATGACACCCGCATGTGATGTCGCTCTTCTCTCTCATAATCATACCAATCTTCAATGCGTTTCGACGACACATCCTTCCATCAAAAAAGTGCTCTATTCTCAAACGGCATCCTCGTATTTGTTTACGCGCGCCTATGCCCCCGTCCTTCTCCAGAATTTCAACGAGGGTCTGACGGATATGATTCGACAGGGTCGCAAACATGAGAACTGCATTGATATTCATTGGACACGGCTGCAACCCCATGCGACATGGTATACGATCGTTCCTGCGCTTGGTTATCAATATCAAAACTATTCAGACATTGAACACCGCGATACGAATTATGGGTGCTGAGATCTAAAGAATAGGTATGGTATGCCACACAGATTCATTTGATCATGAAATACATTACCCCTTACCTTACCGCACATACGTCTGGATTTCTATCGGCTACCAATACTGGATTGGGAAATGTTCTCTTTCAAATCGCATCCGTCTATGGAATCGCAAAACGATATGGGATGATTGCGGTGTTTCCGAATGTCCGCGTGTATGGCGATCTTCTCTCTACTCGATTTCATTTTCCTCATCGACACACCATCCTGCGCCACATCTATTCCCAAGAGGAGACTGTCCTCTCCTTTCCCCACCATCTGTATGAAAGAGAGCATATGAATCGTACCTATGATACGGAGATGATTCATACGATTCAGACCGTCCACGAGAACACGATGATTCATGGGTATCTCGAATGCTATTCCTATTTCAAGGATTCAATCGAAGACATCCGCCAACTCTTTTCGATCGATGAGGAATCCATGCGAATGATTCGTCACCTCTACGGAGATCTTCTTTTTTCTACGAGTCATACGACGATCTCCATTCATTTTCGAGGAAGGGAATACCTGACTGTGATGAATAGTCCCTACGATTATGACTATTATGAGCGGGCCATTCAATATGTATGCCAGCGTGTTCCCTCTGCTCATTTTCTGGTCTTTACGGATGATCCACAGAGCATTGATGTGACCCGTCTCCCTTCCATGACCTCTTACACCTTTCTCTCTTCTACCTATGACTATCTCGATCTATGGACCATGAGTTTGTGTGCGCACCATATTCTATGCAAATCCACGTTTTCATGGTGGGGGGCACGGCTTCATTACGATCAGCAGGCACCCCCCCTTGTGATCTATCGCAAAGAGGATCACTGTGATATGCTAGAAGGATGTATTGGTATCTAATGTGTGCGGAAGATGAGCCCCCCTTCTTTCTTTGAACTCGGAAGAGATCATGTTTACTGCGACGCGCGTCATCGGTCAACATACGGTGTTCCGATTTGACACACAGAAGCACCCCTTTCTTGAGTATGTAAAGGCCCTCTATCAAACCGATGCGTTGAATCAACTTCATCGCTTGTCCCCCGACTATCAACAAGAGAACATTGGCGACGTAGAAACGGAGCTTCATCAACGCTTCTATCAAGACATTAAATCTCGTCCCGAGTTCAAACGTCTCTATTGCGCCTTGATTCAAGACATTCATCGCGTCTTCTTTCCAGAAGAAACACATTTGATCTATCAATCGTTTCCAAGCATTCGGATTCAATGGATCAATAATGTCACCGTCCCTCCTCATTATGATTCGGATGACATTGGTCGCCACCCCTTGGGAGAGAAGAACTTTCTCTTGCCCATTACGGAAATGGTGGGTACCAAACGCCTTTTTATTGAATCCGAGCCAGGAAAGGTCGACTTTCAGGGGGTCACGATGGACTATGGTGATCTTCTTTTTTTCAATGGAAATAAGTGTACCCATTACAATGAGAAGAATGTAGAGGAGAGCATTCGTATCTCTCTTGATTTTCGTGTGATTTTACAAAAAGACTATCTCGCCTATCTCCATCAAGGCGACATTACTGTGACGAATCCGCGTGATCCTGAAAAGAAACGTGTGCCGACCAAGATGATCATTGGTGGATATTATCAGGTGACGCGTCAGGATCAGGATCTCGACTCTATGATGGAGTGGACCCATCAGACCACGGGGATTCTTCAAACGCGACCTGTATTTGATGAACGGGAGGCAAAAGCGTGCTACGAGTATCTGGCGAACCCTGACCATTTTTATACCGAATTCAAAAAGACAGAGGAGCTGGAAAAGGCACTCTGTGCAGTGATCGGCAGCCGACATTGTATTATGACGGTCAATGGAAACATCGCGCTCATTCTTGCGCTGATGGCAATGGGCGTGAAGGCTGGCGACGAAGTCATTGTCCCTAATTATACCATGATCGCGTCAATCAACAGCGTAACCATGGTGGGTGCGACGCCCATTCTGGTTGATGTGGATCCTGAGACGCTCACCCTCTCCACGGAGATCATTGCCGCTGCTCGGACCTCACGCACCAAAGCAGTGATGCATGTGTCCTTAAACAATCGAAGCACGTCGATGGAGGAGATCGCATGTTATTGTAAAGAACACCATTTGCTTTTGCTGGAGGATGCTGCGCAATCTCTTGGATGTCGTATGGGCGGTCGGCACTATGGAACCTTTGGCGACATTGGATGCTTTTCCTTTAGCACCCCCAAAATTATCAGCACGGGTCAAGGCGGATGTGTCGTGACCGATTCGGATGAACTCGCTCAACAGATGCGAAAGATTAAGAATTTTGGTCGAACCTCTGGTGGCATCGACGTGTTTGATTCCTTTGGCATCAACTTTAAATTTACAGATGTTCAGGCGGTGATTGGTCTGGAGCAACTGAAAAAATTGCCCGATCGTGTGATTCGTATGCGACAGATGTTTGATCTGTATTACAATCGCTTGCGATCGATGACCAAGATGATCGCCCCACAAGAGGACACATGGATTCCGTGGTTTATCGATCTCTTTACGCCCCGCCGAGATGCGCTGATGGCCTTCCTTGCCAAACACAATGTCCAAACACGGGCCACCTATCCTGAGATCCATCGAACACCGATGTATTTGTCCGATGCTGTCTTTCCCGTGTCTCACATGGTATCGGCAGAGGGTCTGTTTTTGCCATCGCACTTGTTATTGACCGATCGTGACATCCATTATGTGTGCGATCTCATTCAGCTGTTTTTGTCATAGAGAGATATTCCTCCTTGCTAAGGGAATGACTGAGATTTTGATAGTAGTCGCGATAGGTGATCGCTTTCTGGTAATTCTGCTCGATCACATCCGTAAAATAGAAATAATAATGAGGATGAAGAAAGTGGAGAGAGACATACAGGTCTTCTACCGATGTAGTAGGAAGAAGGATCCATCCTGTCGTATTAAAAAAGGAGTGAATGTTGACGGCGCCATAATAGATCGGGATGGTTTTCGTGATCAGGCAGTCAATGAGTTTCTCGCTGAAATAATTTCGCTGGTTTGTGTTTTCAATGACAATTGCAAACTGAAACGTGTGAAAGAGGCTCTCTTTGTGATTCGTAGAGGTGTTGGTAGCCAGAAAGGGGTTGTTTCCTAAATCAGGAAGAGGGGGGTATTGAACCGAAGAACGAAAATAGGTAATGGGGAAGCGCGATAACTTATGTTGATCGTAATGAATCGCCTGGCGAAACAAATGCCCCGCAGAGTGATGAATGCATTTAGACCCTGCGAGCGTGCTGATCTTGTATGTTTTGAGAGAGACATCAATGTTCTCATGATACGTGCGAGGGATCCATGATTGTGCGGCGACATAGAATCGCGCATTCGGACAGTCCCTTAATAAGTCATGATCAAATGTGAAAATCGTATGAAAGCGTGACGCATTCGTGCGCACATACTCGACAAGATCCTGAATGATACGGGGTTCAAACTGAACAAAGACATAGGGTCCTGGACCATCCAGAGGAATCATATCATCATCCACAATGATCACAGAGGGTTCAGGGAGAGCAGGAATGGGTCCAGGTGGTCGAAACCAATAGGAGTGAATGCGCGTATCAGGATGCGACATCCTTCTCACCGTTACAGTCGCTTAAAGCTTTATACCAAGAGCATGGGTAGATGGAACGCTCTCGTGTGTGTCGTCTTTTGACCGTGGATGATTATCCCGCGTTTTTGGCGCTCATTTCTCAATTTCGACCGACCACTTTTACCAAAGAGCAATTCTGCGAGGCGCTGTCTCGTATCTCGCTCTCTTCTGAGATCTATGTGGTGGAACAAGAGGGCGCATTGGTTGCCACAGGCACGGTGATTTATGAAACCAAATTTATTTTTAACATTTGCACCCTGGCTCATATCGAAGATGTCTGTGTGGCAGAAGTCTGTCGAGGTCAGGGGATCGGAAAGTGGCTGATGCGTCGCTTGGTCGATCAGGCCAAGGCAAAAGGGTGCTATAAAGTCACATTGGATTGTGCGGATTCCAATGTCGCCTTTTATACGAAATGCGAATTTGAGAAGCGAGGGAATCAGATGACGGTCTTCTTTTCCTCGGCATGAAAGGAGTGATCGAAAGGGCCACTCTCCGCTATTCGCGTTCTATAAAAATTGATGTCTCCACATGGTGGTAGAAGAGACATACAATATGGACACTCAGAATCGAAACGAGCTCATCGCGTTGTGTAAGGAACGGGGTATCAAGGGATACAGTGGAAAAAAACGGAGCGATCTATTGGACCTACTACGTTCTCATGCGCCGCGTCAAGACACGGGAAAATTCCGAACAAATACAAAGGATCAGTTTTATACCAATGAATCGGTTGCCGCCGTCTGTGTAGCGCGCGTGATGGAATTGCTCCCAGAGACACGAGCATGTCTCTGGATCGAACCTTCGGCCGGCAATGGCGCCTTCCTCCGCGCCCTTCCTGCGTCGATGGACTCGATTGGACTAGACATTGATCCCCAGGCAAAAGGGATTATCGTTCATGATTATTTAACATGGAACCCTCCCGTAGGAAAGGACATCGTTGTCTTTGGAAATCCCCCTTTTGGAAGACAATCTTCTCTGGCGAAAGCGTTTATCTCTAACAGTTGTGAGTTCGCAACCATCGTCGCCTTTATCCTTCCCAAATCATTTACGAAACCGAGTATGTATCGCGTGTTTCCTCGTTCCTTTCATTTGCGCGACTCCATGGAACTCGGAAAGAACTCCTTTGTTCTCAATGGATCCCCTTATGACGTGCCATGTGTCTTTCAAATCTGGCAGAAGGGTGAGACCGATCGGGCACAAGACGAATCCATCGAGCCACATGGTTTTACCTATGTCAAAGCGGGTGAGCCCTATCACATCGCCTTCCGTCGAGTGGGCGGTCTTGCGGGAACATGCTATAAAAATGATGGGACTGCCTTCAGTATTCAGTCTCATTACTTCTTGACCTTTCACGAGGATGGGATGGAACATCTCGATCGAATCATCGAACAGATCAATCAACACACGTTTCCTAGTAACACGGTGGGGCCTCGTAGTATTTCCAAGTCGGAAGCCAAT
>Ga0316221_1003040_pt1 | contig 14208 bp, 17 predicted proteins | sample TBH18007metaG_FD_206003 | JGI IMG/M metagenome (GOLD analysis project Ga0316221, IMG submission 206003) | Freshwater microbial communities from Trout Bog Lake, Wisconsin, USA - TBH18007 | ecosystem: Environmental > Aquatic > Freshwater > Lake > Hypolimnion/Profundal zone | place: USA: Wisconsin... | reverse complement strand
GCAAAGAAATCAGTACCTACCATTTTATCTAGCGTGGGATCTGCCTTAGCAGGAGGAATATCTCTATAGTTACCAGATTTGATACCTGCTAGTTTAGCATACTCTGTAAAAAAGTCTGCTAGGACGCCATCCATATCTAGATAGATTTTAGTGTCGGCTGTTGCTCTAATTAGTTCGTTTGATCGCATATCTAGTATTTATCGCAAATACTATTATACGCTTTTATGCTTGGCGGGTCAAATAATTGGTACGTATACGTTTTGGCATGAATGCTGCTTTTACACTGTCAATAACTATATCATTATCAAATTCTTTACATGAAAATACATCTAGGTATAGGTCACCAGTGGTATCGATAAAGTGTGCTACGATACTACTGGTTACTATAATTTGGACTGCGGTAAAGCCCGCCTTGTCAGGGAACTCTGCCGCAGTGTATTCAATATATGGTTCCCCGATGGGTTCCATATCGATGGCTCGGACCAAATGTTTTAAGAAGTTATAAACATTTTCCCTGCTTTGTATGCTGGGCACGTGACACGCTGAGCAGTCAAGGATTAGGTGATAACCCCAAAAATCATTGGTATTAGTCATCTTTACCGCTACCGCCGCATTTAGCACGTTTAGCGTTAGTCAATTTACCAAAGTCCACTGGCCATTCTTTACCTGGTGCTAGTTCTTTAGCATCAGCTGGGAATTTATAAGTAACACCAGCAAGTGCTTGGATGTCCTTGATTGGCTTACGGAACTTGGTTAAATCATTACCTAGGTTAGGATATGGAGCAACGTGTGGGAAATACCAACCAGCTACTTCATGTGTCTTATCGTTGATAACGATTTTGTAGAAAGCATGCGGAACACGCACACCGTTAGCCACTGTTGTGTCTGTAGGTGCATAAACGCCACCAGCATAAGCAGTCATAGGAACATTAAGTTGTAATGCCCAACCACGGAATGATGTTTCTAACAATTTCCAAATACCACGATTTAAACTACCGAATTGTGGGCTCATGTTGGTCATCAAGAATGATTCATATTCAACTTGTTGATCCCATGATTGGTCACCGTCTGGAGCCATATGGCCTTTGTCATAGTTAAAACCCTGTGCATTCTTACCAACGTAGTCTGATGGTGTAGCACCACCTTGTACTGATTGGTCAGCAACGAAAGCGTTTGAACGTGTAACACAACCAAGTACATGGTCAGGTGTTAGTGTCCAGCTTACATTGTTAGGGATTTTGTTAGCTGCATCATATTCAACCAAATATGCTTGACGGCAAATAGGTGTGTATGGTGTTGCTGATGTTTCTGCGCCATAAGGAATGTGTGCTGAACACTGAGCGATTCCACCTGGAGCACGTTGCGTCCACGCTTGAGCGTTAATGCTTAAGAGTAGAGTTAATGCCAATACTAGTTTTTTCATTTGAAAGTCCTTTATATAAAAGTACTAGTATTTATACTATGGGCATCCAGGTATTTAAAAAATAAGGACTACCTTGTATATACTTCATAGGAACCATATCCATACTAATTGTAATTCTAGATTCATCGCCAGTCCAGGGTTCTACCATATGTGTGTCACCTATGTCTTCATAAAGTGTAATAGTATTGTTACGATTCTTTATTTCATAGACATGCCCATCTGGAAACTTGTAGATAGTATTACTGGGTTCTGCATTGATATACGCACTACAGACATAAGTTTGTGTAAGTCCGCTTAGAGCACCCCAATGATTATGCCAAGGTACACTGTCACCTTTTTGTAGGTAATTTAACCAAGCGTGTACGTAGTAGGGTTGATCATACTCACAAACTTCCTTAAAGAACTTGCATACTTCTCTATACAGTTCATTGATACCATCATAGGGAAATGTAAACACATTATAGTAATCGTGTAAGCGACTGCTCATTGGTGCCGCATCTAATTGTTGTTTAAGAGTTGATTGATATGCTGTGTCACTGGGTATTTCTAGATCACCTAGTTGCTTACAGACTTTATTATTAATTCTGCGAGCATCACGTTTAAGACGTTCTAGATCTAGTTGGAGTTCTTTGACTTGGATAGGATTCTGCATATTTGATAAGTCCAGTCGATGCCTTGACCTAGACTATGATCGACTAAACTAGGATCATCATGATGATTTTTGTGCCAAGTTTCTCCAAAGCCAAACCACATATATGAGCGTGTGTTGCTAGGACCCGCATCGTCATGTTGTAGCAGTAATACAAATGCCACTGCCCATAAGGTCAAACTGGCTGGTAATAACCAACAGAATAATAGAACATTCCACCCACCCAGGATATACATCAAGCCAGCACAACCAAATACCCATAACCAATAATAGTCATGTAATAGTTTATAACGTGCTGTTAGTTTTAACAGATTGCGTGTGAATATCATATCACAGGGCCATAGGTGTTTGTGATACCAAAACAACACTGACTTCCAGCCACGTTGGCGACCATGTGGATCTAAAGGTGTGTCATTGTGTTTGTGATGGACATTGTGTATGTTTACATAACTTAGTGGACTGCCCAAACAGGCCATGAACGCACACCAAGCAACAAAGTATTCTACAGGTTTACTCATCTCAAAGTATCTGTGACTGTAGTAACGATGCATGCCAATATTATTGCCGATACAGAGATACAAGAAATAAAATACAAAAGCCAATAACCACCAATGTAATTCTGCACCCCAGGCGAGATAAATCCATATAGGTAGCATGACCTGCATCAGTGTCATCCATACGTAATTAGGTTGTAGGATCCACTTATTCTTTAACATCTGTAGGTTGTCCTGCCCAGTTAAATTTGGGTTTGAATATCTTGCTAAATTCGTGTGTCCAATCTATTTCCGTTGCTCGCACTGCGGTATTAGGAGCAGATGGCCATAGATGATGATTTAAGTGTAGGCCTTCGTAGACCCAATCCCAACGATGTAGTGGACTGTTATTGGGTTCACAGTGCCAATGTTGGCGCCACACTGCCCAACCAATACCCCAACAGGCGATGCCCGCAGGTATCAACCATAGGAATAAGAATACTTTAAAATCTATTAACCATAATAGTCCAGCATTTAATACTACAAACGGAACATAGAAACGGTGCAACCAACCCCATTTGCGACTCAGTGATACGATATGTTTGCTGACAATAGGAGTCTTAGCAGGATCTACTTCTCGTTGGAACCAAATGAATATACTACGTACACCATTAGTAGGACCATGTGGATCAATACCAGGAACATCACTGTATTTGTGATGTACAGCATGTGTCATAGCATAACTCAATGGCTCGCCTAACCCAATCATACTACCTGTCCATAAGAATAACCATTCAACAGGACGGCTGACTGTAAAGTGTCCATGTGTAAAATATCTGTGTAGGGCGATATTATTACCAATCATTGAATAAACGATTAGATAAAAGAATACTGTGCCTGCCCACCAATACCATTCAACATCTAAGCTGATGCCATAGCCAATAGCAAAAAATACAGTGACCTGCATTAGGCTAGCGAACCAACGACTAGGGCGTAGTTGTCTAGCTATCCATTCTAGCGAGAACCATGCTGGCATTACGACCTCCAAATCCAAAACTATTCTTTATAGCGTATTTAACATCTAATTCTACTGATTGTGTAGGTAGTATCATTCCCTGTCCCAGAGGATCCTTTAGATTTGCGTTACCTGGAACTTGATTGTCACGCATACCTTGTAGGGTGTAGATAGTTTCTACAATACCAGCGGTACTCATCGTGTGTCCAATCTGTCCTTTGTTGCTGACCATAGTGCGTCCTGGTGTTAGGCTAGTCATAGCATTAAACTCAATTTCGTCACCTACGGGTGTGCTGGTAGCGTGAGCATTAACAAAGTCTACATCATTGGCAGTGATGCCTGCTTTATCAAGTGCGCCTTGAACACAGGTGCGTGCACCAATGCCTGTGGGATCTGGGCTAGTATCACTGTCAAACAGTGTATATAAGTTTGTGCTTAGGATAGCACCGTAGATTTTAGCACCACGAGCCCGTGCTTTACTTAATGGCTCAATGACCATAGTTGCTGCACCTTCTCCCATGACGAATCCGCTGCGATTAATGTCAAACGGTTGATTGTCTTCAGGATTATCACTAGAACATAATGCGCCTAGACTTTGGAACCAAAATATATTAATAGGTTCGCACAGATGATCTGCACCACCTACTATCATAGCATCTAGGTTGGGGTCTGCTTTAAGGCTAGTAATAGCATAATCAATTGATGTTATACCTGTAGTACAAGCACTGTCCATGGCGGTATTGGTGCCACTGAATCCATAGATAGCTGCTACCTGTGCCGCTGGAAAATCTAATCCAATATTTAGGACTTTACGTGGGGGATATTTAGTACGGCCTTTATCAACAGCATTAAACAAATCTAATCTTAGGCTAGTTCCGCTACCAAATGTAGTTATAATAACTCCTGCGTGTTTTGATACTAGTCCACTGTCACGTACAGCTTCATCAACTGACATCAAACAAGCACGAGTATTTGGATCCCAATGCCGCCAACCATAATCAAACTCTGCTGGGTGAGCATCCTCTTCTGTAAGTTTAGTTGAAGGAGCTGCAATACGTGTTTTAGCTACGCTTGCGTGTGTTGCTGGAAATAGATCAGGATTATCAATAGGCCATGTAATTTGTTGTACTGCACTTTTACCTGCTAGTAAATTAGCCCAACTTTCTTCAGCTGATTTGCCAAGGCTATTATAGATGCCTATGCCCGTAACTACGTATTGTTCCATTGGATTGCCCTGAGTAATATGTGTATATAATTACTTATCTGACACTAGGGCACAGACTGTATCTTCTGGTAGTATTAATTCCGCAGTTTTGCCTGGAAAGATTTTAGCATGTTGTAGGCTAGCTAGAGGCTTGTCATTGACAGTAATTGGCCCAGTGATACACACTACAGTTATTCTTTTATCTGTGGTGGTGATAGTTTTTTGGTTAGGCCCTTTGATTATTTCAACATTAAGTAGTCGCGTAGTTGGAATAGGATTAAACATGATCATATTTAAACTGTGTTCTTTAGTACTAGTAGTATGATACATGCCTTTGGTATCACTGAGATCTAATAACTGGCCTGTACGTTGAGTATCGTCAGACCTAAATATTTCACCATGTTCAATTGGTCTAACTTCACCGTGCCCTTGACCATCAACAATGTAAACCCATTGATGATAATGCCCGTCTCCTTCATTAAAGTAGGTAATACTTTCATGAGGGCTCCAATAGGCCATGCAGTAGATAAATCCACCAGCATTGATGGAATTATTTAAGATCATATGGTCACTTCAGGATTTAATAATGCTTCTACTGGAGGAACAGCCGGTGATGGTAGTTCAAAAGCATCAACTATTGTAGAATATCCATTCCAACCAGAAAGATCAATTGATTGGTTAGGGTTTTCACTTTGATCTCTTAACCAAACATACAAACTTACCTGTGGGCGGATAGCTTCAATAAATTCTTCAGGAGTGCTAACATTAAAGTTAGTAACTTGGAATGCCACAGCCGGATAATCATCTATGTTTTTTTTACTTTTTTCACTGGCATATTTTACTATGACACTATGCGTTGCTTGTTCTACATCTACTATTTTGATATTGATCTTACTCATTGAAAATCTCCTTGATTACGATAAGGAACCTATAATTGTTCCAGTTATACTAAATGTAACTTTTACTGAATTAACTATTGCTGGGCCAGCTATACCACCTACTCCACCTACAGTACCAGCACCTAATGTATCGTTAATTCCAGCAGTACCATTTTGACCTAAAGCGCCACCTGCGCCACCTAATCCAGTACCAGCACCACCTACAGTATTGGTACCATTGTGTGCACCTGGACCATTAACAACACCAGCACCACCACCGCCTTGGCCTCCGGTAGGTCCACCACCTCCACCACCTCCACCACCACCACCTGCGATAGTGCCGTTGTTTATTAGGGTCGTTGGGTAATCTGTTTTTAAAGCAGGACCACCAGGGCCACCAGGGCGGCCAGGAATAGCATTTACTGTAGCAGGACCATATTGATATCCGCCTTTAGGTGCATTGATTGGTTGTCCTTTACTGGTTAATTGAATGTTTTGTGTAATAGTATATGAACCAGCCGCACCACCAGGGCCGCCTGCGCCAGTAATAGTACCGTTATTAGTCAGTGTAAATATATCGCCTGTGGTCAATCCATCAATTTGTATTGCGGGAGCTTCATTAACACTGCTTACAGTAACGCCATTGTTAACTGTAAGTGAAACAATTGATCTTCCTGGATAATAACTAGTACCAGAAAGAAATGCGGCTAAATCATAATTGCTGGTATCGGCAGCAATAACTAAATCAATTGTTATTGGACTAGTGGGTACTCCAGATGATTTAACAGGGTTTAAACTCAATGGAGTCGCTACACTTTTCCAAATACCATTATTTTTAATCCAACCTTGGAGGATTTGTTTCCACCCACCCGTGTGTACAGTAAGATATGTTGGAGGAATAACAGGTGTATAATCAACTTTGATATAACCTTGCTGTTGTAAGTTGGTAGTCCAACTATAGGTCCCTTCTCCACCGCTACCATCATATTGATAATCCCACATCTGATAACCGTTTGATGCTGTAGGCTGTTGCTGTATGCTGTGATGGCTTGGAAATTCACGACCGCTACCACTGGCAACATATACTTGATAATTTGTCACCAATGATGATTGATAGACAGTATTAATAGTGATAGTAGACGGTAAATCACCATGCCACCCTTCACTGGGAGATCCATCTTTATAAACTATACCAACTGCGGCAGCACCTGCTGTCTGGGCAGCATTATATGAACCTGCGGGACTAGCATAACTGGCACCATTGGGTGTGGCAATCTGTACGATATTAGATTTATCATTGTCTACATTGCCACTATAACTGAATACCTGTGTGTCATATCCTGGTGCATTTACCAAACTGCCAAATGAGCTGGCCTGTCCATAGTCACCAATGGTGATAGGAATAACTTGTCCTGGTGTTACTGTTACTAAAGTTTTAACTAATCCACTGGGGGTTGGATATGTCACGAGAACAGAATTTACATCAGCTGGAACAGTCCAATTGACTGTACCTACGGCAGTATAAGCATTGGTTACAGAAGTACCAACATTTTCTTTTGTGACTGTTATTACACTGTCAGGAAGTTTAATCCATCCATTGCTAATTGATTTCCATGCACCTGAATTTTTAATCCAACCTGTAAATAATTTTTGGAATACGATAATCACGGCACCATCATAGGTACTGTATCCTCTTTGTGTTCCTGGATATAATGCAGTAGTCGTACCACCTGGAGCAGAACCTGATCCTGCAAGTAATGTGCTTGAAGCTACTGATGCGTTAGCATAGTTTTGCCCACCTTGACCGCCACTTGGGCCACCTTGATCATCACCTACACTGTTACCAGCAGCACCTCCATACGGGTATCCACCTCCACCTGCGCCACCAGTGGCATAATTAGCAGCAGAGTCACTACCACGTGGATTAGAACTGGTTGAAGAGTATACCCCTCCCGCGGATCCACCAGTGCCAGTTTGGTAACCACTTCCTCCACCACCACCGCCACCGCCTGCTGCTACTAGTTGGGCAACACCGTTGACAAAGATGCTTGATGCTCCACCACCGCCTCCACCATTACCAATATTATTATCATCGCCACCAATTGGTTGGCTAGTTCCTGAACTACCACCGTTTAAATCTATTATTGGATTATTACCACTACCACCCGCGCCACCATCAGTACGATTTCCTGATGCTCCAGCTGAACCAATTGATACAGTGATGTTATCACCTGCATTCATAGTGACTACGCCAGCGGCATATCCACCGCCACCGCCTGCTGTGCCAGCGTATCCAGCACCACCACCAGCGCCCCATGCATAGACTAATACTTGATTGCTGTAGCCACTTGGTACTGTCAGTGTGTAACTGCCTCCATTGAGGTATTGATAAATTACTTCATTACTCATTATAAATCCTTGGCTGCCTTGGCTAGTTTAGCCGCATGTTGATGTACTTGCGTGCTGTATTCTTTACCTATTGAATTTCTTAGGTGTTTTAAAAATTCAAAATATTTGTGTTTGTGTTTGGTTGAATCTTGTAGGGCTAATCCTATTAATTCACGTGCTGTGATGATATCACCAAAATCTACATGTTCATTTTCATTGGTGATATAGTTTGTAGTAGCAAAATCTTCCCACATGCCCTGTCCTGTATGATAAGTGCTGTTAGAGCCACCGCTCCACTCACCGCCATTTTCGTGCCATTGTCCATTGCCTGTATGATAGGTATTGTCCTCATCTGTCCATTGATCCTCTGCTACAGGAGTCTTGCTCTTTAGTGGGCGAGGCACAGGAACTACACAATCTTTAAACTCATTGGTGCGAGATCGTGGACGTTTGGTTTCAAAGAAGAATTCTGTAATCAGCATAAGAGTATTTATCAGAATTTCTTAAGGCTAGGCTATTGACTGTTGATGCGTTGTAACCACTGTTCTGTAGATATGTTGTTTCTATTAAGCCATTTATAGTGATTTTCTAGCATATCTATATAATATACATATTCTTCTAGCTGTTTTTCACTGATATTTGCAGTGGGATTTAAGTAAGGCTTATCATAGCCCACTAACATACTGGCCCAATTATATCCATTGATTAGTGTGTCTTTTTTAACCCTACGATCAATGATATCTGATACTTCTTGGACTGATTCTGGTCTACGTACAGTACGCCAAAAATCATTATAATCTCTATCAGTTAGTTCATAATGATAACGAACAAAGTCTTTGGTATGTTCTAACACGCTGATCATTTCTCTGTTCAACACATCAGCACAGTGTTTGTTCCATTCATAGCCTTTTTTGTATTGGGTAGCAAATTCAATAGCAGTAATACAGGTGATCATCACACTAGTAGCTTCTAGAGGTTCAATGAAACTCTGCCCTAGTCCATTGCTGATAACATTTTTAATAGCAATATCTTCTAAACGCCCACCACGGAATTTAATACTGCGATGCATTTCATATTCATACCCACGTTTCTTCCAGAAATCAACTATGGTATCGATAGCAGTCTGCTCGTCCATAAATGAACTACAATAAACATGTCCACTACCAATCTGACCCCAAGTTGGTATTACCCAGATCCAGCCAGCATCTTGGGCTATTGCTTCTGTAGCAGATTTATAACTCTGTAGGCCTTTTACACTACCAAATATCGCCCTATCAGCAACAAGATCCTCATAGATTTTGTATTTGGTCAGTCCTTGGTTTAATAGCCTATGGAATCCCGTACAGTCAAAGAAAATATCAGCGGTAATAGTGCGGCCATCTTTTAAGTGTAGTGACTTAACTCCTTCTTCGCCATATTCTACATTGTCAACAGTGGCGATGATTTCAGTATAACGTTCTTTGGCTACGTGCTTGCGTAGGCTCTGTCCAAATTCATAAGCATTGATATGATATGCTTGACCCCAAATATCACCAATATTAGATCTACCATCTGCACCATATGGACTGATGTTATTATCACATAGATATTGTTGCATGCCATGACTGTTGTTGAATTTGTTAATGTCCCAAGTTTTAGGATCACGTTCACGCATTTTAAGGAAATATTCAATGCTGGTTAGTTTTCTGCGATAGCGTTGCTTACCATTTTGTCCTAGAGGATTTTGCCAGGCCTGTTCTGGAAATTGATCATCAAAACTATGCAACCAACGACTGCCAGGTCTGATCCAATCTAAAAAGTCAACTCCGAGTTTGTAAGTGGCTTTAGCATCTCGCATCCAGATGCTTTCATTGATACCAATAGCATCTGCTACATACCTGACGCTAGGAGTTGTACTTTCTCCAACACCAATGATATCAATTTCATTGCTGTGTATGATTGTAAGTTCTAAATCTGTTGTTGCGGCCAAATATGATAGAGTGATCCATCCGGCAGTACCACCACCAACTACGCAAAGTTTCATTGAAATTCCTTATCTTATATTAATTATAAGAGTATTTATTGACACCAAAATTGATTGACAAATTATTAAAAAGACTGTATAATACACATATCATCAACTATATCTAGGACGAATCATGTCAAAATTCAGCGAACAATTAACCAAAATTATTTCAGATCCAATGGAAGGACCATTTGAAGGTGAAGACTTTTGGATTGATGATGATGGTACTATCCAAGTGGCAGAAAACAATGTTAAACTAGCGGCTATTATCATGCGTAAAACCAATACTAGTGGTAAGTTCAAGCAACGACTAGTCAAAGTTGGTGCTCAAGGTGACAGTATTTTATTGGGTTTTGATACTCTAGGTGATGTCAAACCTGTATACACAGTTAAGATTGGGTTTAAGGGTGATATGTTAGCCGAAGTCAAAGAAGATCAATCAGGTAAATTCTGCTTGTATATCAATGGTAAACGTGGTGCTAAGATGTTTAACAAATTAAGCTCAGTTAAATTAGCACTTAAGAAATTAGACAAGGACTTACAATCAGCGGGAAATGAACCTGAAGACTTAGATGACTAGGTTTTCTGTTGTTGGGCTTTTTGTTTCTGTTGGATCTGTTTAGATCTTACTGCTAGGCTTTTAATATCTTGAGCCGCCATTGGATCACCTGACGTTGCAGCCACTGCCAACGGAGTCACAACATCTTTCATCTTTTTAACTTGTAAAGGATTCGCAGTGCCCTGTGCTAGATCAGTTAGGCCTTTTTCAATATCTTGTGGACTGGCCATTGACCCAGTAGAAGTTTTAATAGTGTTAAGGGCTTGGTTTACAGCCTGTTGATTTACAGGATTAGCAGTTGGATTTTGTCCTGCTTGTGGATTGGCCATTGGTTGTAGATCTTCAGCTGTCTTTGGTTGTTTTTCTAATTGTTTTAACTGTGCTTGGCGTTCTTGTGGTGTAGGCACTTTAAGTTCACCTGAAGCAAACTTCTTAGCACGTTCAACATCTTTTAATTTATTAGCAATGATAGTATGTCCACGGCTTTCATCAGTTGGTTCTTTAATTCTAGTTAATGTACGAATGCCAATGTGTTCAGGATGTGGAGTCTTAGGATCTTTCATGATCTCTTCACGATACTTAAGAGCTTTTTCTTGTGTATCAAACTCAGGACCAAACTCATAGTTAGACTCCATGTTAGGACCACGACCAGTACATTGATAAGTTGAAACTTTAGGCAACTTAGCCCATTCCTTTTCTGCTTCTGTGTCAATCTTAGCCTGACGTTGGCGATCATAGGCATCATCTGCATCATCGTATGGCTCTTCATATTCTTCAGGACCGCTTTCCCAACCTTCATTAACACCTATACCTGATTGATAAAAGTATTTGATAGCTGGACCATAATCTTCCCACATTTCTCTAGCACGCATCTTACCTATCTCGTAAGCAAAGTATAAGAATGCTTCATTGTTCATGTCTAAGTCTTTCAAACCTGGACGCATCTGTTTAACTACTTTGGCAACGATGGGATCTTTTGATGCTGGGTGTGGATTTGCGGTTTTGTATGCCGCACCTTCATTCTTAGGTTTCTTACCAGCTTTTTTTATAGCGATAGCGATGGCCGCTTGCTGTGCTGGATTGCCTGCTTCATCTAATCCTAGACCTTTTTTAATACTAGGATTCGTTATCACTAGACTTTTATTTTTATTAATCCATTCTGTTTTAGTCATGCCATAGGCAGTTTGGAATTCTTTGTGAGACATTGAACGATAATCTTGTAGTTCAATATCCTTTTCACTCATTGAGCTTTCATCAGCTTTGATTGTTTTATATTGTGGGTGAGGTTCATGTCCTCTATGATGTCTCGCACCTTGGCGAGCTGGGCGTTTAGGTTCTACACCTAGGTCATCTTCATTAAATTGTGCGAACGCTTCTGCTAGTTCTTCTTCAATGGTTTTAGTTCTAGGACCTTTGCTGAGATCTTTAAGTATACTTTCTTGTTGTTCTTCTGCACCACCACCTACTAGGCGTCCAGCAAAAGGATGTTTCTTACCATTCTTTTTGGCTTTTTCTGTACCTCTAACTTGGTCACCAGGTTTTTGTCCAACGCTGGTACCAGCAAATTTATACATTGTTTCTAATAGTTGACGCATGTCCATGTTATTATGCCTTTGATGTTGCTCTTAAGAACCAAGCGTGTTTAGCGAATGCATCTTGGCGATCTGCCAGGAAGTTACTTAGGCCATGATGTCCAAGAGCTTCTGCTTCTACAAATAATGTTTTCATGATTTCCTGCATCTTTTCTGCATCAGCTAGTAATTCTGCTACCATGGCCTGTGGTGGTAACACTTCTAATTCGTCATTGATCGCTGTCAATGCTGAAAAGCGTTCTAGGCTTGCTGGAGTATAGGCTTTAATCTTACGGATGTTTTCTGCGAAATCATCTACAGCATCATATACTTCTTCATAGATTTTTTGGAATAATTTATGTAGTTGATAGAAATCCTGACCTTCTACATTCCAGTGGAAGTTCTGTGCTTTGATAGCAAATGCATATTGGCTAGCAAATGCGATCTTTAATTGTGTTGGAAACTTATCCATTATTTCTTTTTGGCCTTGCTTTTTTTAGGTTGTTGATATGTACCACCAAACAGGCTGCCTACTTGGCTGCGTTTAACCATACCGCCCATAGGAGTAGTAGCGATACCACCTGCACTAGTACCACCACCTGTGGCATTTTCTGCTACTGTAGGTTGCACACCCATTTCATGTTGGCTAGTCATGTAGTCCATAACTGTGACCATCATGCCCTTGGCAAGACTGATTTTTTCTTCTACCCACTCAGGTAAGTCTTCATTATTTCGTAATTCTTTAGCTAGATCTACGCTGGCACGCACGATAGTATGCAGGTTATTTTTAACCATGCTTACTTCACCGCTGTATTCGTCATCTATACTGAATTCTTCTTTGATAAATTCTTGTGGTTTCATAGTAATTTCCTAATATAGTGTATTTATTCTATAATAAAACTTAATTGTGTCTTTGCGCCACCCCAATCTGGTTTAGGCCAATTATTAACTCTAAAAGTTCTTAATCCAAACTGTACTATTGATCGATGGTCTAAGATGGGTTCAAGTCTGATAATATGTGATATGTGTGTTGGTACATCAACCCAAATATCTTCCTCTATTACTGTATCTATATTCCAAATCCAAGTACGTTCTGTGATTAAATCATCATTGACATATAAACGATATTTGTTACGTTCATATTCAATCCATCTAGGTTGTAGTACATGTACCTGTACTTTAAGATTAACTTCGGCCATGATTAAACAGGTTTCTTACCTTTGCCTACATTTTTACTAACTGGAGTTTGGCGTGTTGGAGCACCAGGATTTTTACGCCCAACTAAGCCAAATGCCTTCATTTCTTTGCCTAGTGTGTTAGGTTTAACATCTACAGTTAGTGCATTTTTATATCTAGGATCTTTTCCACCACGAACTACTCCTACCCCTGCTGCATCTTCCATTAAACCCATACCATTGCGAACTGCTTGGAACAATCGTGGTGCTAGCCGTCCAGCACCTGTGGCGGTTTGGAATGCTGACATGTTGTTTGCTAATGCGGCTGCACGTGCTTGACTAGCACTAACGCCTTCTACACCTTCAGCACCATCTTCACGGTCACCGCTTGAAACAAACTTAATTGTATTAAATCTATAGTAAGTTTTCTTGCCTTCTACACCATTATATGACGTTAATAATTGTTGGAACGATTCCAAACGATCACTACCCGCTACAAAAGTTACATCAGTATATCCGTGATCATATAAGAATCCAGCTATTTCCATGATGGTACGTAATCCGCCTACGCTAACATGGTCAGCATATTTAGGAAACATGCGTTTAACAAAGCGTACTTTGGTATCATAATCCAGGGGATTATCTCGTTTGTCTTGGGTATGGCTAAGGAATATATAATAGTCCCCACCACGAGCAGCTTTGTGTGTAGTGGCCATCAATCGAGCATGGCCTATAGTAGGAGGATTCATGCGGCCAAAACAAAATGCCACATGTTTAGATTGTCTAGCTTCGTATAATTCAGTTAAAAACATAGTAAATCCGCAGATATTACTATATTTATCTTAAAGTTTTTCTAATAGCCAAATGT
>Ga0316221_1003038_pt1 | contig 14213 bp, 8 predicted proteins | sample TBH18007metaG_FD_206003 | JGI IMG/M metagenome (GOLD analysis project Ga0316221, IMG submission 206003) | Freshwater microbial communities from Trout Bog Lake, Wisconsin, USA - TBH18007 | ecosystem: Environmental > Aquatic > Freshwater > Lake > Hypolimnion/Profundal zone | place: USA: Wisconsin... | reverse complement strand
CGAGGCCGATGTAGTCATACGTCGACATCGCCAACATCCCATACACCTTGGTCAACTCCACCATGGTGATGACCGAGACGATGGACGAGTCCTTGAACATCGCGATGAAATCGTTGGTAACCGGCGGGATGACCACTCGCACCGCCTGGGGCAGGAGGATGCGGCGGAGGGTCTGTCCGCGCGTCATGCCCAGCGCCAGGGCCGCCTCCGTCTGACCTCTCGGGAGGGACTGCAGGCCGGCGCGGTAGTTTTCGGCCTCGTTGGCCGCGTAGTTGAGGCCCAGGCCGAGGATGGCCGCCCAAAAGGCGTTGAGCCGAATCCCCGCCTCCGGCAGCCCGTAATAAATGAGAAACAGTTGGATCAGCAGCGGCGTGCCGCGGATGACCTCGACATAGGCCTTCGCCAGCCAGGAGAACGGCGGCGGGGCGTACAACCGGACGATCACCACCACCAACCCCGCCACCACCGCCAGCGCCATCGCCAGCACGCTCAACTCCACCGTCGTCACCGCCCCGCGCAGCAGCAGCGGCAGGTACTTCGGCCATTCCCGCAGCGTCGAGATCGATTTCTGTTGCGTCACCGCGACCGCCTCGTAGCTCTTGAGTTGCTCCTGGCGCGAATCCCACAACCCGTATTTCCGATAGATGCGTTCGAGGGTCTGGTCGGCGGCCAGGGACGCAACGGCCTCGTTCAGCGCCGCGAGCAGCGCCGCGTCCTGACGGCGCACCCCGATGGCGTAGTAGCCGGGGGCGAAGGCCTCGCCCGAGAATTTGAGTTCCGGATCGGGCTTCGCGTAATGCAGCGCGATCGGCAGGTCGAGCAGCACGGCTTCGATGCGATGGGCCTTGAGGTCGCGGAAACTCTCGACGTTGCCGGGGTAGATCCGCAGATCGACGCCCGCGACGCCCTGCAGCAACCGTTGTGCGACCGAGGAGGAGAGCACGCCGACCGCTTTGCCGCGCAGATGTTCCACCTGCGTGAGGCCCGGCGTCTCGGCACGGGTGACCAGTTGCTGCGCATAGACGTAATACGGGCGCGTCATCGCGATGTGCTGCTGGTTCTCGGGGGTCAATTCGAGGCCGTTGAGGACGATGTCGAAATTACCGCGCTCGAGCGCGGGGATGAGTTGGTCCCACTGGTTCTGGACCATGCGGGCGCGAACGCCGAGTTTGGCCGCGAGCGCTTCGGCCAGGTCACATTCGAACCCGATGAGTTTCTCGGGTTGCCGGGGATCCGGGTAAACGTAGGGCGCCCCGCCTTCGGCCTCCGCGCCCCAGAGCTGGACGCCGCGCGCGCGGATCTCCGCGAGATGATCTGCGGCCGAGGCCGCCAAGGCTCCGCAGGCGAGCAGGAGCACCAGGATGAGCCCACCGCGCCCGGCGCGCGGCCAGCGGAGAGGATTACTCATTTTGCATCGCGGCGGCACGAACCTGAGCCGGTGAGCAACTGGCTTGGAACTGGCTGAGCGGCGCCGCGTCGCGGCTACCAGCACGTGTGTTCATGTTCACCCCTCACGCATCGAATATCGACGCCGCGGTGTCAAATAGAATTAAAAAAACCGGGTCAGATCGGGAACGGTTCGCCGGGTGTGGCGGGAAGCCCCTGAAATGGCTGGGACGACTACCGGGGCCGACCCACCGGACCGAGGCCACGGGGTTAGTGAGCGATCAACTCCAGGATTGCGGCCAGGTTGAGCAACGCTTTGGGCACAAACGCGCTGGCGAGCACAAACTCGGGCACCTTCGAACCGTCCGCGCTCCGTTCGGAGCAATGGTCATTCTCACCCCACGGGCCGAGGCCGTCCAGGGTTGGGACGGCGTCCCAGAGGCTGTTGCCGTCGCTGAGTCCGCCACGCTCCTCGCTGCCGACGGGTTGGCCTAGTTCCCGGCCGGCGCGCTGCCAGATCTCGATCAGCCGGTCGGTTCCCGGGTTGCGCGGCCAGGGACGGGATTCGGTGAGTATTTCCACCTTGACCTGGCAAGGGAAGCCGTCCGCCGGACTCCGCACGTCCCCGGGACCGGCCAGTGCGAGCAGCGCCGCTTTGCCGCGCGCGTAGGCGTCGGGGGTGAAGGCGCGGAACTCGCCCCGCGCTTCCGCCGTATGGGGCACGCGGTTGAGCCCGGTGCCGCCGGCGATCGTCCCCACGTTGAAGGTGAGCCCGGACGCGTAGTCCGTCAGCTCCGCAAGGCGTTGCACGGTCCGGCCCAGTTGCACGACGGCATTGGCCCCGCGGTCGTGACCGCCGCCGGCGTGCGATCCCCGCCCGCTGGCGGTTGCTCGCCACGTCCCCCGCCCCTTGCGCGCCGCCACCAACAAGGTCTCGTTCCCGGCCCGGCCTTCCGCTTCAAACACCAGCGCCGCCAGCGTGCCCGCGTCGAATCGTGCCCGGCAGACGTCGCCGAAGTCCGGCGAGTATTCCTCTTCGGAGGAGTTCCACAGGAGTTTCCAGGTCACGGCCTCGAAGGCGGCTGGGGATTCCTCCCGCAAGGCGCTCAATACCAGCCACATCATCACCGTGCCGCCCTTGATGTCATGGGTGCCGGGTCCGAACAGGCGGTCCCCCTCGACGCTCCAGACGAAATGATTGCGGAGTTCCTCCTCCGGCGGAAACACGGTGTCCAGGTGCGCGATCATCGCCACGCTGCTCCCCGAGCGCCCGGGCCGGGTCAGGACCAGGTGCCGCCCCCACGCGGGGTTGGACGAGGGGACGAATTCCGCGGAGAAACCCAGCGGCGCAAAACACTCAGCCGTGAACGCACCCAACCGGTTTACGCCCTCGGGGTTGCCAGTAAAGCTGTTGATCTCCACCATCCGCCGCAACATGTCGAAGGCGGCGGGCGATTTCAGGTCCAAGCAAGCCTTCCAGGCGGCTGAGTTTAGCATCGCCCAATGATGGCTCGCCCATCGGCATGGGTCAAGTAGTGCCGGGGCGGCGCCCCTGGCCCGGCCCTCCGGCAGTGCGCCTCCCACCGGCCAAAATTGGGCCTCGCCGCTTTTCCCGATCTTCCACCGTCAGCAGCGCCATGGGGCCAGGAACTTCACGGGGTGATTCGGCACCGATGATCGCTCGTTTTGACAGTTTCGGCGTGTTGGTATACATTAAGTGCCGGAATAATAGAAAGTACCAAGTGTTATGAATAGCAAAGTCGTTCCAAGCACCGTCGAAAGTCTCAAGACCCGCCGTCTGAACCTCACCCTTGCCGCCGGGCTGATCACCGTAACCTGCGGCGGGCTCTATGCCCAGTCCGCCTCTGAGGACTACGGCATCGTCAGCCAATTGCTCGGTCAGGGGAACGCCGCAGTCAACGGCAGCCAGGCGCTGAAGAACAATTCCTGCGTGCCCACGTCCGTGGCTAATGGCCTGTCCTACCTGGACGCTTACCAACAGGGGCTGGGCAATCCCAGTCCGTTTGCCTTTAACCCGAACACCTACACTGCGGTCAACCGGCTCCAGAGCTTCATGGCGACGGACCCGGTTACGGCCACCCAGCCCGGACCCGCCCTGGCCGGGCTGCAGACCTACCTGACCACGCTCGGGCCCCTGGGGAACCCCGCACCCTCGGTCAGCGCCTGGCAAGACTGGGTTCCTTCCGCCCAAACCCTGGCCAACGTGCTCAACGCCCACGACGGAGTGCAGCTTGGCATCCTGTGGGCCACCGCCGCTAATCCCCTGGTAAACAATGCCGCTTGGACGCCCAAGAACGGCGGCCATTTTGTTTCGCTCGAGTCGGAGAGCCTCACGGCCGGAGTGGGCACCATGGGCATTGTGGACCCCTGGGGCAACACCCTCGACAACAACGCCGCCAGCAGTGCTTCCTATGACACCTTGAACGTGTCGCTCATCACCCTGGCGGCCGGGGGCATTAATGCCCTTCCGGCGGGCACCTACCTAAAGGTCGTTTACACTCCATCCGGGCTCGGCGATTTTCCCTTTAACGACACCGGCACAGGGCTGGCGGGCGCGGGCGGCACCGGTTTGATCGCCCTCGACCAGGTGGAGGCCGTGGTGGTCCCCGAGACCTCACCGACGGTGACTTCCCTGGCGGTCACGGTGGGCTTGGGCGCCTTTCTACTCATCCGCAGACGAAAATAGGGGAGCCGGCGTTCTTTTCGCATAGCACGTGGGCTCGTAGCTGCCGGGCTGGAGCCGGGGAAGGGTTCGGTCACCGACCAACTCCAGACGCGCCGCGGTCGGTGGTATTGGGGTCGGGTAGCGGACTTCCCCTCAGAAGCCGGCGTGGAATGGGCCGCGCAAAGGCGCAAGACACACAAAAAGGGAAAGCACTCCCCCGGTGAGGCCGCCAGGACGCCAGGGCTCGGCGCACGCGCCCATCGGCAACCGCTCCGACCCAATTCGATCGTAGCTGTGCAGAGTTTTTCCCATTTTCCCACGCCGAGGCTCCAGTGGCCAACCCCATCCCTTGCTAAGCCCCCAAGGGGTCGAGCGCCTTTCGCTGGTGGAATGTCTCGAGCAGGAACGACTTCCAGCGGTCCATGCCTTCCCCGGTCTTGGCGGAGGTTTCGAAGACCGGCGCGCGGGGGGCGACCCGTTGCAGGTTGGCCATGGCCTGGCTGCGATCAAAACCGCATGCCGTCGCCAGATCGATCTTGCTGACCATCACCGCGTCCGCGGATTGGAACATCGGCGGGTATTTCAGCGGTTTGTCCTCACCCTCGGTGACCGAAAGCAAAACCACGCGCAGGTCTTCGCCGAGGTCGTAAGAGGCGGGACAGACCAGGTTGCCCACATTCTCGATGATCAGCAGGTTGAGACCGGTGAGATCCAATTCCCTCACCGCCCGCGCGACCATCTCGGCGTCCAGATGGCAGACCGTCCCTGTGGTGATCTGCACTACCGGCGCGCCGGATTCGCGCAATCGACGCGCGTCGTTGTCGGTCGCCAGGTCTCCCACCACCACGCCGGCCCGGAGTTCGGGGGCCACATACCGGATGGTCTCCCGCAGCAGGGTGGTCTTTCCCGACCCGGGCGAAGACAGGACGTTCAGCACGAGCAGTCCGCGGGCGCGGAAAAACCCGCGGTTGCGTTCGGCCAGCCGGTCGTTCTTTTCCAGGATCGCCCGCCGCACTTCGAGCGTCCGCCGCGCCTCCCGCTCCGGCTCATGTGAGTGACCGGCCTCGGCCTCCGTCTGTGGGTGCGTGTGGCCGTGCTCATGGTCATGGTCGTGGTCGTGGTCGTGCGCGTGGGAATGGGGCGCGTCGTGCGCGTCATGGTGATGCACCCCCGGGCCGTGGGGGTGCTCGTGGTCATGGGGGTGCTCTGGGGAGTCCGCATTGATTCCCACCGGTTTCTCACCGGGCAACCCGCATCCGCATTCTATACACATGAGTCAGTCAATCTCCAACGAGGCCAATTCCAGCTCGCGGCCGGCCCGGAGATCCCCGCTGGGCCTGTGGCAGCTGGGACAATCCGCAAACCGGTCGTTGGACTCGAACTCGCGGGCGCAACTCGCGCACCAGAACCGCGCCGGCACCTGCTCGATAGCCAACTCGGCCCCTTCGGCCAGCGTCCCGGGCGTCAAGACTTCGAAAGCGAATTCGAGCGCCTCCGGAACAACGCCGCTGAGCGCGCCAATCCGCAGCCGCAAGCACAGCAGCCGCTGAGCGCCGGCGGCTTTCGCCTGCTCCAGCGCCATCGCTAACGCGCCCTCCATTATGGACAATTCGTGCATCGTTCCGCCGGCCGCTCGCTCCGCGCTCCGCGGCGGTGGGCGATCGATCCGAGGTCATCAAGGTAATGTTCCACCGCCCGGCTGACAATGGCTTCTTTTACTGGTCCAGGGCCCCCGCGCAACCGCCGTCCGACTGGCGGGGGCGACCGGTGAAGTCGTCGAGGAAGGGGCCGTTGAATTCCCAGGCGTAGAGTTCCTCGATCGTGGTCTTCGCCTCGGCGAGGGTGCCGCGAGCCAGGCGCAGGAAGTCGATGGCCCCGTTGAGGCAGCGGCCCTGCGGCGTGCCGGCCACGCAGAGGTCGGCCTCGTTGGCCAGCGAGGCCTCGGCCTCCAACCGGGCGGGGCCGGTCGAGTCGCGCCGGCCGTCCAGGTAGAGCGTGGCGGTGCCCGCCTTACGGTCGACTTCGGCGATGACGTGATGCCAGTGGCCGTCGTTGATCGCGGTGCGGCTGTCCAGGTAGGCGGTGGTATGGGTTGAGCTGGCCATCAACTCCACGCCGCCGGCGGGGTTTAGGGTCAGAGCCCACCCCACGCCGTCGACCTTTTGGATTAGCACCGCGTTGGTCTGCCCCGGCGCGGTCTTGAAGATGATCTCGATGAGGAAGCTCGAACTGTGGATCTGTGGGCTGCTGAGTTCGGCGCCGGTGACGGTGCGCTTGAGGTTTTCGTTGCGTCCATGGGCCTCGAGGGTGACCGCGCGGCCGATGTCCGCCTGCTTCAGGACGGCATATTGGTCGACGCCGTTGAAATGGAGGGCCCCGGTGGTCCAGTTTTCCAAGGGACCGGCCTGGTAGTCCTGGAGCGAGAGGTTCACGCCGTGGAGGGGATAGGTGGGGAACTTGTAGTAATCATCGCGGCCGGTGTAGTAGGGAGACATGCACCAGTGCTCGTCGAGGATGCGGGCCGGGTCGCCGGGGAGCGGGCAGAAGTTCCATTCGCCGACGGTTTCGTAAAGGCTCCAGGGCACAAAGACCTTGGCGCCGAGGCCGCGGGCGGCGGAGCCGGCGGAGGGCCGGAAGTCGTGAGCCGCCGCGTCGCGCAGGAGCGGTCGCGCCGCCATCAGGCCCACTTCCGCGGCGAGCGGTTGATAGCTCTCCAGGGCGGTGCGGAAGGCGGCGAGCGTCGGATGCCAGCGGCCGGAGGGCTCGAACACGGCGAAGTCCTCGCCGATGTCGTAGAAGACGTTGCGGGCGTAGGCGTCGGTATCGATGGCGAAGTCGTTTTTGTGCGTGGCGGCGGCCTCCTTGCCCGCCTTGGCGGTGCGGGCGGGATCGGCATCGCGAAAGACGCGCTCGCCCATGCTTTCCCAGAGGTTGCCGAGGAACTTGACGCGGCCGGCCTGCGGGTCCTGCCGGCGCGAACCGCGCACAAAGTTGTAGAGCGTGTTGTTGAAGAACGTGTTCTGGTAGCTGATGATCTCCTGGAAAGCCGAGGTGTTGGCGAGTTTGCCGGTCGGGCCCTTGGACTTGCCCCACGCGATATTGTTGAAGTAGTAGTTCTTGAACGCGCCGTCCAGGTAATAGGCGTGGCCGAAACGGCTCTCGGCCTCGGGATTGAGCGTGTGATCCCAACTGCGGTAGCCCCCGGGATTGCCGGAGAGGTTGTCATAGACGTAGGCGGGGCCGCCTTGCCAGGTTTCAATGCCGCCGAAGTCGTCCACGTTGATCAAGGTGTCGACGGCCTTATTGTGGTGGATGAGGAGGCGGACAAAGGGGCGATCGGTGGCGGCCCCGCTGGCCTTGGCGCCATGCACATCGATGCCCTGGGCACAGATCCGATCGAAGAAGTTACCCGCCACCTCGGCGGTCTGGGCGTAATCCACCAACAAGGCCACCCCCTGCCCAAACAGGTCGGGGCGCAGTCCGATGTGGTCGAACCGATTGCGCAACACACGGACGTCGTAGAGCCGGCCCATGGGCCCGGCCACGTCGCCATACGTCGTGCTGTCGCCGAGCTCGACCCCGCCGGAGTCGGTGTCCGAAAATACGTTGTCCGCGATCGTTACCCGATCGATGGCATCCTCCCGGCCCATGGCCTTGAAGCGGACGCCCTTGTGGACATGCTCGAAGAGGCAATGGCTGACCTCCAGGTCGGTGCCGCTGCCCAAGAGTCGCACGCAACCGGGCTGGACATCGAGGCTCTCGTGCGAGACCCAGTAGGGCGCGGCCACCAGGTTCCAATACACATTGGCAAACCGGAAGGTCAGCCCGCGGACCTGCACATGGCTGATCCCCCGGCTGTCGATGAAGTGGATGCGCTTGGCGACCTCGACCCGGACGGTGTTCGGGTCCCGGTCTCCGGGCAGGCGGAGGTAAAGCCTTCCGCCGTCGCCTTTTTTGTCGAACCAGAACTCGCCCGGGCTGTCGAGGTACTGGGGTTTGTCTTCCAGGTAATACTGGCAGCCGCGGATGATCTTGTAGCTGGGTTCACCCCCCCACTGGCCGGCGAAGGTGAGCGAACCGTGTTCGCGGTCCACCGCCAGGACGCGAGCCGGGAAGGGGTTGCCCATGACCCAGCCTTTGGTGGTCCAGACGATGGCGCCCTGGTAGTAGTCCTGCGGCCGGTTGGTGTTGACCTGTTCCAGGTCGAACGCCAGGTGGCGGCGTTGACCGTTAATGGTGGCGTAGTTGTCGAAGGGTTTGGCGGGGTTTTTCCACGTCCACCATTCGCTCTTGATGTCGTCGGGATCGGTGATGTTCCAGTTGGGCGTGCGGGCCAGCGCAATGCGGCTCACCGCCCCGCCCTCGCCCACCATCCAGACATTGCGCGGCGCCCAATCCAGGTCCACGTGCCACACCTTTTCCGGGTCCGGGATGAGCGGGTTAGCGGCTCCCCGCTCCCAGCCGGTCACCGCCTCCGAACCGCAGAGCACGGCCGCCCCCGTGCCCCAGGACGGGTCACGGGTGAGGAGGATGGGGGCGTCGGCGGTGCCGGACTCATCAGCGTTCAACTCGCCACGGTAATCCACGCCTTGCTTGAAGACGTAGGTGTGCGCGCCCCGACCGGCCTTGGCCTGGTCGGTGGCGTTCGGGTCCCAGGGGTGGTGTTTCCAGGCGGTTCTCTTCGACCGTCCGTCGTTGGCGTCGTTGCCGGAGTCGAAATCCAGATAGCGGATCGACTTGCCCGCCTTAAACTCGAAGGGGCGCGGGGTCCATTCCAGATCGCCCGTGGGCAACACCTTCGCCTCGGGTTCCTGCCAGGACCACCGACCCGCTCCGGGAGCCGCACCCGCAGCCGGGTGTGCGACAGTCAGCAGGGCTAAGGGTAAGAGGCACCGTCCCAGGGTAATAAGCGCCGTCGCGTTCATCATGGGGGCAGTGTGCCGGGTGCCGCCGGGAGTGTCGAGGGGCAAGGTTGAACCTGAAAACCGTGCCACCCTGATGATCTGATGGGGTCTCGATCTTATCCCGCAGTGCGGCAAAAGACTAGGAGACTAAAACTAAAAAAACTTGGGTCGGAAAACCCATCCCCACCTCCTTGATACAAGCCTTTACAAAGCATTATCCATGCCACTTCCAATAGGCGGCGAATTCCCCGGGAAACCGTAGAGGTTCCGCTGGTTTCCCCGGGATTGGAGCGTGAACTTCACGCGGGGTGCGTGGGTTTCACGCAAAATGCACGATGGGGCGGGGCAAAACGCACGGTCGGAACCATCAAGCCAGTTGAGCGCAAACGCCCTCGATGAGGGTCAGACCCTCCTGCGCCTCGCTGGGACGGAGATTGAGGGCGGGCAGGAGCCGGATGACGTGGGTGCCGGCGGGGATGGTGAGCAAGCCGGCGGCGTGCAGGAGCCCGACGAAGCGCATGGCGGGGGCCTTGGCGGGGTCGGTGGAGAGTTTCGGAATACCCGGCGCCAGCTCGAAGCCGATCATCAGCCCGACGCCCCGGACCTGGCGCACGACGCTCGGGAACTTCCGGGCCAGCTCCTCGAGGCCGGCTTTGAGGAACGCCCCAACCGCTCGCGCGTTGTCGGCCAGTTTCTCCTTTTCAATCACTTCCAGGATTCTCAGGGCCACCGCGCAGGCCAGGGGAGACCCCCCATAAGTCGTCGCGTGGGTGCCGGGTCCCAGCAGGTCGGCGTAAGGGGCGCGGACCCAGAAGGCCCCCATGGGGAACCCGCCGCCGAGCGACTTGGCCATCGAGAGGCCATCGGGCAGGAACCCTTCGGCGCCGGGCACGCCCTCGAGCAACCGTTGGAAACTCTGGAACCGGCCGCTTCGGAAATGGCCGCATTGAACCCCATCCATAAGCAGCAGCAAGCGCTGCTGGTCGCACAACGCCCGCAACCCGAGCAGGTACTCGACGGTGGCGGGGGTCACGCCGCCTTCGCCCTGGATCCCTTCGATGAGAATGGCGGCTGTGGACGGGGAAATGGCCGAGCGCATGGCCTCGAGATCGTTGTAGGGCAGGTGGCGAAATCCGGCGACCATCGGCTCGAAGCCTTTCTTGACCTTCTCCTGCCCGGTGGCGGCGATGCCGGCCAGCGTGCGGCCATGGAACGAATTGAAGGTGGTCAGAATCTCAAACCGCCCCTCGTCGTGGCCGAATTTGCGGGCGAGCTTGTAGAGACCCTCGTTGGCCTCGGCGCCGCTGTTGCTAAAGAAGCATTTGCCCGGACCGATCCGCCCGACCAATGCCTGCGCCAGCCGACCCTGGGGTTCCTGGTAATACAGGTTGGAGATGTGGATGAACTTGCGAGCCTGCTCGACCATCGCCTCGATCATCGCTGGATGAGCGTGGCCGAGGGCGCAGACGGCGATCCCGCCCCCCAGGTCCAGATACCGTTTCCCGGCGACATCAAAGACATAACTGCCCGCGCCGTGGGTCAGCACGAGGTCGAAACGGCCATAGCTCGGGATGACATTCTGCTGAAACAGGGCCTGGATGGCAGCGGCGTCGTTACGGACGACCGGTGGGGGCGTGGGAACGAGGTCTTTCATAGTCATGCTAGCATAAAACCACTTCGGTCCCCACTCCCTTATCGGTGAAGATCTCCAGGAGCACCGAGTGCGGCGCGCGGCCGTCTACAAACGAGACCTTCTCGATGCCCGCCCGGATGGCGGCCACGGCGCTGTCCACCTTCGGGATCATGCCCTTGTCAATCACCCCCTCCGCCTTGAGCCGGGCGACGCCGGCGATCTTGAGGTGGGGAATGACCGAATCGGGGTCCTTCGGGTTTTGCAGGAGCCCGGGCACGTCGCTCATGAAGACCAGCCGGCGGGCTTTGAGGGCGATGGCGGCTTGGGCGGCGGCGACATCGGCGTTGCAATTGTAGATCCGGCCGTCCTCGCCGCGGGCGGTGGGGCTGATGACCGGGGTGACGCCCTGCCGGAGGCACTCGATCAGGGGGGCGGTATTGACTCCAATGACCTCACCGACAAAGCCCAGGTCGATCGGCTGGCCATCGGCTCCCTCGAGGTGCGCCTTGCGGCAGGTGAAGATGTCCGGCCCGGCGAAGCCCTTGGCCTCGCCGCCCAATCCCCGGATGGCGGCGACCACCTCGGGATTAATCTCGCGCGAAAGCACCTGGTCCACAATCGCCACCGCCGCCGCGTCGGTCACCCGCTGACCCTGGATGAACTGGGCCTGGAGGCCGGCCTTTTCCATGGCCCGGGTGATCGCCTTGCCACCCCCATGGACCACCACCGGGTTCACCTCGACCGCTTCGAGAAAGACAAGGTCCCGGACCACGCCGTTGCGCACCTCCGGGTCGGGCGAGTCCATGAAACTCCCGCCGTATTTGATGACGAACGTCGCGCCGCTGAACTTCTGGATGTAAGGCAACGCTTCGAGCAGCGTCGCCGCTTTGGCAATCAAGTCCTGCATGGGGCGCAATTTAGGGGGGGCTCGGCTTTTGTTCCAGGAGAATCGAGCCGTACAGCAAAAGCGGCCCGGCTATCCGGACCGCTTTGAACCAAACCATGAACTCCAACTCAACCAGTGCCAGCGCCTCAGCGGGGGAACCTCTGAACCATCCCCGAGCCGCTGCGCGCTACCACTACCGACATGAGACGCCCGCCCGATCAAAACTGTTCAAACAATCCGCCTTTTTTTCCGCTTTGACTTCCCGCGCTGGGATTGGCAAGGTTCCACCACAGGTTTGACGCGGGCCGCTCGTGGAGTGGGGACCCCGATTCTTAAGTTAGGAAACCAACACAGGCATTATGGCAGATTTGTCCGGTAATTTATTAGTCGCACAGTCGGGGGGGCCGACGGCGGTGATCAACGCCAGTCTCGCGGGCGTCATTCAGCAGGCGGGCCACCACGATGGCATCGAGGAGATCTATGGCGGGGCCAACGGGATTCTCGGGATCCTCAATGAGGAACTGATTGATATCAACGAGGAGAAGGCGCGGACCATCCAGGGACTGCGCTATACGCCCGGGGCCGCTTTGGGCACCTGCCGCTATAAAGTCGATTTCAAGCATAAACCCGAACAGGCCGCCAAGGACATGGACCGCTTCTTCGAGGTGCTCCAGGCCCACAACATTCGTTACTTCTTTTATATTGGCGGCAATGATTCCCAGGATACCTCCCTCAAGATCCGCGAGGAGGCCATCAAGCGCGGCTACGAGTTGCGCGTCATCGGCGTCCCCAAGACGATCGACAACGACCTGCCGCATACGGACAACTGCCCCGGCTACGGTTCGGTGATCAAGTATATGGCTACCACCGTCGCCGAGGTCGGCCTCGATGTCGCCAGCATGGCTACGGATGAGGGCTCGTGCTGCCTGATCGAGGTGATGGGACGCCACGCCGGCTGGATTGCGGCCGGGACCGTCCTGGCCAAACGCGGGTCGGCCACCGCCGCGCCGCACGTGATTCTCCTGCCCGAACTGGTATTCGAGGAAGACAAATTCCTGGCCAAGGTGAAGGAAACCGTCGCCGCGCTCAAGCACTGCGTGGTGGTGGTCGGGGAAGGGATCAAAGATGCCGCCGGTCACGCCGTTGGGGCGGACCAGACCCGGTTGGATGCCTTTGGACATCCCGTGCTGGCCGGCGCGGCCGAGGAACTCAAGGAATTGATCCAGGGCAAACTGCACCTCAAGGCGCGCACGGCCTTGGTGGGCTACGCCCAGCGCGCCGCCGGGCATTTCGCCAGCCAACGCGACTCCGCCAATGCCTTTGCCTGCGGCGAAGCGGCGGTCAAAGCCGCCATCGCCGGCCACAGCGGCTACATGGTCAAAATCGTCCGCCAGGTCCAGCCCGACGGCTCGATCCAGTGGGCCACCGATCTCCAATCCCTGACCGACACCGCCAACGTCGAACGCCTCATCCCGCGCGACTGGCTCTCCGAGGACGGCTTCCTGCCCAACGAGAAATTCGTCGAATACGCCCAACCCCTGGTGGAGGGCGAAGTGGCCTTCCCGATCGAGGCCGGCCTGCCTAAATACGCCGTCCTCGAGAAGACCAAAGTCGAGAAGAAGTTGCCACCGAGGGCGTAAGCGCCCGCCGTGGCGTCTCAAAGGAAGCCACGAGAGTATCAGTGTTGGACCGTCGGTTGGCTTTCCTCCCTGAAACGCGGATCTTGAGGCCCATCCTTAGGAGACTGCGGTTTCCCCAGTTTGCGTCGTGGTAGTTCTTAAGTTCCACGGTGGCTTGGCGCGCACTCACGGAGTCACCCAGGTCGCGAATGAACTGTCGCGAATGAACTTGAAATCCGCCTGGAAGAACTGGGCATTGACGGTCCTCAAAAGGGGGCAGGAAATCGGGCGTGCCAGTACAGACACTTCCGAAAAGCGCGTTCTTCATATTCGGTGGGCGAGCAGCCGAATTTCGCGCAAAACAAGGACTTTAGCGACAAGTGATCCACGGCGGTAATCTGAGCCATGTCAAAGGGGCTCTCAAGGGCTGTTTAGCAAGGGGAATTGGAGGGAAACGGGCGGTAACACCGACTTTTGGCACAACGACCCTTTCCCGCGTACCGATCTTTTTGGCGCAGAACGCACTGAGGCGCCGCCGAAAAATAGTTGTTGGCACCAACCGCCCGAACGGTGTACACTAATTCTGATCATTCCGCATAACTATGCTATGTTCAATGCAGGTCCATTCAGGCCGCGCGCATGGCCGCTCCCACGCCATACGGAAGGGGTCCAACTGCCACTGCCGAAGGGAACAACCCGGGGCTCGCCGATTTCTTCAAAACCAGTTCGGTAAACCAACCATCCGTCAAATCCACAAACGTCTAACCATGCCAACTATATGAAAAAAAGAGTTCCAACCCTGTCTCGCCTGCTGGCGGCCTCGGCCACCGGTCTGCTGACCTTGGCGGCTATCGTGCCTGCCCGAGCGGATTACCCCACCACCGTAAACTCCCTGGGCCCGGTCATGTATTACCGGCTGGGCGAAACCACGCCCAACGTATCGAATATTGCCAGCAACAGCGGTACGATTGGGGCGCTGGGGAGTGGTTTCTATATCAACGACAATGGCAGCTTCCATATGCGGCCGGGCATCGTGCCCGGCAGTCAGAATGGGGCCATCGCCCCCACCGCCACCGCACCGGTGAGGTATGTGCAAGTG
>Ga0316221_1003033_pt1 | contig 14229 bp, 8 predicted proteins | sample TBH18007metaG_FD_206003 | JGI IMG/M metagenome (GOLD analysis project Ga0316221, IMG submission 206003) | Freshwater microbial communities from Trout Bog Lake, Wisconsin, USA - TBH18007 | ecosystem: Environmental > Aquatic > Freshwater > Lake > Hypolimnion/Profundal zone | place: USA: Wisconsin... | reverse complement strand
GCTTGAAATCACCGGCACATTTCTGCCCATCTCCCCGTTGCTGCCGGGTCAATTGGCGTTCGGCTAGAGTGATGTTCTTCCTTGCAATCGTGATCCCCTGCGCCCCTGCCAAGAGCCACCACTTGTAGGCCTCCAGTTCATCCTTAACCACCCCCCGGCCATTGTAGTAGCAGAGGCCCAGATTGCACTGAGCCAGCGCGTAGCCCTGCTCAGCGGCTTTACGGTACCAGTTTGCGGCTTCGGCAGGGTCCTCCCGCACGCCCTCGCCTTTCTCGTAACACACGCCGAGGTTGTGTTGCGCACTAGCCAGATTCTGGCCTGCTGCTTTCCGATACCACATTACTGCTTCGGCATGATCCTGCCGCACCCCCGCACCTTGGGTATAACAGACTCCAAGGTTATATTGTGCTTCAGCATATCCCTGGTCCGCTGCCCGGCGATACCATTTCGCTGCTTCGGCAAGATCTTGCGGCACGCCCTCTCCTCTCTCGTAACATACGCCGAGGTTGTGTTGCGCGGCCGCCATGTTCTGGTCCGCTGCTCTGCGATACCATTTTGAGGCTTCGGCATGATCCTGCCGCACACCCGCACCTTGGGTGTAATACATTCCAAGGTTATGTTCTGCTTTGGCATCTCCCTGGTCCGCTGCTCTACGATACCATCTCGATGCTTCGAGAAGATCTTGCGGCACGCCCTGTCCTTTCTCGTAGCACACGCCGAGGTTGTATTGCGCGGCAGCAAAGTCCTGATCCGCGGCCTGATGAATCCACTTCGCCGCCTCCACCTCGTCCTCCACCACGCCTTGGCCGTCGCGGTAACAAATCCCCAAGTTGTACTGCGCAGCAGGGTAATTCTGCTCGGCGGCTTTGCGAAACCACTTAACGGATTCTACGTAGTTCGTCGCTACGCCTATGCCGTCGTGGTAACACATCCCCAAATTGTACTGCGCCTCGGGGTGATTCTGCTCGGCGGCTCGATAATACCATTTCACCGCCTCCATTTCATCTTTCTTCACCCCTTTGCCCTCGGCGTAACAAACTCCCAAGTTAGATTGGGCCGCCGGATGATTCTGCGCTGCCGCTTTGCGAAAGCACTTCACCGCCTCCGGGTAATTCTTCTCCGCGCCAAGCTTGCCCCAGTAAAATGCCAGACCCAGTTGCAACTGGGCTTGAGCATCACCGGTTTGCGCCTGGGCGCGGATTTGAGCCAGCGTCGGGAGATCGGTTTCGCTTTGCTGGGCGTGGGCACACGGAAAGAACATACTGGCGGCGCAGAGCAGTGCCCCAATTAAGGTGGTTTTCATCTGGGTTAGAAGTCCTTCACTTCGATTCGGTAAAGAGAGGGTTTATTCGCAGCCAGGAACTCCAAGCTGCCGTCAGACCGAAACACCGGACCGGCCGGGACCCGGTCGTATTCCCCGCGCTCCACACATTCTACCACGACTAAATTCTTGTCACCCTTCTTGGCCGTGAAGGCGGTGTGCTTCCCATCGGGACTGAATTCAAAGCACCCGAGGGCGTCGTAATCAGATCCTCGCTTGCCATCCACCAACAGGCACGCGGAACGATCGGGTTTGGCTACCGCGCAAGCGAGCCGCTTGCCATCGGGGCTAAAGGTAAGGGTTCCGTTCACGATGCCTTCGATGCTGGCTCCGACCTTCCCGTCCACTACCAGAAACCACTGCTGCCCGTTCTGTCCGGTGCAGGCCGCCCTCTTCCCGTCAAGGCTGAACACGAAATCAACTCCGATCCCGTCAAAAACCGGTTCATTTCTCATTGGTGGCCCCTGGCCCTTTCACCGGTTTGAATTCGTCCGCTCGCCGCCGGGCCTCCGCCATTTCTCCGGCGCTCAGAAACACCTTCATCTCCTTGATCAACCAGCGTGCTTCCCGGCTGCCGCCGGCTTCCGCAAGCAAAACCAATTTGGCGCCGTTCACATGGTCGGCGGGGATAAGCTTTCCCTCGTAGAGGATCAAGCCGAGGCGGTACTGGGCATCCTCGTTCCCTTGCGCGGCGGACAGGTTCAGCCACTTCACGATTTCCTCAGCCGCGGACGCTCCGCGGAGCACGAAGAGGTTCCGGGCGTATTGGAACTGGGCCTGATCGTTTCCCTGCTCCGCGGCCGCCAACTGCCAACGCAGGCCTTCCTCCGTCCGGGGTGGCTGATCCTCGAAACACATTTTCGCGAGCGCCATCTGCGCGGCCAGGTCCCCCTGAGCGGCCTGCCGCTGCAAGCCCTCGCGGGAACCTTGGCCACCTGATTTGACCAGGGAAAGCTGCTCCAGCATCGCAAAATTGAATTGGCTTGCCTCGCGAAATTCCTTCGTAATCTCGCCTCGGTCCAGACGCAAGGCGGCTTCCAGGTGCTCCTTGGCTTCGGCCGGTTCGTCCAAGGTCTGGTAAACGGACGCCAGTTGCGCATGCACCCCGGCGTTGTCCGGGTTGAGCGCCAGCGCGCGCTGTAATTCCGCCAGCGCGGGTTGCCACCGTGCGCGCGCCATTTCCAGTTGAGCCGCAACCTCGTGGAGCTCCCAGCCGTCGACGCCGGCCGCCTGGACTCTGCGGAGTTGCTCGGCGGCGGCCTCAAACTCCCCGGCGCGGACCATCCCCCGCACGAACTGCACGCGCGTCCAGCGATCCTCCGGGTTGAGCTTCAAACCCAGGCGCAAACGCCGGGGGTCCGGTTTGGCGCTTGGTTGCATGGCCTGGTGCGAAATGGCCTGAACATCATCCAAGACCATAAATGACTCGTGGAGAATGCCGAAGGCGCGCCACGTTGGGTCGATGAGCATCCCGTGTCCTTCCAGGAACAGGGCCGCGCAATCGTGGTTGCCGATCGAGCCGTCCGCGCAATGATCCACGTGAACCATCCACGCTTCCAGCCCGAGCGCTCGCGCCAGCGTCACAAACAGCTTGGCGTGCTCCTGGCAGGAGAGCCGTGTCTGCGAATCGTCCGGTTCCTTCAAGGCCTCGCTGGCGGTGCGCTGCCCGCCGTTGCCCGGGCCGTGCCCGCGATCGGCTACGTTGGCGAAAAGCGCGAAGGCACGCAAGGGGTCCTTGGGCAAGCCGACCGTCAACCGGCGAGCTTCGTCGGTAATTTCGGGCGTGATCTCGAGGGGATTGACCGCCAGCTTCCGCTCCTCGGGGGAGAGGCGGCGATCCAGTTCGTGGCTTAGTTCTTCCGCCGTGAAGGCACGGGGGCGCCGGACCAGTTCGTCGGAACGGATGGCGTTGGTACCACGGAAAGAGAAGGTGGCCGAGGCCAGGGTGTTACTTATCTCCTCGCTCTCGGCCGCCTGGGGACCGAGTCGTTGCAGTTCGCGGCCCGCGACTCCGGCCTCCCCCACGGAAAACGCGGCCTGGAGCAGAGCCAAATCTGCAGTCGTGTTGTCGTCGGGCAGCTCATCCACGAGGCGCAGTAGCCCGCTGGCTGCCTGGTTGTCGCCGGCGCGCACTCGGGCACACGCCAGGAAGATGATGGTTTTCGTGTCATCCGGGCGGTCCTTGCGAGCTTGTTCGAGAATCCGGGTCAAGTCAGTCCACCTCTCCGCCGCACAAAGGATGACGAAGGCGGCCTCGACCGCGCTCGAACAACCCGGATGCAGTTGCAGGGCCGTCTGTATCTCACGTCCGGCCCCGGGTACGTCCTGGTGTGCGAAGGACATCCCCGCCAGGGCCAGGTGAGCACCGCATAATTGAGGTTGCTGCGCGGCGAACTCTCGTACCAGGGGTTCGAGTTCGCCCTGGCGGCCCGCTTGGTCAATGACCTTGAGCAGCGCAGCATTAGCGGCGCCGCAGTGCGGGTCCATGGTGAGCACTTGGCGCCAGGCCTTTTCCTGCTCCGGCGTGGGCGCCTCCTGCATCTCCAATGCCAAAGCTCTGGCCAAAAGCCCGGCCGATGGCTCGGAATCGGTCATGTACATCCGCCAGTTTTGGCACTCCTGGTCGAGAAGGTGGCGGTCCAGCGTTTGTGCCAAACCCCGCGCTACCGACTCGGCCAAGTCGACGCACCGCCGTGAAGTGAACGCGCGTGTCACCGGCTCCGCTCCGGAATCGGGGTGCAGGGTCCTGACGTCCACCGCCCACCCATTGGTATCATGCCGGAAACTGCCCCAAACCACGACGTCCGCCTTCAACTCCCGCGCTATTTGGCGGGCCAGGGCCATGTTGCCCGCCCCCGCTGTGGCCCAGTCCGTGTGCGCAAGGGCCGGCTTGAGCGACTTCCGCCCCAATACCTGCGTGAACTCCGCCCCTTTCAGGCACGACCGCACCATCGCGGGGAACGCCTGCCTCCAGTCGTCCAAGGAGGGGTCGCCGACAGCGTTCTGGAAGGGGAGCACAGCCACGCGCAGGGTGGGGGGGCGACCGGGAGTCGGTGGGGTGGGTGAGTCGGCAGCGGACGCTGCGGTGGCCAGCGCAAGTGCCACCCAGATTGTAGCGATACCTATCCTCATTTCGTGCGCTAGGGACGATACCGTCCGGGCAGGCAGCTTGAATTTCATATTCTCGCTTCGTCAGGGAGTCGTCTGGCTCTCATCGCCCAGGCCAACTTTGCGAAAGCGGTCGGCCCAGTAGGTGGGGTGTTCCGCGAAAAGTGCTCCGGAGGTTCGGACGACGTCCGCGTGGTATTCGATTTGGGCGGGCTCCGGTGCCAGTTGGACCGGGTATTCCAGGCTGGGGTTGCGTTGCTGCAGTTCCTCCCAGACGCCAGCCAGACCCGGCATCGCCTGGATTTGCTGATCGAGGAAAACGCGCGTCGCTGACTCTTTCGCCGCGGGTTTGAAGAAGATCCATTTCGAAGCCTGTTGGAGCAATTCCAGAAACCAGGCTGATTTCACTGGCTCTCCGCGGGCGTTAAGGAGCGTGTCCAGGAATTCTTCGGCCCAGGTCTTGAGCGCCCGGAACCGCAGCAAGGCCTCCAGCGCCGTTTCGACCAACTGGCTGTTCTGAACGTAGTTGTAGTGGGCGCGTTTTCCGCACATCTCGGGGTTGGTCGCTTTGTCCCAGTGGCAAACCACGAATTCCCGCGTTGTTTCCGCCAGCAGGGCGCGGATTTGTTCCCGGCATTCCTCCAGCAGATCGTCCCGGCCCAACTGTTCCGCGTATTCGGAGATGAACCAAATAGCGTCGGCGATGCAGTTGACGCCGTCTTCTTTGGGGTTCCGGCAGAGAAACGCGAACGCCTCCGGAAGGATGTAAACGCCTTCCTCGTAGCTCGCCGCAGCAACCCCCGCTCGGAAGAGCAGGTTGAAATCGTTCCACCCCAGCTCAGCTTCAGGTTTCCGGAGCACGCGCGTAATCACTTCAACGCTGCTTTCGTCGTAGCGGTCGGTGAGCGTTTTGGGCTTCCGGTAAAGTGTCTTGAAGCGGCTTTTCATTCTTTTGGCGAGCGTTCATTGCGCGCTTCGAGTGCGGCGGCCATGCGCTCCCCGATCTGTTCCATCTTCTGCATGTGTTGTTCGGAGCGCTCGTAGTACTCCATTGATCGGCGAATGTAGGGCGAACTGGTTCGCTGGGATTTCCGTAGGAACCACCAGAGGAGAAAGAAGATGATCAAGATCGGCAGGACCGCGTAAAGCAAGTCCACTGCCGGGCTATGTGGGGGCGCCGGTCCGTCGGCAGCCAGGGATTCCAGCGGGAAAGCCAGCGCGCAAGCCAGTGGCACAAGGATTAGGCATCGTAGTTTGTTCATATCAAGCAGCACTTCGTTGATTTATACTGGGTGGATGTTCCCCAAAACCGGAAGTCGTCGTTGAAGCTGAAAAAGGCCCATAGCCACCGGGATCCTTGGGAGCACGGGACAGCACTGCCAGACCGGGCTTCCCGGAAGCCGGTTAGACACACGACTCCGACGATCGGATCGACTTTCATGGTTTGGCCTCTTTCCGGGTTTCAGTGACGGCTTTGCGCAGGATTTCCGAGCACTCCTTGCGCCCGGTGGCCACCTCGGGTAGCAGCCGGGGCCCGGTCTTGTCCGTCGCAATATCCAGCGGGGTTCTCCCGCTGCCGTCGCACAAGCGCGGGTCAGCCTGAGCGGCGAGCAGCAGTTCGACCAAACGCGGATGCCCCAACTCCACGGCGCGGTGCAATGGGGTCATGTCCCGGGAGCTGCGGGCGTTTGGGTTGGCGCCATGCTTCAGCAGCAGTTTGACGACGGGCACATAAAACGACTCGTTCGTAAACGCGCCCGCAGCCGCGCAATGCAGGGGCGTGGAGTGGTAGAAAGTGCAGGTGGGGTCCACCTCCACACCCTGATCCAGAAGGTACTGGACGACCTCGGCGTGGCCGCGGTCCGCCGCCTCGTGGAGCGCGGTGAAGCCAACGTTGTTCTTGGCGTCGAGCGCCGCACCGTGGCCCCGCAGGAACTTCACCATTTCTAACCCGCCACCCTTGGCCGCAGCGATGAGTGGCGTGACGTCATTCACATCGGTGACCTCGAACCGGGCATCCTTCTCCAACAACAGGCGGGCCGCGTCGACTTTGCCGGCGTAAGCGGCTTCCAGGAAGGCACACCAGCCTTGGGCGTTCATCTTATTGACTTTTGAGCCATGGGCAGTCAGCAGCCGGATCGTGTCCGGATCGCCGTTGTGGGCCGCTATCATGAGGGCCGTGCCGCCGTTGGTACTGCCAAAGTCCGGATCGGCGCCGCGTTTGAGCAGCAATTCCACAATCTCCTTGGCCTGGAGTTGGACCGCCTGCTGGAGGGCGGTGGTGCCATAGTCGTTCCGCCAGTCGAGGTCGGGGTTCCGGCGCAAGAGTAGCTCCACCACGTCGCGGCGGCCACGCTGGACGGCCAGTTGGAGCGGTGTGCAATTCATCGGGCCGATGGGGTTGGCGCGCGCCCCGGCCTCGAGTAACAAGGCCGCCATCACCGGCTTGCCCGCGTTGGCGGCGGCGTGCAGCGGTGTGCCGCGAAACTGATCGCGAGCTTCCTGGTCCGCGCCAGCCTGAAGCAGGCGCATGACGATGTTGGACACGACTTCTGCCGGCGCTTCCAGTTCACAGACCGCGTGCAACGGCGTCTGGCCTATGCGATCCTGCACCTTCAAGTCGGCGCCCGCGGCCACCAACGCGTCCACCGCCGCGACTTGGCCCTGATTGACCGCCGTGTAAAGCGGCGTGCGGTGATCGCGTGTGTCGCAGACGTTCACGTTGGCTTTGGCGTCGACCAAGACCCGGAGCACGGCCAGGTAGTCAGCGTCCGAACCCAGGTCCAGGTGCCTGAGTTTGGTGTTGGCGGGGAACTGGGCGTACAGCCCGGCGGTCATTTTGGTGGCCCCCGCTCGGCCGCCGGCGGCAAAGTGGAGCGGAGTGACTGGCCCGGGGGCACCGGGATCCGCGGTGGCGCCCGCGGCCAGCAGCAGCTTCACCATGTCCGGCTGGCCCAACGCCGCGGCCCAGTCCAGAGAAGTCATGCTGTTTTGCGGCGGAGCCACGTCAGATTTCGCGCCGAGTTGCAGGATGAACTTGACCGCTTCGATCTGCCCGTATTGCACCGCCAGCGACAAAGGTGTGCCCGCGTTTTGGAGTGGATGCAATGCCGCGCCGTGGTCATGCAACAGGCGCAGCATCTCGACGTTGCCGTAACCGGCCGCGGTGTGCATGGGCGTCTGACCGCTGCGGGTCGGCAGATTCGGGTTGGCGCCTCGGGCCAAAAGAAGTTTCGCGACGTCGGTGTGATTCTGCTCGATAGCGGAGTTCAGCGGCGTGAAGCCTTCGTGGTCCGGCGAATCCCTTTGTGCGCCGGCTTTGAGCAAGAGTTCCGCCATCGGCACGCTATCTTTTAGCGCGACCAGGTTCAGTGGGGTAGAACCATCCTTGGCGTGGGCTTCGAGGTTGGCCTTGTGCGCCACCAGCACTTCGGCCACGGGCAGGTTGGTGAAGAATGCGGCCATCAACAAGGGTGTGGCCCACTCGCTATTCGTGGTTTCCAGGTCTGCCTGACGCGCCAGGAGCAACTCGGCGACCCGTCGGTGCTGGCCGCCGGCGTGCTGCACGGTTGGCGCCAGCATGATTGATTCCATGCGGGCAAGGTGGTTGGAAGCGTCCTGGATTGGCCCCGCCAAACCTTGGTTGTCGCGCGAGGATGTGGCCCGTGAACGGAGTTGCTCGAGCGACTCGCGGATGTTGCCCACCGCCGTCTTGCCGGTGGCCGCCGCGTGCAACGGCGTGTTGCCAGTGCTGTCTCGGACATCCGGACGGGCCCCTTTTGCCAGCAACAACTCCACGAAGTCCGCATAGCCCAACATCGCCGCCTGGTGCAAAGCGGTGACGTGTGTTGCCAGGCTTACGGCATCGAGTCGGGCGCCCTTGGCGATTAACGCCCGCCCCATTTCCACCGAGCCATACAGCGACGCCGCGTGAAGTGGCGCGACGCCTTGGGCATCGGCGTGGTTCGGGTCTGCGCCGGCTTCGAGCAACAGCACAACGGCCGCCGGTTGGTGGTTGCCGGCGGCGTTGTCGAGGGCGGTGAGCCCGGCGCGGTTCGTGGCCTCCACGTTGGCGCCGCGGGCGACCAGACATCGTAGTGTGTTGGTGGCGCCGGCACCGGCCGCCCAGGACAAAGGGGTAGAGCCATCGGCATCGCGTTCGTTCACGAGGCCCGGTTTGCCATCGAGTAGTCGGGCCAGCGCCTTGGCTTCGCCACTCCTGGCCACCGTGAAGATGGCGTTGGTGTCCGTTGACCGGAGCGCTTCCAGGTCCAATTTGGAGCTCCAGGCGAACTTCACACCGGCCACGGCCAGCAGGCCGACGACACCGGCCAGCGTGGCGAACGCCAGCCGTGTGCGGTTCCGTCGGGCGAACTTGCCGGCACGGTAGAACAGTGTCGGCGCCGCCGCGGACACCGGCTCCTGGCGAAGATGCCGGTCGACGTCCTGTGCCAGACTGTTGGCCGATTCGTACCGTCGTGCCCGGTCCTTTTCCAGCGCCTTCATCACGATCCAGTCCAGGTCGCCGCGCACCAGGCGATTCAGTTTGGCGGGATCGGCCTGGCGCTTGGCCGCCACTGCGTTGAGTTCCTCCTCCGCGAGCGTGCTCAGACGCGTGCTGGGTTTGGGCGGCTCCTCCTCGCGAATCATCCGCATCACCGCGTCGTAGCCCGCCGCTAGCAGTTTCCCGGTGTCAAAGGGCGTCCGGCCCGTCAGCAATTCGTAAAGCAGCACGCCCAGCGCATACAGATCGCTCCGCGTGTCCACGTCGAGGCTGCCCAGGCCCGCTTGTTCCGGACTCATGTAGGCGGGCGTGCCGATGCATTGGTTCAGGCGGGTGAACACGGTCTTCCCCGTCAGCACCGCCTGCGTCGCCTTGGCCACCCCAAAATCAATGACCTTCGGCAATGGTCGGTCGTCCTTCACCGTGACCAGGATGTTCGAGGGCTTGAGATCCCGATGGATAACCCCCTTGTGGTGGGCGTGCTGGACGGCCTGGCATACCTGGATGAACAGGTCCAGTCGCTCCCGGGTCGGCAGTTTGTTGGCGTCGCAATACTCGGTGATGGGCACACCCTTGACCAACTCCATCACGAAGTAGGGCCGGCCGGTCGCGGTCGCGCCGCCGTCGAACACGGTGGCGATGTTGGGATGGTCCATCATCGCCAGCGCCTGACGCTCGGCTTCGAACCGGGCCACCACCTCCTTGGTGTCCATGCCCAGCTTCACGATCTTGAGGGCGACCCGGCGGCGCACCGGTTCCTCCTGCTCGGCCATCCACACCACTCCGAAGCCGCCTTCGCCGATCTGCTCCAGCAACTTGTAGCGGCCAATGCGGTCGCCGCACTTCTCCGTCGGCAAGGACAGTGCGGTCGGCACTGCCTCAGTGTGCATGAACTGGCCCGCCTGCTCCTCCGCCGCCAACAATGACTCGACTTCCTCCCGCAGGGCAGGGGCCCCCGCACAGGCTTGGCCCAGGTAGGCCTGCCGCGCGGCGAGATCGGCGACCTCCCTCGCCTCGGCAAACACCTGCTGAGCTTGTTGATTTCCAGCGTTCATACGACGACCGATACCGGGGCACTCATTCGACACCGGCTCCCACCCTCCATCCGCCGGCCGTCCGCGCCCGTCAATCATGGATGCGAAATTCCCCCACGAAAGGGGCCATCAAAGTTGCTGTCAGGTCACGGGGTCTTGCTTTCCTTGCGCTGCCGGGCAATCTCTCGAAACAGCCATACTCGGGCGTAAGCCCAGTCCCGTTTGGTGGTGTGCTCGGATAAACCCAAGGCCGCGCCGGCCGCTTCCACGGTGAAGCCGGCGAAATGGCGCGGTTTAACCCACTCAGCCTTGTGTGGCTCATGAGGGGATTATCGCACGGGAACCGGCGAACCGGGAATAGAAAATAATCGAAAATAATCTGCCAGGCATCGAGAATCCTGACATTCAGGTTTCTTGGAAGCGCTCCGAACGATCTGGCCTCCCGTTAGCAGGCGGCTGTCCGGTTGCATCCCTAACGCGTGGAAAATCTCGTTGGTGCTGGCTTGGCCGGCCAAGCTGAGGCGGGGATTCCAAGCTCGAGGCGCCGCTGGATTCGCTTCCAAGGCGCCAGGATACGTGGTCGTTGGTCGGGCGCGTTATTCGAGGCTTTCTCGGCAGAATCGAGCCTCCCATTGGTCTGCCCATCCGCGAGACGGGTTTCCTCGCTGTGGGGACGTTCGGGGTCCCGGGTTGAATCTGCCCAGCGAGCTAATCGTTGCGCGGCTTAAACCAGGGAGCGGGGCGACCTCAAGAATTTCGATGGCATCAACAGAATTATCAATTACCCCGTGCCCGCAACCTGTGTTAAAAGACGTGCATGAATCCGAAGCTATCAAACACATCAACAACCCCCTCGTGGCCGATGATAGAAACCGCGGGATCGGGTAAGACCCCTTTGCCAGAAGGCCGAGACGACAGCGGCTTAGGGCTACACGACCGCATTGAGGACAGCCAAGCAACGGGCGCAAGCCCCGGCACCTATCGAAAGGCACTCCTTAGAGTCGTGCTGTGGGCGCTGGGGTTGGCGGCGTGTTTCGGAGCCGCGGGGATCATTTTTGCGGGGCACGACACGCTGTGGCGGATCGTAGGGACGTGCGGGGCCACCGCCGCCGGGGCTCTGGTACTGTTGGCAGCATCCCGCCAACTGGACCAGGGGGCCACCTGGGTGCCGGGCCTGATGGTAATTTCGCTAACGGTAGCCGAGTATTTGGCGGCGCTGGGCCTTATTTGGCGTTTTTTCACACACGCGGAGGAGCCGGTGGGTATGACGATGGTCTTCGTGGCCTTTACCTCGGTCCCGGCCATCGGTTTCGCGAGCGTCGTGAGGCGACCTGAGGCCAAGCTGTTGGCGCCAGTTGGGCTTCTCGCCAGTTCGATGGTTTTGGTGCTGGTTATGGTGGGAACATGGGGCGGGTGGCTTGGGAAGGTTCGGGCTGAGCACTGGTACGAAGTCGGGCTGTCCCTCGCTATCTTTTCGAGCATGGTGGTGGTATGCCTCGTGGGGGCAGGCACCGACCGGCGGCAATGGCGCTGGTTGGGGGTGGCAGCGGCGGCGGCCGCATTTCCGATCTCGACGTATGCGATTATCAAGGAGATTCATCAGACGTCCGCTTTCTTCGTCTGCATCGTCAGCGCGGCCGCGGTGGTGGGACACACCAACGTCATGGTCAGGTGCCCCTTGAAGCCAGCCCAGCGGTGGCTGTTGTGGGGTACCGTCGGGGCGGGGATCGTCACCGGCGCCTTCGCAGACCTGGCGAGCATCACCCGTCCGTGGCAGGAGGAGATGTTGGGGCGGCTCGCGGGGGCGGCGGCGATTATTACGGGCTGTGGAACGCTCGCGCTCTTGGTGCTCGCCAAGATCCACCAGCGACCCGTGTTGGTTCCTGTCACTGTGGCCGAGGTGCGCGAGATCACCTTGGTGTGCCCGCGGTGCCGAGCGAAGGGGACCCTCCCCATCGGATCCGGAAAGTGCGAAACGTGCGGGTTGATCATCCAGGTGCGAGTGCAGGAGCGCGAGCTCGAAGAACCGGACGCTCTATGATTGACGCTTCATCCAATGCGCGCCAGCGCTTGCCGCTGTGTGCATGACTTCCTGCCGCAGCGCCGTGGTACTCCCGGAGGTTTGGTTGAGGTAGGCCTGCCGCGCCGCGGGATCGGCTATCTCCCTCGCCTCGTCAAACACTCGTGGAGTGTGTTGATTTTCAGCGTTCATATTGCGGCCGATACCGAGACACCCATTCGACACCGGCTCCCACTCACCTTTCGCCCGCAGTCAGCTCCCGTCACTCAGGGATGCGGAAGCCACCCACGAAAGGGGCCATCGAAGTTGCTGCCCTGTCACGGGGTCTCGACTTCCTTGCGCTGCCGGGCAATCTCGCGAAACAGCCACGCACGGGCGTACGCCCAGTCGCGTTTGGCGGTGCGCTCCGATAGGCCCAAGGCGGCACCGGCCTCTTCCAAAGTAAAGCCGGCGAAATACCGCAGTTTTACCAACTCAGCCTTGCGGGGATCATGCGCCGCCAGTGCATTCAAGGCCTCGTCCACCTCCACCAATTCGTCCTCCGGCGCCCCGCCGGCGATGGCCAGATCATCCGGGGCCGATTCCGTGCGGTGCCAGCCGCCACCGTGCCGGGCGGCGAGTTTGCGCCGGGCGTTCTCGATGAGGATACGCCGCATAGCCTCCGCCGCGGCGGCGAAGAAATGCTGCTGGTTGGCCCAACCCGGGCCGGCGTCGCGCTCGAGGCGCAACCAGGCTTCATGCACCAGCGCGGTCGCTTGCAGCGTCTGCCCGGGACGCTCGCGGGCCAGCTTGCCGGCGGCCAAGCGCCGCAGTTGCTCGTAAACGAGCGGCAGGAGATCCTCAGCTTTTTCAGTGTCCGAAGCCGCCGCTGACCCAGCAGCAGGAGAACCTTCGCGCTGACAAACGGGTGGCTCCTCTGAAACCAGATCGTGGCCACTGGCCTCCGACGGCTCAATCGGCGCTTCTCCACCGCGAGGCCGAGGCAGCTCGCCAAAACCCTCACCATCGTCCATGTCAGCACTTTACCACGGCAGCCGGAGAGTTGGAAATCGAAAACAGGTTGCGGATCATCGAGAATCCTGACGGCCGGGCTGGTTGGCACCGATTGTCCGCAGAAAATCGACCAGGTTGCAGGCTGACACCCAGACCATTTGCGTGACGCGGACGCGCTACGTCCCTCGGAGGAGCCTCCGGCAGCCAATTCAGGGCTTCGATTCGGCGCTCGTAACGAGTTCGGGTGCGATGGGCGGCCGATGAGGCTTTCTGCCTTCTTACGTTCTAGCCTGCCGAGTGCTTTGCTTTCATCCCCACAGTTCGCGCCTCGCTTCAGGGTCGGCAGCGTTTGGGATTGATGTTCCGCGCCAGTCTGAGCATGCTCAGGCGACCAGACGAAGCATGCACACGCACCCGGGAAGCGGCGAAATTCGTGACGCCGTGGCAGGTGGCGACTTGGAAAAGCTCAAGGCGCTGCTCAAGGACAATCCTGATCTGGTCTTCATGAGAGACAGGAACGGCATGACGCCATTGCACTTGGCGGCGATGAAGGGCCACAAGGACGTGGTGGAACTGCTGCTGGCCAACCGGGCCGAGGTCAATGCCAAAGACAGCGGCGGCGAATCGCCTTTGCATCAGGTTGGCCGCAAGGACTTGGTGGAATTGCTGCTGGCTAACCAGGCCGACGTCAACGCCAAAGATGGCTACGGCCAGACGCCCTTGCACTGGGCGGCGGCGCTGGGCCGCAAGGACTTGGTGGCCTTCCTGCTGGCCAACCGGGCCGATGTGAATGCCAAGGACGGAGGCGGTCAGACGCCCTTGCACGCAGCGGGGGCTATTGTCCAGCAGGACGTGGCGGAAGTGGTGAAAATCTTGTTGGCCGGCAGGGCCGAGGTCAATGCCAAGGACAACCTAGGCGACACCGCATTACACGGCGAGGCTTTTCTTGGCCGGAACGATGTAGTGGAGCTGCTGCTGGCCAGCCAGGCCGAGGTCAATGCCAGGAATGAAGACGGCGCCACGCCTTTGCACACCGCGATGGTTAGGGGGCACCAGGACTTGGCGGAATTGCTTCGCCAACACGGCGGTCACGAATGACCCGTACGGGTTGGTGGCCTGTGTGACCCACCTGGGTAGAACGACGGTGGCGACTGACATCCAGCCTTTAATTCCCAGTGCCGGGCGGGCGCCTAGGGAAGGCCCAATACGGCAAATCCCAAGGCAGCAAAGCCAGGTCCATGGCGACCGT
>Ga0316221_1003026_pt1 | contig 14262 bp, 19 predicted proteins | sample TBH18007metaG_FD_206003 | JGI IMG/M metagenome (GOLD analysis project Ga0316221, IMG submission 206003) | Freshwater microbial communities from Trout Bog Lake, Wisconsin, USA - TBH18007 | ecosystem: Environmental > Aquatic > Freshwater > Lake > Hypolimnion/Profundal zone | place: USA: Wisconsin... | reverse complement strand
GCCCCTAGCCCCCAGTCCCTGTCTTTTCCCCTAGCCCCCAGTCCCTAGCCCCTGCCTCTTATTTCCCCCAGTCCCTGGCGTAGCGGAAGTCGCGATCGATGGTGCGGTTGGAGACCTTGGCGATCACCGGGAGGCGCCTTTTGAAGTGCGAACCCTGCACCTTCTTGTGCACGTTGTCGATAAACTCCGGCGCAAACCCGGCCGCGATCAGTTCGTCGCGGTTCATGCGCTGGTCCACCATCCGGTATAAAAGCTCGTCGGCGTCGCGGTAGCTGAAACCGAGCTCCTGCTCGTCGGTCTGCCCCGCCCAGAGGTCGGCCGAGGGCTTCTTGTCGATCACCTCGCGCGGCACCCCCATCGCCTCGGAAAGCTCCCAGACCTGGCTCTTGTAGATGTCGCCGATCGGGTTCAGGGCGCTCGCCATGTCGCCGTGCAGTGTCCCGTAGCCCAAGAGGAGCTCGGTCTTGTTGCTGGTCCCCAGCACCAGCCCACCTACCGCCGCCGAATGGTCGTAGAGGATGGTCATGCGCTCGCGCGCCATCTTGTTGCCGCGCCGCATGTTGTCCGCCTCCGGCACCAGCGCGAAATAGGCGTCCACCATCGGCGTGATCTCCAGCACCTGGTAGTTGATGCCGAGCGCGTCCGCCACCAGCTTCGCGTGCGCCTCGCTTTCCGGGTTGCTGGTACGGTACGGCATGGTGTAGGCGTAGACGTTCTCCGGCCCCAGGGCCTCGGCCGCGATGTAGGCCACCAGGGCGGAATCTATGCCGCCGGAAAGGCCGAGCACCCCCTTGCGGACCCCGACCTTGGTCACCTCGTCGTGCACGAAGCCGACCAGAATCTTGCGCAGCAGCGCCGTGTTGACAGTCAAAGTACCCATCAGCTAACCCCTCTCCCTATCGATCCGCTTGAGCTCCTTCACGGTGATGGCCAGATTCTCGTCCCGCATCATGGGCGAGAAGATCCTCTCGCGCCGCAGCGCTCCCTCTTCGACCCGGGCCAGGACGAAGTCCTCCTCCAAAAGGCTCCCGCGCGCGGCTACCTCACCCGAGGGCGCAATAACCTCGCTGCCGCCCCAGAAATTGATGCCGTCCTCGTAGCCGACCCGGTTGCAGTAGAGCACCCGGCAGTTGAGGAACATCGCCGTCGTGGAGGTGAGCTTCTGCCAGGCGTCTGCCGAGCCGAGCCCCTCGGCGCCGCTGATGCCGCGGCCGGGACTGGAGGAGAGGCAGATCAGGGTCGTCGCGCCGTCCATGGCCAGGATGTAGGGAGCGGAGAGGTGCCACATGTCCTCGCAGATCAGCATACCGACCCGGCCGAAGCGGGTGTCGAAGGCGCGGAAGTGCTCGCCGCGCGCCAGATAGCGCTGCTCGTCGAACAGGCCATAGGTCGGCAGGTAGACCTTACGGTGCACCTGGAGGATCTCGCCCCCTTCCAGGTAAAGCGCGGTATTGAAGAAGCGGTAGTCGGCAGTCACCTCGACCAGGCCGATCGCGATGGAGATGCGCTGGGAAAGGAGCTTCAGCCGGGCTATCTGCGGGGCGTCGAGGCCGATCGCCACGTCCGGGACCAGGTCCTTCAGAAAGTACCCGGTGAGGGCCAACTCGGGGAAGACGACGAGGTGGGCCCCCTCGGAAATCCCCTTCTCGATGGCAGCCTCGATCAGGGCCATGTTGTCATCCAGGCAGCCGAGCTTCGGCTTGATCTGGGCGAGGGCAACGGTAAAATCCATGAGAGTCTCCGCGATTTTTTCTTAATTACTAGCACAGCGTAAAAACGTTTGCAAACTAGAAGAGCACCACCAGCGCCACGCCGCCGGCGATGACCGAGAGGTTGCAGACGGCCGAGACGCCGTGCAGCTTGGAGAACTGGCGCCGCAGCGGGTCGTCCTTGGAGCTGTTTTCGAAGGAGCCGATCTGGCGTTTCAGTCCTGCCGCCTGCGGTTCCACGTAGAAAGCCTGGAAGGAGCAGAGCATCAGAATGACCAGCAGGATCATGGCGGAGGGTTCCAGCACCTTGCCGGCGAGGACGATCCGGCAGACCAGGGCAATAGCTCCACAAGCGACCCCCCAGCGGAAATATCCCGGGAAGAAGAGCCCGACGATGCGTGCCGCGACGTCCCTGCTCTCGGAGCGAAACAGCATCGGGGTGAGCACGAAGGTGAAGAGAGCTGCCCCGCCCAGCCAAAGGGATACCGCCAGGCGGTAAATGATGGTGACAGTTTGCATGTTTTTACCTCACAAAAAAACTAAAGATTCCACTTTAAGTCGCGAAGCACAATCAAATCTCAAACCAAGACACAATCTTCAACGCGAAGACGCAAAGGCGCAAAGACGCGAAGAAAAGCGGTCCAACGGGGAAAAGCAACCTCAAAGCAAACATAAAGACCTTGATTTTTTAAATCCCAAAGATTTTGTCTTACTTTGCGTCTTAGCGCCTTTGCGTGTTCAGTACGCCAGATCGAAGGCATTCCTGATGTGCTCTATCTCGGGAAGTTCGCCTTCATGGAGAATAATGGCAACCACATCGAAACGTGCCTCTGCGTCGTAGAGCCGTCTTTTTGAGAGCCAGACCAGCGCAGCTTTGGAAATCTGCCGCTGCTTGAAGGGGGTAACGGCCAGTTGCGGCGGTCCATAGATCTGATTGTTGCGGCATTTGACCTCGATGAAGACAATCGTCCTGCCGTCCCGTGCCACGATATCCAGTTCCCCGCAGACACAGCGAAAATTGCGCTCAACAATAGAAAAACCAACGCCCTTCAAAAAGGTCGCAGCAATCGATTCACCCACATTCCCAAGGGAACTATTGCCGCCCTTTTCTTGCATATCGCCCCTGCTTCGAGTATCTCAGGTTGAGTTGCCTTTGACAGTGTAGCAGCAAGTTCAGGCCAGGTCTTTAGATTTATGACATTTCGGAATCACGTAGGGTGGGCACCCCGTACCCACACGGGAATCCCAAGCCGCGAAATAGGTAGGTGCAGCCTCCGCCTCGCTAAAAACCGGGCAGCAGTGCATCCGAATCCCCAGACAGGAGCCCGTTAGCAGGATCAACCGGCACATGCTCCTTCACACCGCGGAAACTTTTCCGGTGGATCGGCGAGGGACCCAGCCTGGCGATGGCGGCCAGGTGCGTAGCGGCGCCGTATCCCTTGTGGGCGGCAAAGCCGTACCCCGGGTAGAGCTCGTCGTACTGCACCATGAGCCGGTCCCGGGTCACCTTCGCGATGATGGAGGCGGCCGCGATGGAAAGGCTCAGGGAGTCCCCTTTCTTTATGGTGCGCTGCGCTATGTTCATCGGGATTGCGGAGATGCCGTCGATCAGCAGGAAATCCGGCGCCGGGCTCAAGCAGAGGATGGCGTCGCGCATGGCGCTCAGTGTGGCCTGGAGTATGTTGATCCGGTCCACCAGCAGGTGGTCTCCGAAGCCAACACCGATGGCGAGCGCCTCCGCCGAGATCAAGTCGAAGAGTTCGTCCCGAAGCGACGCGGTCAGCTTCTTGGAGTCGTCGACGCCGGGAAGCATCAGCCCGTCAGGCAGGATCACGGCGGCGGCCACCACCGGGCCGGCCAGGGGGCCGCGTCCCGCCTCATCCACGCCCGCGACGCAGCGGTAGCCGCGCCGGGCGGCCTCGAGCTCGAAGGCGTGCAGATCCGGTGGGGAGTCGTCGGGGAAAAAATTGGGGATCTTGGGAGTCAGTGGGATCGTCCTCTTAGCGACAATGTGTGAAGAAAAAGGGCTGGCGAATCTTCCTAAAAATGAAGGCCCCTAAAAAACCCCTCGCCCTCCGGGAGAGGGTGGCCGAAGGCCGGGTGAGGGAAGCGCCACGGAGGACAACAGGAGCCTTAGCAACCGGATGGGCCTGGATAGCGTAAAAACCATGTGGGTCAGCTCAGATGGCCACTCCCTCACCCCGGCCCTCTCCCGGCGGGCGAGGGAGAGTCTGATCAAGTGAGTGAAAGGGGGAAGCAGGGCCAAGTCCGATGTTCAAAAATCTCGTTGCCACCGCCTGTTGCCGCCCCTAAGCCAAAAAAAAACCCCGGTCGATTGACCGGGGCTTTTAAGCTGCGGCCTACTGGCCAGCGACGTATTTTCTTTCCTTGATCCTGGAAGCCTTGCCGCGCAGTTTGCGCAGGTAGTAAAGCTTCGCGCGACGCACCTGGCCGCGGGTGATGACCTCAATGGCCTCCACGATCGGGGAGTGCAGCGGGAAAACCCTCTCAACGCCAACGCCGTTGGAGATCTTACGCACGGTGAAGGACTCGCGAACCCCACCATTCTGACGGCCGAGGCAAACGCCCTGGAATGCCTGGATACGGCTCTTGTCGCCCTCGACAATCTTAACCTGGACCTTGATGGTGTCGCCCGGGGTAAACTTGGGGATGTTCTTCTTCATCTGCGCCATTTCGATAAAATCAATCTTGTTCATATTCCACTTCCTCCCTTATCTGTAACCTCTAGTCTTGCAAGATATAAACTGCCCAAAAAACGTCCCTTACCAACTTTGAATCCAACAACTAATTTCCAGGGAGACACTTCCTCCTCTTACCGCCCGAAGAGCCGGTCCAGCATGATCGCCGCCGCGCTCCTGACCGACAGGTGGTTGTAGTCGCCCCCGCCGCTGATCGGCTCCAGCACGTAATCACCACGTTCGAAGATCTCTTCGGTAAGTCCCCAGCCGGTGCCCAGTAACAGCAGGTAGTGCTGCTCCGGCTGCGCCTCCATCAACTCCCGCATCCCGGCGAAGCTTATGCTGTTGGCCCTGCCCGCGGCGCCCGTCACGACGATCTTCGCCTTTCGCCCGGTGCGCAGCTCCAGGTCAGCCAGCGCGGCGTCCAGGGAGCTCTCGGTCTGCAGCAGCTCCAACGCAGCCTTGCGCTTCGGGTTGTAGGTCGCCCCCCAACCTTCCAGCCAATGGGTCCTGATCTTCTCAACGAGCTTTTGCTGCTCGACAACCGGGGTCACGATGTAGTAGCGCGCGACGCCGTAGGTGCGGGCGCTTCGGGCGATGTCGTGGATGTCCAGGTTGGTTACTGCCGTCGCCACCACTTCCTGGTTCTTGTTCCAAACCGGGTAGTGGATCAGCGCTATACTGAGGCGGGAGGCGGCCGTCACGAGCCGATCTCTGCCAGAAGTTTTTTATCCGCCTTGCTCCACTGAATCCCTTCGAGGAGCTCGGGGCGTGAGGCGAGCGTTCTCTTGATCGACTCCTTGCGCCGCCACTTGGCGATCTCGGCATGGTTGCCGGATAGGAGCACGTCGGGAACCTTCTCACCCCTGAATTCGGGAGGCCGCGTGTACTGCGGGTACTCCAAAAGGCCGTCGGCGAAGGAATCATACAGCGCCGAATCGCCCGAGCCGAGCACACCCGGAACCAGGCGGGCCACGGCGTCCACGATCACCATGGCGGCGATCTCCCCGCCGGTCAGTACGAAATCACCCAGGGAGATCTCGTCGTCGACGAAAAGGGTTCGCACCCGCTCGTCAACCCCTTCGTAGCGCCCGCAGATGATGATGACCCCTTCCTCCTTGGAGAGCTCCTCGGCAACCTGGTGGTTGAAGGGGCGCCCGCAGGGGGTGGTCAGTATGATCTTGGCGTTGGGGCTCGCAAGCTTGACGGCCTCGATCGCCGCGGCGATCGGTTCCACCTTCATGACCATGCCGGCGCCCCCCCCGTAAGGAGAATCGTCGGCGGTCGAGTGCTTGTCGAGCGCCCAGTCGCGGATGTTGTGCAACGCGACTTCAATGAGGCCATTCTCGCAGGCGCGCTTCAGGATGCTCTCCGTCAGCGGACCGTCGAACATGGCCGGGAACAGCGTCAGTATATCAAATTTCATAGATCGAGGAGTCCCTCGGGAAGGGAGACCGTCATGCTGTTTGCCGCCAGGTCCACCGCCAGCACCACGTCGTCGAGCGCGGGGATCAGCACTTCCCGCCCGTCCAGCTTGACCACGTACACGTCGTTGCTGCCGGTCTCGATGATGTCGACCAGTTCCCCCAGCGCCTCCCCCGTATCGGTCACCACTTGGAGGCCGAGCAGGTCCGACCAGTAATACTCGTCGGAGGGAAGTTCCGGAAGCGCAACGCGGTCGGCGTAAATCTCACGGCCGACCAGGTGCAGCACCTGGTTGATATTGTCAAAGGGCTTCAGGGTCAGGATCACCCTCTTGCCGTGCGCCTTGGCGGAGACCACCGGAAAACGCTCCAGTGCCCCGTTGGGCGCTTTGATCATGACACTTTCCAGTTGGGAAATGCTGGAGGCATCCCCAGCAAAAGGGATGACCCGGAGTTGCCCCCGGATCCCCTGAGTTGCCTGGATTTTACCTATCAATACTGTCTTGCTGCTATCGGACATCTATCACTCTACAATCTTCAGGATCGCTTTCTTGTTGTCCTTGGTGGATACGGCGTTCAGCAGGGTGCGGATCGCTTTCGCGGTGCGCCCTTCCTTGCCGATAATGCGTCCCATATCTTCTTTTGCGACAGTGAGCTTGATGACGTTGGTTTCTTCCTCCAACTCCTCGGTTGCTTTCACCTGGCTCGGGTCATCTACAAGTGCCTTAGCGATGGTTTCTACAAGCTCTTTCATGTCGCACCCTCTGTAGTGTGGGATATCCGGCTAGCCGGAGCAGACGAGCATTAAGCAGAGGAACATTAAGCAGCCGTTACAACAGCCTTTGCAACAAATTTTTCCCAGATGCCGACCTTCTTCAGGATCTGCTTCACGGTGTCGGTAGGCTGTGCGCCCTTGGAAAGCCACTCGAGAGTCTGCGCTTCGTCCAGGTTGAATACCGCCGGGTTCTTGTTGGGGTCGTAGGTGCCGACGTTCTCGATGAAGCGTCCGTCCCTGCGGCTACGGCAGTCTGCGACTACTACCTGGTAAAAGGGTTTCTTCTTGGCGCCCGCGCGTGCAAGTCTGATCTTTACTGACATTTCTTCCTCCTGGTATTTCCGGATCCTTAAGATCCGCAACTCTTCTATTGTTAGTGGTGTTCGGGAAAACTTGTGTAACTTTACTTCATCCGTAGCTATCGTCAAAGGAGGGCACGCAACTAAAAGGGCATCATCCCTTTTCCCATCCCCTTCATTCCTTTCAAAAGCCCCTTGGGGCCCATCTTCTGCAGCTGCTTCACCACCCGCTGCGCCTCCGTGAAGCGCTTCAAGAGCTGATTCACTTCCTGGACGCTGGTGCCGCTCCCCTTGGCTATCCTCAGGCGCCGGCTGCCGTTCAGGATGGTGTGGTTCGCCCGCTCCTTCGGGGTCATGGAGTCGATGATCGCCTCGATCCTTTTCAGGTCGCGCTCGGAGGGTTGTGCCCCCTGCATCTGCTTCATCGCCTTGCCCATGCCGGGGATCATCCCCATGATCGACTCCAGCGAGCCCATCTTCTTGATCTGCTGCAGCTGGCTCCGGAAGTCCTCCAGGTCGAACTGGCTTTTCTTCAGCTTCTCCTGCAGGCGCGCGGACTCTTTGTCGTCGAAGGTCGACTGCGCCTTCTCGATCAAGGTCAGCACGTCGCCCATGCCGAGGATGCGGGAGACCAGGCGGTCGGCGTGGAACACGTCGAGGGCGTCCAGCTTCTCGCCGAGACCGACGAACTTGACCGGCTTGCCGGTCACCGCCTTGATGGAGAGCGCGGCGCCACCCTTGGCGTCGCCGTCCAGCTTGGTGAGGATCACGCCGGTGATGCCGAGGCGGTCGTTAAAGCCCGCCGCGACGTTGACCGCTTCCTGGCCCGTCATGGCGTCCGCCACGAAAAGGATCTCGCGCGGTGCCAGCTCGTCCCGGATCCCCTCCAGCTCCTCCATCAGGTAGTCGTCGATCTGATGGCGGCCGGCGGTGTCGTAAATGACCACGTCGATCGCGTTCAGCGTCGCGTGGCGCAGAGCGGCGCGGCAGATGTCGAGCGGCTTCTGGTCGGCGGAGGAATCGAACACCTCGACGTCGAGCTGGCGCCCTAAAACCTTGAGCTGTTCAATTGCCGCCGGGCGGTACACGTCGGCCGGGACCAGCAAGGTCTTCTTGCGCTGCCCCTTCAGGTAGCGCGCCAGCTTGCCGCAGGAGGTGGTCTTCCCGGCGCCCTGGAGGCCGACCATCATGATGGCGACCGGAGGCTTGGCTGCCAGGTCCAGCGAGTTGTCCTCGCCGCCCCCCATGAGGAGCACCAGCTCGTCGTGGACGATCTTGATGACCTGCTGGCCCGGGGCGAGGCTTTGCAGCACCTCGGTGCCGACGGCGCGGCCCCGCACCTTTTCGACGAAATCCTTGACGACCTTGAAATTCACGTCCGCTTCGAGGAGCGCCAGGCGTACTTCGCGCAGCGCGTCCTTGACATTATCCTCGGTCATGACACCCTGGCCGCGGAGCTTCTTAAAAACCAGGTCGAGTTTATCGGAGAGAGTTGCGAACATCAAAATCCTATAAGATACCGTAACTGCGTAATAAATGGCCTAAGGCCGAGGGGAGTGTCCGGAAAAGCGCACAGGTATCCCGCGGCAAGAGAGTCACTGTAGTGGATAAGGCTACACAAAGTCAAGGAAAATAAAGGCAGGGGCTGGGGACTAGGGGCTAGGGGCTGGAAAACCAAGGGGCTAGGGACTGGGGACCAGGGACTAGCAAAAACCTGGGTAAAACCGGAGGCTAGTGCTGGGGATTGAGGGCCCCTGGATTTACTAGCCCCTAGCCCCTACCCCCTAGCCCCTGGTTTTACTAGCCCCTAGTCCCTAGCCCCTAGTCCCTGCCTTTAAAGCCTGACCACCGAGCGCGCCCCCAGGAGGCTCTCGGCGATGCTGAACATGTTGGTCACCCCGCCCGCCGCCAGGGATTCCTTCTTCTTGAAGAAATCGAGGCAGATCCCGCAGGAGAGCACCTCCACCCCGCGGTTACCCAGGGCCTCCAGCGCGTCGATCACCTCGGACCCCGCGGCGGTCAGCAGCACGCCGGTATTGATGAAGAGCATCCGGTCCGGCAGCTCGCCGAGCTCCAGGAGCGTCATGATGAAGTTGCGCATCAGTAAGCGCCCCAGTTCCTCCGGGCCGTCGCCCAGCCGGTCCGAGCCGATCAGGAGGACCGCGCCACCCCGGACCGGCGCCTCCTGGGCCTTCCGGTCCGCGGCGCCGGAAAGCGTCAGGGCGAAGCCTCCCTCAAGCTCTTCCTCCTGCACCGAGTAGCCGCGCCCCTTGGCGAAGCGCGTCACGTTCTCCCGCGGCGCGCCGTCGTCCAGCAGCACGCGCAGTGCGCCTTCGCCAGCTTCCAGCGCCTTTTTCACCGACACGACCGGCGCCGGGCAGGACAATCCCCTGACATCTAGATCTTTCATGGTTCCACCTCTATTTTGACGTAATCCTCGCCCTTCCTGCGGTACAGCTCCCGGGGCAAAAGGCCCGCCTCGGCCAGCGCCGCTTCCACCTCGCCCCGGGCCGCATCCGAATAGCGGATCGCGAGACCGCAGTCGGCCGCCAGGGCGCGGGGCGCCGGAATCAGCAGAATGGAGAGGCGCTTATCCTTCAAGAGCCGCTCGGCCTCCATAACACGGTGAATGGAGTTGAATATCGCCACATAATCGCCTTCTCGTACCACAATTGCTCCTTTCGGTTCCAGGGCGGCTCAATGAGAACCGCATTGACAAAGCCGCTATTAATTCATAATATCCCTGATTCAAGAGGTAATGCATGCAGACAGCCCTACAAGTAGCCGTCATCATGATCCTGGCGGCCGCGGTCAACGTCCCCCTGGGATACCAGCGCCAAGGCTGTCGGAAGTTCGCGCCGGGCTGGTGGTTCTACATCCACATATCCATACCGCTCATCTTCTATGTCAGAATCAAGACAGGTCTCGGAGTGCAGTTTATCCCGTTCACCCTCGCCAGTTCGGTGGCCGGCCAGATCATTGGCGGCAGGCTGTACCGGAAGAAGCACAACGTTGGCTAGACGGCCTAGGATGCACCGTCCCGTGGCGGTCTCGGGGCTGTTGAGCGCCTTCTTGCGCGGCACCCCAGCGGAGAAGCGTCTCGACGAGGGGCGCATCTGGCTGGTCTGGGAGCAGGCGGTGGGAAGCCGCATCGCCTCGCACGCCGTGCCCGCGGCCTTTCGGGACGGCACCCTCACCCTCACCGTGGACAGCGCCCCCTGGATGCAGCAGCTCACCTACCTGAAGCAGGAACTGGTCGCCAAGGTCAACGCCGAGCTGCACGAGGAGATGGTCCAGGACATCTACATGAAGGCGGGCAAGGTAAGCGCTCCGAAGCCGCCTGCCGCGCCCTGGGCGCAGAAGCGACGGTCGCTTTCGGCCGACGAGCTCGCCTGGATCGCCGAACAGGCGGAAGCCGTCTCCGACCCCGACCTGCGCGCCGTCTTCGAAAGGCTTCTCAAGAAAGACCGGGAGAACCGGTAAAAACAGGGGCTAGGGGCTAGGGGCTGGGGGCTAGCAACTTCCCGTAACATCAGGGGCTAGCGGCTGGGGGCTAGGGACTAGCCATTTCCCCGGTAAAGACAGGGGTTGGGGCTAGGGACTAGCAACTTCCAGCCAATAAAAAGCGGGCAACATCTCCTCTACCTTCTATCCACCAAGCATTTTGCCTTCAGGGACTTCTGTAGCGCTCGCAACATTTTGCCTAATTCGTCGCATTTAAAAAGAACAGGGTCAAGTACTAGATTATCTACATATTTCAGGTTAAGTGCAATCATAAGCTGAGTTTCAAGTTCTGCCATTGAACCTAAGCTTATAGTAAGAAAGTGGAGGAATTCTCGACTGGAGCCGCGGGCATGCCCTTCAGCCACATTTGAGGGGACCGAAACAGCAGCTCGCTGAATCTGGCTAGTCAACCCAAAGACCTCAGCTTTCGGGAAGCGGCTCGTGATCTCGTAGATTTGACAAACCAGGTTCATGCCTATCTGCCAGACTTTCAGATCTCGATAGCTCTGTATCTCCATCGTAGCCTCCCCCCAGTCCCCAGTCCCCAGTCCCTAGTCCCTAGTCCCTAGCCCCTAGCCCCTAGCCCCGCCTCTAAAGATTCTCAGCTTTTCCTCGCTATATCCTCCGTGGTCTCCCCGCACCACGAGGGGCGGCTCGACCCGCAATTCCCCGACCCGCCCTTTAACCAGCTCCACCAGGAACATCCGCGCCGGAGCGTCCAGGTTGCCGTGCACCATGCGCAGCCGGAGCACGCCGAGCTTTTGCAGGGCGGCCTGCGCCATCAGCTCGGCCAGGCGGCAGGTGTGGTAAACGAAGCAGATCCGGCCCGACGGCTTCACCAGGTATTTGGCGGCCGCCATGAAGTCGGTCAGGGTGGCGCTCGTCTCGTGGCGCGCATCGTCGCGTCCCGCCCGCGGGCTCACCTTGCCGGTACCCGGGCGCCGATAGGGAGGGTTGGAGACCACCAGGTCGAAGCTGTCCACCGGGAAGCGAGTCTTAAGCGAAACGACATCTGCCGAGACCACCTCGACCCGTGGCGAGAGCTCGTTCAGGCGGATATTCCTTTCCGCGATCCCTGCCATCTCCGGCTGGAACTCAACCCCGGTCACCGAGCAGGACTCCTCCAAGCGGGCCAGCAGCAGCGCGATGACGCCGCACCCCGTGCCCAGGTCGACCGCCCGCTCCCCCGGGCGCACCCCCGCGAAATCGGCCAAAAGCAGCGGGTCGAGCGAGAAGCGGTAGCCGTGGCGCGGCTGCACGATACGCAGGTCGTACCCGGTGAGCTGGTCCAGCGTCTCTTTTTCAGCACAGTGCAATTGGTTCATTCCTTATAGTTCAAAGACAAGCGTTAAGTGCGGATGAGCATTGCCGGGCACTTCGGTCCACCAGGGTGCCTGCGAAGAGGCAGATGGCAACCCCGCCCGCCACAAGGTAGTCCGGGGTCCCCCCTGGCAGTAACGCTCCCAGACCTGGAGAGTAATCTGCAAACGGTGCGAAATGCAAGACTACACTTCCATTCTGGGCGGACCGCTGTACTTTTGGACGCCCTTACCAACTCAACTGCCTCCGCTTCCCAGGCGGCTTGACATCCATTTGCAGCCACAGTAAAGTCGGTACCAACACTACATTCGAGGCTATTATGCGCACCGTACGCTCAGTAGACGCAAACCGCCAGTTTTCTAGCGTCTTAAACAGGTATCGCAAGGCGAAGAGTTTCTTGTCACTTCAAGTGGGAATCCCGTAGCGATCATCTCGCCTGTCAAGAAGGCTGACAGTTCCCGCCTTGCGGCGAAGAGCCTATTGCTGGACCGTCTGCGCATCCAGGAGCCAACCGGTGCTCGCGACTGGAATCGTGATGAACTCTATGAACGAATCGGGTGAGAGTCGCAATTTGACACCAACGTTCTAGCTTACGCTGAAGGGGTAGGCGATGTCAGTCGCCGTGATGCAAGCCTAGAGCTTCTGGCAAAATTGCCTGCCGAGTCCGTTATCATTCCCGCCCAAGTTCTTGGGGAACTTTTTCGAGTTCTGACCGGAAAGAGAAAATGTCCGACTGATACTGCTCGCTCCCGTGTCCTTGAGTGGGCGGACTGTTTCGAAGTCTCCGATTCCAAGTGGATTGACTTCCAGTCCGCGTTTGATCTGACCAACGACCATGGGCTACAGATATGGGACGCGTTGATTTTGTCTGTTACAGCAGAAAACCGTTGCCGGATCCTTCTGACAGAGGACATGCAGCATGGCTTTACCTGGAGAGGAGTTACCGTAGTTAATCCCTACCAAATCCCAACACACTCATTGCTTGCCTCACTCCTGATTTAAGTCATAATCAAAATCCTTCGGTTAAAATCCTTAACTTCTCAAATCCTTACCTAAAGCGATACAAGATGTAAGGGAGTCCTCCCGGCAGCTGATCTACCGCGATCAGTTCCAGTTCGGGCGGCGGGGTGAACGGGCGCCCGGGATCACTGATCGGTCCGTAAATGAACTCCAGCTGGGGACGCGCGGCAAGCAGTTGCAGGGTCGCCAACAGGTAGTCCACCTTGTTCTTCCTGGCAAAGTCGACGATCCCGGCATAATCGGTCTGGGGCGGGATCAGATAGCGCCGCCCGGAATAAAAGCCGATCCTTCCCGACCGGGTCATCAAAACGGCGGTCTCGGGGAGCGCCTTGTTGAGCTTCAGGCCGATCCGCTTGTCGTCGAACCTCCCGTCGTCCTTGGTGTACTGGTAGGGCCGGTCCCGGTCCGCCGGCACCTGGCTCACGACATTCCAGCCCCCATACAAAAGCGCCACGAGCACCGGGGCGTACCAGCTGTAGCGCGCAACCGGGCCGATCCTCCCCCCAAGCCCCAGGAGAGCCCAGCGCTCCAGCTGGAAAAGCCCGTTGCCGACCCCCAGAAAGAGCACCGGCAGATAGGCTTGGGTGTACTCCGGGCCGATGAAGAAAAAGACCACGATGACGACCAGCGGGGCAAAGGTCGCCAGCAGGTAGGCCCGCTCGCACAGCTTCTCGCGGCTCGTTATCCCGGCCAGCAGCCCGAGGGCCGCCAGGATCCAGCCGTAGGCCGGCAGCATGTCGTGCCAGCACGCCTTCAGGTTCTTCAGGTAATTGGTGCGGATGTAGTCCGGATAGAGACGGAACAGGTCGAGGAATCCCAGCTCCTGGAAGGTCGGGTCGTGCTTCAAGTCGGCCTGCCCGAGATATTTGCTGAGGGCGTCGGCGATGGCGATCTTGCCCTTGCCGGTCAGCTCCCATTTGCCCGACAGTTCGTGGAGCAGCACCATGTAGGGCGAGAAGACGATGAAAAAGACCAGCAGGCTCAGCAGGGGATAAAGGAGCCTCCGGGCGGGCCAACGGTTAACGAAGCTGAAGAGTACCAGGACGGCGATTTGGGTAAAAAAGACCAGGACGCCTTCGGAGCGCGTCAGGTGGGCGCAGGCGAAAAAGATCCCCGCCAGGACCGACGGCAGCAGCGCGCTTTTTTTATAGGCTTGCCAGAGGAAGTACACACCCAAGAGCAAAAGCGTTATGTAGGTGGCCTGGCTCATGACCGCGGTCGACCAGTAGCGCAGCGAGGGCCAGGTGACCGACAAGACCGCCGCGACGGCGCCGACCCTGCGGTGAAAGAACTCGGCCCCCAGCAGGTAGACCGGGACGACGATGAGGCTTCCCATGACGACGGAGACCGCGAGCCCCGCCGCCTCGAAGTCGTGGGTCAGGGTGCTGGCCCCCTGTGTCAGGATAGTTGTCGCCTCAGAGGGGCCGCTTAGGGTTGGGTTTTTGGCGGTGAGCGCAGCGAGCTCGCCGGTTTGATCAAAATCCCCAACCTTTAATATCCGGCGGCCCGTTT
>Ga0316221_1003011_pt1 | contig 14322 bp, 11 predicted proteins | sample TBH18007metaG_FD_206003 | JGI IMG/M metagenome (GOLD analysis project Ga0316221, IMG submission 206003) | Freshwater microbial communities from Trout Bog Lake, Wisconsin, USA - TBH18007 | ecosystem: Environmental > Aquatic > Freshwater > Lake > Hypolimnion/Profundal zone | place: USA: Wisconsin... | reverse complement strand
GAGCGTCTCACCCCGGACGATTACGCCCAGGGAGTGACGGCGGCGCTGAAACGCTACTCCAGGATCCGCCCGCTGCTGGTGCCGGTAGACATCCCGGGAAACGGGACGCACGACTATGCCCTCCCGGAGGGGTGGGTCGCGGACTTCTCCACTTTCCGTTCCATCGAATACCCGGTCGGCCAGGTCCCGGAGCTCTTCCTGGATTCCCGGGACTACAAGCTGTACCTGACCCCGACGGGGACCAAGCTGAGGATCCTGTCGGACACTCCGGACAGCTCGGAGATCATGCGGGCCAACTTCACCGTGCCCCGGGACGAAAACTCACTCCCCGACCAGGACACCGATGCGGTAGCCGCCCTGGGGGCGGCCAACTGCCTGCGCAAGCTGGCGGCACTCTACGGGCAGACCTCGGACCCGACGCTGCAGGCGGACGTGGTGAACTACCGCAGCAAGGCGGATGAGTTCCGCCGGCTTGCCGACTCCCTGGAGCAGCAGTACAACGACCACCTCGGCATCGGTAAGGACGCACCGGTTACTGCAGCCTGCGCCATCGCCGCGGAACCCGACAACGGGCCGGTGGGCCTGGTGCATTTGAACAGCCGTGTGAGGATGACCCACGGCAGGCGGCCTTAACGATGGACCTGGTAGTAAGGGTCACCGGTACCGGGCCACTCTTCGAGGGGAAGGCGCCGGACGTGATTCAGCGCGGGGTAGAAGGCGCGATCACGGAAGCCGTGATGTTCCTCTTGCCCAAGATCCAGGCGCTGACTCCCCAGGACTCGGGGAACCTGATGCGTTCCATTCTCCCAGACTTCGATGGGAAAGGGACGCCGGTCTTCAAGGGGTCGATCTCCTCCAATCAGATTTACGGTCTAGCTACAGAGGCGGGACGCACACCTGGCAAACCAATGCCCAAGGACCTCGACCTCTCCGGCTGGATCATGCGGCGCTTCGGCGTCGACGCGAAAACAGCGCTCCGGCTTAACTTCGTGGTGAAGCGGGCCATCATGCGCAAGGGAACCATCAAACGATTCGGGTACCAGGGCGCGGAGATGTTCAGCGGGGCGCTCGAGACGTACTGGCCTCAGCTGCAGGGAATCTTCGAAAGCTACGGCATCGAGGTCGCAAAGGAACTCAATGGCTGAATACACTGACATTACCGGCGACATCAAAGCGAAGCTGGAGGAGATCTCCGGTATCGGAATGGTCTACGATTACGAGAGGCAGGTGGTTGATCTGGGAGCCTTCATCGGCCTTTTCAAGTCGCCCACCGGGAAGATCCTGGGCTGGGAGATCACCCGGGCACAGGTAACCGAGAAATGGCTCACAGCCAAGTATTACGCCTGCAACCGCATGGTGGTACGCGGCTACATGGGCCTTCAGGATGCAAGTCAGTCAAGCGTCGCGTTTCAGCAGCTGGTCAACGCCGTCCGCGCTAAGTTTCGCAACGCTCAGCCAGCGGATCCGGGAGCCACCTGGAACTACCAGGACGGAGACAATCCCAGCAATTCTCCGGTGCAGGTGCCGGTGATCAACGACCGGATGTTCGGCGTGGTGCTTTGTCATTACGTGGAGATCCATATCGCGGTCCAGGAAGGGATCGTAGTCTAAAACAAGGAGATGCCCCATGGGACACGAGTTCACTTTGACCTTGAACGACGCCTCGCAGACCCTAGTAATAGGGGAAGCGCACACCAATCAGGAGACCGCTTCAGCCCCAGCCGAACAGGCTGCAGCTGCTGCTGAGACGACCGCAGCCGAAGCCGAAAATCACCAGGAGGTAGAGACTCATGCAAACTAAGCGCAGAGTAGTCGCGGCGAAGATCGAGGGTGTCGAGGGAACCGCTGAAACTCTCATGGTAACCGAAACGGGGCTCATATCCATCGATCCGAAGTACACCCCTGACATCAAGATGCTGCCTCGGGGCGTGATCCTGGCGACCTTCTCCAAGTTCCCGGACCTCTCCGGCGCGCAGCTCGCCCACATTGGGCTTAAGTGCGAAGTCATGGGCCGCGGCTCCGTGTATGCCGCGAACAACCTCCCGATCCTCTCCCCCTACTTCAAAGCCTGCGGCCTTTCCGAGACCCTGAGCGTAACGGCCGGCGCGGAAACGGTGACCTACAAGCGCGCCTCCACCGGTATCCCGTCGCTCACCATGGGGCTCTATACCGATGGCGTGATCAAGATGATCTGCGGGGCCCGGGGCACCCTCAAATTTACCGGAGACGTGGGGGGCGCGCTCTATGCCGAGATGGACTTCATTGGCGCCTATATCGATCCGATCGACGGCGCCATGCTGACGCCGACCTACAGCGGCCTCAACCCGCCCCAGCTCCTGAATGCGAACTTCACGGTCGGCGGCTTCGCCCCGGTCCTCAAGAGCTTCGAGATCGACCTGGGGAACAAGCTGGAACAGCGCGACAACATGAATGCGACCAGCGGCATCCAGTCTTTCCAGATCACCGATGGCGACACCCGGGGCAAGTTCGACCCGGAAATGACGCTGATCGCGATCAACGACTATTACGGCAAGTGGAAGAGCGGCATCACCGGCGCTCTGAACGTCGGGGCCTTCGGTCCGGCTCAGTATAACAAGATCACCCTGGGCGCGCCCAAACTCCGCACCACCAAGGTGCAGGAAGGGACCCGTAACGGCGTCGATATCGTCAACGTCGATTTCCAGCTGGCGATGAACACCGGCGATGACGAAGTAATGGTGCAATTCTCCTAAATAGCCAAGAGAGAGAGGTTAGACGTGACAAACAAGAAATATTTGATCGGCAAGAAATATTATGAGCAGCGCGCCCTGGTCTATGGCCAGGTCAGGCAGCTGCAGGAGATCCTTGAGGGATTGCGGCTCCAATCAAACTTCGATCAGGCGCAGATGCTGGCGGTTATCGGCGATCGCATCCCCCTCGCCTTGGCCGTGGTGCTGATCCCGGAAGGTGGCTCACCTAGGGGAAAGGATCTCCCGGCACTGGCTGATGAGATCGAGTTCGATATCTCTCTGGAACAGGTGTTCGAGGTGCTCGATGATTTTTTTACCTGCAACCCGATAGCTTCGCTCTTGACGAAGTTAAAGGGGATGACCGACTCGATCAAGGAGAAGGTTTCGACTGGATTGACGAAACCGTCTGCTTCCTCTCCGGAGGAGACATTACCCGGAAAGGACAAATCCTCTGGGGATGCTCACCAGGGGAAGCAAAGCCTTACCTGAGGCATCGCAAACGAGAGGTGCTGTTTCGCGAGGGGATCCTAGCGGCCCTCGCGGCCTTTGGAATCAAGCCGGCCTCTGAGGGCCAGAAAGCGGAGAAGAAAACCCAGGCGATCGGCGAGTATTGCCAGGGGCGTGATGTAGGGGAATGCACGGCGTATTTTGGAGAAGGATTAGCGCAGGCGTGCAGCAGCTGCCCGGAGTGATTTGTGGATAACAACAAAGTCAACATCCAGTTTGTCGGCGATAGCACTTCCTCGGTCAGTGAAGCCGATAAAGCTTCCAAGAGCATCGATGCTGTACGCTCGAGCGCGAAGCTTGCGGCCGATGAAGGTGGCGCCTCATTTACCACCTTCAAGGCCGGGCTGGCTTCGGTTGCTGAAGCCTCGGACTTCATGTCCAGTGCTATTTCGGCTGCTACGGGCGTTCTCGCCGGTCTCGGTATCGGGTTCTCTTTGATGGGAGTCGTCAACGAGATAGAGTCCAGCATAGAGGCCATCGACACCTTCAATCTATCCGTTATCCAGATGAGCGCGATCCTGACGTCTCTGCAGATCGCCAACGGCTCTGCTACAGGCAGCATCGCCGATACCTACCGGCAAACCCGCGATTACGCGCTTCAGACCAACGAGGCACTTCTTAAAATCGAGCCTTCCACCTCGCTGAGCATCAAGGGCCTGCAGCGGATCAACCTGGAGCTGTCGAAAGCCGGCGTCGCCATCGATACGAACAACGCCGCCCAGGTGGAAGGCTTCAAGAACCTCGCCAATGCGGCTGCCGTATTCTCACAGGGCGGCCAAAATGAAGTGATGCTGCAGTCCGAGATCATGCTGCTCATGCAGGGCCAGGCGAGCGCTCACTCCCGGCTCGGTAGCGCGATCAGCGCCATGGTGGGCGGAGACCTGAAGACTTGGGTGGAACAGCACAAGCAGGCGGGCGACTTCCTCGAGCAGATGAACAAGGTGCTGGCCGGATTCGGGCCTGCATCTAAAGACATCGCCGGTACCTGGTCTGCCGTCAAAACCTCCTTCGAGACGACCGTCAACATCATTCAGCGCGGCGCGATGCAGGAAGTCTTTGCAGAAGTCGTAAACCTCACCAAGCAGATCAATGAAAACCTGCAATTGCATACCGATGATATCGTCGCAGCCGTGCATGTCGTTGAAGATATGGCAACGGGGATGGCTTATGCCGCGGGGATAACGACCATCTATACTTTGGCCGTCGGGGTGGCATCGGCCGCGACCGGTGGTCTGGCCGCCGGAGCCGGCATATTCACCGCGGCATGGACGGCGCTTACCTCAGAGGTCTCGCTATCGGGCGCGGCGATGGAAACGGTCTCAATCCAGGCCGGAATGATGGGCGAGTCGGTAGCTGTCGCCTCAACGACGGCCACCGTTGGTCTAACATCCGTTAAGACCTCGCTAGGCGTGCTGGGAGCGGCATTCGCCGGTTGGGAGATTGGCACCTTCCTCAACAAGTTCGAGACAGTACGCCAAGCGGGCGTCGTGATGGTCTATGGCATTATGGGGGCCTGGCACGAGCTCGAGACAGCCTGGGCTCGATTTAAGGTTACAGCAAACCCTTTCGGTAATGAGGAAGAACAGCAGGCTTCCCTTGGAAAGATCACCAACGATTACAACGCCTGGCTTGCCACCTTCAAGGCGAACTTTGCCGAACAGATGAAAGATGCAGCTAAAGATCCGACTGGTCCGATGCCTGCCCCGAAGCCTACAAATGTGCGTGTACCCAACGTCAAGCAAAAGACACCAGTGGAGGATGACGATGGGAAGTATGCCAAACAGGTAAAGTCTGCTCATGACGCCTATCTGGAATACCTGAAGGCATACGGCGAGGAGCAGGCGGCGGTCGTCAAGACAGCAAATGCACTCCTGGAAGAGTCCAACAAGGAGTCCTATGAATGGGGCTTGATGGACCTGCAGACCTACCTTGCCACCAAGCATAAGCTGAACGAAGCCGCCCTCCAGGCGGAGCTGGACGCGAAAAAAACCGCTTATGCCCAGGCGCAGTCAGCCACCGGGTTGGCTCTGACCGCATTCGGGAAAGACCCGACTGGCGATACGGCCAAGGGGGCAAACGAGGCCTACAAAAAAGAAGAAGCGGCGCTTAAGGCGGTCACTGAGGCTCAAGGCAAACTAGGTCTCGCCAAGTTGACCGATGCCGACGAAACCAAAAAGCTGACCGATGACCAACTGCGCGGCTACCAGAGCATCCAGGCCCAGTTACTCGACGTTCAGGGTCAATACGTCGCAGCCGCACTCATCCAAAAGGGTCTGGACGAAAGCAGTAAAACCCGGCAAGCACTGATCACCGAAGCTATGAAGGGAACAGCCGGAGCCGAAGCAGCCTATTGGGCTCAAGAAGCTCTTGATCAGAAGAAGTTCCAGGATGCCGTTGAGAAAGGAGCTACTGAGCGTCGCGGGTTTACCCTGGCAGAAATTAGCAATCAGATGACGCTCGTAGATATCTCGGAAAAGTACTATCTGATCACGACCGGAGATGCCGCTAAACAGCGGATCGATCTTTTGAATCAGCAGCTCATCATCGAGCAGGGGATTCTCGATCTGCACCAGGGCAGCGACCCCAAAGAAGAAGCGGCCAGGAACCAGGCTATCGCGCAGATCACCAGCATCAACGAAAAGCTTCTAGCCCAGCAGAAGATTCTCGCTGATACGACTCCCCTGGGCGGTGCGATCTCCTCCCTGCAAGCTTTCTATAAAAGCGCATCCGACCTTGGCGGCCAGGTTGGAGGCGCAGTCACTAATTTATTCAAGGGCATGACCGATGCGCTCACCACATTCGTTACCAAGGGAAAGGTCGACTTCAAGAGCTTCGCCGACTCGATCATCGCGGACCTGGTGCGCATCGTCATACAGCAAAATATTACTGGTCCTCTGGCCGCCGGTGTCAGCGGCTTACTTCAAGGGATGTTCTCCCCCACAGCGACCCAGGGAGTACCCTCGAGTATATCGGCCACCAGCCAGCCGGCCTACAACACCGAGTTTTCCTTTCTGCCTACAGCGCAGGCAATGGGTGGGGCATGGGACCGCGGGGTACAGAAATTCGCCGACGGCGGTGTCGTGCTGGGCCCCACCTCCTTTCAGACGGCTTCGGGCGCGGGGCTGATGGGCGAGGCGGGCCCGGAGGCTATCATGCCGCTGACCAGGACCGCATCGGGTGCGCTGGGGGTGCAGCTGGTGGGCGGCCAGAACCAGGGCGGAGCAGGCGTTACCGTCAACATCGTGAACAACACCGGATCTCCGATGAGCGCCAGTCAGAGCTCCCCCAAGTTCGACCAGGCCAAGGGGTGGGTGATCGGCGTGGTGGTTGAGAATATCGCCGGCGGCGGCGTGCTCCGGACCATGATGCAGGGAGGGTCCTGATGAACGATTTTCCTACTCTCTCGATTACGCCTTCGGTCGCGCCCTGGTCGCAAACCAAAACCGCCGACCCTACCATCCGGTCCTCTTTCGACGCCGGCTATGTACAGACCCGCGCCCGATTTACCCGGGTGCCGATTACCTGGAGCATTTCGTACCAGGGCGGCAACTCCCTGCCGCTGGCCGATAAGCTCACCCTGGAAGCGCACGAGAACGCCGTGAACTGCGGAGCCGCGATCTTCTCCTGGACGAACCCCATGGACGGGGTGACCTACCAGGTGCGCTACGGGAAAACTCCGATCGTCTTCACGCCGCTCTACAACAAACTTTTCTGGACGGCCACCTTTACCCTGGAGCAGGTATGAAGAATATTCCGCTGGCACTCAGGCAGGCAAAGAACCAGCTGGGCCAGGGAAGCCCCTGGCTTTTTCTGATCGACGTCGCACTCCTGGGCGGTCCGACTTTCAACCTGGTCGCGAATACCGAGGATATCGAGTTCCAGGGGCGCAGCTATACCGCGTTTCCTTTCACCGTCGAACTGCCGACCGAGGCGAACAAAGGACAGCTCCCCACCATCAAGCTTTCGGTCTCCAACGTCATGCGGGTATTCCAGGCGCAGCTGGAGGCGTTGAACGGCGGGATCGGCTCGACGGTCACCCTCTACATCGTGAACGCGGGTCTGCTCTCGGAGAACTATGCCGAACTGACCATGGCCTTCGGGGTACTGAGCTCCGAATGTACCGATACCCTGGTGACCTTCTCTCTGGGCGCTCCCAGCCCCCTGCGCCGGCGTTTCCCGCTCTACCGCTACATCGCCTCCTCCTGCCGCTGGCAGTTCAACTCTCCGGCAGTGCGCGCCGCGGGAAACAACCAGGGCGCCGAATGCGGGTATGCCGGGGCGGCCACCAGCTGCGCCAGGACCTATGACGCTTGCCAGACCCTGGGCAACGTGGCGCGGTTCGGCGGCGAGCCTGGACTTGCGAATGGTGGAGTCCGCGTTGTTTGAGTACCTGGACCTGCTTGGGAAGGAGTTCCACTATGGCGGCCGCGGTCCCGATCGCTTCGACTGTTACGGCCTGGTCCAGGAGGTCTACCGCCGGCGTGGAATCTTCCTGCCTGAGTTCCATAGCATCGCGGATCAGGAAAAGATCCATGGCAGCATGGCCACCGGCAAGGAACTTTTCCAGGAAATCGACCGGCCTGAACCGTGGTGTGTGGTCATGCTGTGTGTCCGCCCTCCTTTCATGTCCCATGTAGGCGTGGTACTTCCGAATCTTTACCAGTTCCTCCATATCATGCGCGGCGTCCGAGCCTGCGTGGAACGGCTCGATTCTACCGAATGGCAGCATCGCATCAGAGGGTATTACCGATGGCATCAAAAACTCTGACCCTCACCAAGATTCACCATCCCTTCGACCGGCGCGATCGGGACACGCTCGCCTATAAATACTGCGGCGAGCCGCTCTCGACGATCCGGGACTCCCTTCCCGCGGAACTCGAATTTACCGTCTCCATCAATGGCCGAGTGGTGCCCGAAGGGCACCTGCACCTTGTGGTGCCACAGCCCGGCGATCACATCGTGTTCTGCCCGGTACCTGCCGGCGGTAACGACGGCAAGATGATCGGCCGCGTCATCGGACTGATCGTGGTGGCCGCCGTCGCGATCATGACCCAGCAGTACGAGCTGGTGCCCGCATTCTGGGGGATGCCGGCGGCGATCACATCGATGATAGCGGGAGCCGCCATAGGCATCATCGGCGGAGTGCTGGTGGGAGCGGTCTTCGCGCCCCGGCCCCCGGGCGGATCCTCAGGGCTGACCGCGTCCAACGCCTATTCCTGGAATCCCCAGACAGTGCAACAGCAAGGGTTGCCCATGCCGCGCTGGTACGGGACCAACCGGCTGACCGGCAATGTCATCTCCACCTACCGGTCCGACTCCAGCGCCTCCGACCAGTACATCAACGCGCTCATCTCGCTGGGGATGGGCCCGCTGGCCATTACAACGCCGGCGAACATCCTCATCAACAACCAGCCCTATCAGAACTTCCTGAACGATTCCAACGGCCAGGCGGTGCAATGCCAGATACGCCAAGGAAAGCTTGATCAGACGGCCCTGAGCGGCTTCGAAGCGGTGCACACCGATTACACCCAGGCGGTGCTGATCGCATACGGCACGCCCTATGTCTACGCTACCGTGGGGGATGTCTTCGACTCCCTGGATGTCGAGATCACCTTTCCGAGCGGCATTTTTTCGCTCAACTCCAAGGGGGGCTATGACTCCTCGAGTGTCGCTATCCTGGTGGAGCTGAGCCCCCATGGAGCCAATGCCTGGCGCAGCCTTGCCGATACGGCTGTCACCGTCGATATCACGAATGACGGGACTGCGGACAGGTGGAGCGCGGGGATCTGGGTAGACGATGGTAACGGTGGGCTAGCCTGGTGCGAGCTGGAGATCGGCTCTTCCGACCCCAGTGAACACTTGGAGGGAGATAGTTTCGTGGAGGAGAACACGGGCCGCTCTCTGGTCTGGCATTGGTTACCTCCGACTCAGCCCACCGCGCCGACGATCACCCCTGGTATCACCGTTACTGGGAATTCCACTACGGCCATTCGCCAGAACATCAACTCCGGAACGCTCGCGCACGGCAGGTACGATGTCAGGATCACCCGGGTTGACGATAACAACGCGGACTTTGTGACCATGTATCTGAGTAATGTCAGCGAGGTGACCAACAGCGCCCTGACCTACCCCCGCCAGGCCCTGGTAGGGATCCAGGCGCTGGCCTCGAGTTCCATATCGGGATCCTTTCAATTCAGCATGGTGGGGGACTGCCTGCTGATCCGGGTCTATGACGGGACCTCCTGGAGGGTGGCATTTAATAAGAACCCCGCCTGGGTGCTCTGGGACGTGCTGACTCAGCCGGTCTTCGACAATGAGCTGAACGTGTTGCGCTATGACGGGTTCGATCCCTCAGTGCTCGATCTCCAGGCGTTCCTGATTCTGGCGGCCTGGCTCGACACCCCGGTACCGGACGGCAAAGGGGGCAGCGAACCGCGCATGACCTTCAACGGCGGGTTCGACGCCGATGCCACGCTCTGGGACTGCGCGCTGCAGGCCTGCCAGGTGGCCGGATGCGCGATCGTACCGACCGGGACCGGGTTCACGCTGTCCATTGAGATGCCCGCCGATCCGGTTCAGCTCTTCAGCATGGGGAACATCATCCAGGGGTCCTTCAGGGAGACCTTTCTGTCCCTCGAGGACCGCGCGGCCGAGATCACCGTCGATTACCTGGACCGGGACCAGAACTACAACCGCACCCAGCTGGCAGTAGTTAACGGCAACATCCCGACCATCGCCAACAAGGTGAACGTCCAATGCATAGGGGTTTCCAAGGCTAGCGAGGGGTGGCGCCTGGCAAACCGGCAGCTCGCCATCAATGAGCTGATTGTGCGCACGGTCGAGTTCGGCGCCGATATCGATGCGATCGCCTGCAGCGTCGGCGATGTGATCAACTTCCAGCACGATGTCCCTCAGTGGGGCTACGGCGGCCGGCTGGCGTCGGCCACCTCGACGACGGTGCAGCTGGACCAGGAAGTGACGCTCGTGGAAGGGATATCCTATAGCGTCATGGTGCGCCTTTCGGACGATACGATAGTGTCCAGGACGGTGACGACCGCTCCGGGTACCACCGACTTGCTAACCGTATCCTCGCCCTTCAGCACGATTCCGGCACAGTTCGACCTTTACGCCTTTGGGATCTCCGACAAGGTGACCAAGCCGTTCCGGGTGATCTCGATCAAGCGCAACGGGGATCTGCAGGCCGACATCATCACGACGGAGTACAACGCGAGCATCTACGAGCTCGATGGTGGTTCTCCTATAGTCCCCACTATCAACTATTCGGCTCTGAGTGTTTTTGTGACAGTCTCGGGGCTCACAGTCTCCCAGCATGCCCTGATCCAGGAGGGTGGCGCGCTGCAGCGCAACCTCCTGGTCAGCTGGTCGCTCTCCGGAGCTCCGGCGCTGCGCTCGGAGATCTACATTCGCCAGGCCGGGCTTCCCTGGCAGCAGGCCGGATCAACCGTCGATAACGTCTTCACCATCCAGGGCGTTCAGCCCGAAACAGCCTACGATGTCATGGTGGTAGGGGTAAATGCCGCGGGGCAATCTACCCCGTATTCTTCCTCGCCGGTAGTCAGCTTCACGACCAACAGCACGACGGGCGCGATCGGTTCCATCTCCGGCATCGCCATCACGGGACTGGCGGTGTTAGGCGGGGGATCGGTGTTTACCGGGAGGGATTGCAACCTGGTCTGGGACGCGCCGGCGCTGCCCGGAGTTATCGACCATTACCGGGTGAAGGTCCTGGCGGGCGCGGCGGTCCTGAGATCTGAGACCGTGGCTATTCCTGGGTATGTCTACAGCTATGGCAAAAACTATGACGACACTGCCGGCGCGCCGCTGCCCGGGTTTACGGTGAGCGTTTCGGCAGTCGATATCGGCGGCGGGATGTCGGCGCCAGCGACGCTAGCCGTCTCCAACAGTCTGCCGACTGCTCCTACGGCATTAACAACCTCCAGCCAGCTGATGTCGGTACAACTGGCCGCCGCCTACGATACCCCGGACGATTTCTCCGCCCTGGAGATCTGGTCCGCCGTGGCCAACGACCGGAGTACTGCAACCATTGCCGGCAGCACGAAGACTGCAGCGTTCACCGATGCGGGGCTGTCGCCGACCATCGCCAAATATTATTGGGCCAGGGTGCGCGATCTTTATGGCCAGGGCGGACCCTGGTACCCGGCTGATGCGAGAACCGGAGTCCGCGGCGCACCGATCTCCGATCCGACGACGGTCATCCAGCTGCTGAACAGCGAGATTAACTCGAGTGCCCTGGCCCGATACCTGGCAGGGGACCTCCCCTTTTCCGACCTGGTCGACACCGTGCCGCCCGCCGGCGGCTCCTCGGTAGCGCAGGTAGGGGTGTTCTCCACCAAAGCTCAAATGCTCCTTGACGCCAGCTCCGACGTGGCGACTGCGCTCGATTCCATCGGTACGATCAATGCTCAGCTAGAGACCATACAGGACGGCAGCACTACAGCGGCCGCCGCTGCGATCGCAGCCGAGGCATCGGCGATCCAGGCGCAAAATGCCGCAGCAGGAAGCGCCAGCTCCGCACAGACTGCCGCGGATCTGGCTACCGCGCATTCGGCGGACGCGGGAAACTCGGCTGCCGCGGCGAATACCTCCGCCACGAACGCAGCCAGCTCGGCAGGAGCAGCCGGGGAGTCGGCACTGGCGGCTTCGAACAGCGCGACATCGGCGCAGTCCGCCAACGCTGGGGCGGGAAACTACGCATCGGCAGCGTCTACCTCGGCGACCTCGGCTGCGACCTACGCGACCAACGCCGGCGCAGGTGCAACCTCGGCCGCATCGAGCGCTACCGCGGCGTCGACCTCGGCAACGAGTGCCTCGACATATGCCACCCAGGCTTCCACTTCGGCGGCAAATGCCGCCAGCTCAGCCAGTTCGGCCGGAACCAGTGCCACAACAGCGAGTGCTGCTGCAGGGACGGCCACCTATCAGGCCAGCGCGGCCACTACTCAGGCCGGAAATGCCGCGGCGAGTGCCACTGCTGCATCAACCAGCGCCACGGCCGCCAGTACCCAGGCAGGCAACGCGGCCACTTCTGCGGTGAACGCCGCGACATCCTCAGTCTCGGCCGTGACGGCCGCCAGCAGTGCCTCGACCTATGCCAATAACGCGTCCGGGTATGCCACTACGGCAGCGACTGCAGCCAGCACTGCCAGCACGGCCGCCGGCACGATCACGGCCCAGTACACCATCAAGGTGGATGCCAACAGCAGGATCGCGGGCATGGGGCTTTGGAGTGACGGCGTTACCAGCGCGGTAAATTTCCTGGCTGACAAGTTCGCCATTGTCGAGGCAGGGACTGGCAAAACCCCCGTCGTGCCCTTTTTGGTGCAGGATGGCGTCGTCTATATTAATAGCGCCCTGATCGGGTCGTTGGATGCAGGGGTGATAACCTCAGGTACCTTAACTGGACGAACGATCCAGACCAAGGCCGACCCTGGGACTGGGGATCGCAGCCGGATGGTGCTCGATGCTGCCAGCAATACCCTTATATTGTACGGAGCAGATGACACCCCCACCGTATTAATTGATGGGAGTGCAAATGCTGCTATTGCCGTAAATACCGATGGTCTTTACGGCCTGGAGGTGTCTTGCGTTAATCCTGCTGTTGGCTCAAACGTTACTATTTACGCGGTCGGCGGCGGGATGCACGGCACAGTTATACCTAAGTACGGCTTGGCAGGCCGTGGCTCTGCTGGGGGGGTACTGATAGCCCCATCAGCCAGCAGTTCGTCTCCTAATGGGGTAGTTTCAGGGGATATAGGGGCTATCTATGTTACGAGTGGTGGGGATTACTACGGATGTAAGGGAGGCACGACATGGGTAAAGTTTGGGTAGCGTTCTGGCTGTTTTTGACTATGGCACTGTCGTCATGTGGCGATACCAAGGTGATTAAAGAGCTGCCACCGGAGCCTACCGGACATATAACTGTCGGACTGGGTCTGGCCTTAATGCCAGACCCGCCACCCGCCATCAAGTCCTGCGGCAACATTCTTCTGCAAAGCGCCCCGGGATATGGCGGCATTATTGTCAAATTCGTGGGGTATTCCTCCGAAGTTCAGTGCGCGTCCGACAGCAATGAATTTTCCTTACTGTTCAAGGAGTAATTATGGCGCGACTTAGTTTTATCGGTGCAGCGCCTTCCCCAACGGTCGGGTCAGACCAGGTGAATGCAGGGCCTCATACGCCTCAGTCATTGGACCAGAATTTTGCCAACCTCCGCGCGGCGATCGCCGCGAGCACCGGACAAATTCTTGACCCATTGTCGCTCTATCAGATTTACGGGATCGGACCGCTGGTTGCAGGAACCCTAGGCGACGACGGGCTTTTTGACTCCGACACCCAGGGCCGCATCGCCGCGCTTGCGGCCTTGGGTATTCCGCTGCAGGCTATTTCGGTTGCAATCTCCAGTAGCTCCGGTGGTGGTCCGGTTGCTTTGGCACTGTCGGGGGATCTGCTCTTTGCAGCCTCTGTTCTGGCCGAGGGAGGGCTAGTCGGGGTTGTTCAGGCTGACTCGTCGGCGGGTGGGTCAGTTCTTGATGCAGGTAGTCTTATGGCAGCCAACAGTTTGAGTTCGGATAACCTGATCTCGGCCTCTGCACTCGATATTGGTGGCTTATTAGGATCCTTGCTCGGGAATGGGCTGGCGAGCGCTTGTGCGCTTGACGGCGGGGTATTTTCCTATGCAGCTCCTGACTCTTTTGTACTCAACCCCGTAACCGGTGCTGTTATCAACACAAGCATTTTATCTAACCTGGTCACGATATCGGGGCTGGCAGGTACCGTACCCGTCTCGATCAGCGGTGTTTCAGGGTTCTATCGAAGAAATGGGGGGAACTGGACTGCTGCTGCGGGTGTAGTCGCCAACGGGGATACGCTACAGCTGTTTATAAATACACCGAACAGCTACAATAGTACAACGACGGTGACTCTATCGGTTGGCAGCTTTTCTACCGATTTCTCTGTTACGACCTTGGCAGGGACTGCTACTGGAGACAACCTGATCAGCAACTCAGTGCTTGACGCTGGTGGATTTGCGGCAGTGGCATCGACT
>Ga0316221_1003010_pt1 | contig 14324 bp, 14 predicted proteins | sample TBH18007metaG_FD_206003 | JGI IMG/M metagenome (GOLD analysis project Ga0316221, IMG submission 206003) | Freshwater microbial communities from Trout Bog Lake, Wisconsin, USA - TBH18007 | ecosystem: Environmental > Aquatic > Freshwater > Lake > Hypolimnion/Profundal zone | place: USA: Wisconsin... | reverse complement strand
TGGATGATATGCCAGATCTTCCTAGATACTACCATATAAAGCATGACTATGAGGAGCTTGTAGGGGAAAATATTAAACACCCATTACTACCAGCTACAAAAGAATATTGTGATTACTTAAGAGAAATAAAAGATCCCAAGAAGATATTAGGTCATATGTATGTTCGTTATATGGGTGATATGGCGGGCGGACAAATGATTAAAAAGTTAGTACCAGGCTCTGGTTCTTTTTATGACTTTAAAAACTTAAGAGAATTAGTAATGAAGTTCCGTAGTAAATTATCTGATGAATTATTAGATGACGCTATTATGGCTTTCAATTTTAATATAGCCATTAATAGGCAATTAGAAGAGACTAGAATCTTTTCATGAACCTAATTACAGATAAGTTACAACCACTTGGCAATGAAATAATTGCCAAGTTATTAAAATATGGTACTCCTATATCAATGGAAGACTATAACAATGAGTGGTGGACTAATAAAACTTTTAGTTCATGGAGTTTTAGAAAAGCTTCTATTCAAATTTTAAATAGGGGTTCTGTTTACGTATTACACTTATCTATATTTCCCCACGTAGATGATACAGCACCTATATTTGGTTTTGATATAGTTGCTACACCTAATAAGTTCACAGCTGCATTTTGTGACTTCTCTATCACTACTAATCCAACACACCCTTTAATAAATTGGTTTAAAGATAGGGTTAAAGATGTTACTTGGAAGAAAGAAAGAGAGTTACCGGATTGGGGTAAACAAATCTTTTCAGATAATATGATTGCAGCCACTGCAGTTAATACTGAGGAAGAAGTTAACAAAGTAATAGATATTGGTTTACAGAGTTTAGATCAGTACCTTATTGGTGTTGGTAATAATACAGATGACTTCAATATTGACTCAGTAAAAGCAGCACAAAACAAGTACTGCTATTATCAAAAGCAGAATATCTTCCCAGTTAAGATGCTTGTAAGTTATGGTATTGCAGAAGACAAAGCTAAAGCTTACTTTAATGAATACCTTTACCGAGAGTTGAAGTAACACGGAACTGTATTATAATAGAGTATGGGAATGTATGATACAGTTATAGTTGAAGAGGATTTACCTATTACGGACGATATGAAACGTCTTAATATAGATACCCGTCTTAACTTAAAAAGACTTACATGCAAAGATAAAAAATTAGATGAGTTTTGCAGACATTTTCAAACTAAAGATTTCAATCGTTGTTTAGTTACATATTACCTTCGTGATAAAAAGCTTTATGCTGAAAACTATAAAACAGAAACAAAAGAAGAACCATATTTAGAAGAAATTCCTTTTCATGGTACTTTTAACTTCTATACTGGTATCAATGATATAATGGATAGGTGGGATATGTGGATTGAATATAAAGCAATTTTTAATCACGGTGTTTTGGAGAGGTTAGAGCTTGTTGAATTTAGACAAGAAAGCAATGAAGAAAGACGTAATAAAGAAATAAAGTGGAAATTATTACAAGACTATGAACGTAATCTTTGGCGTAACAAATACTTTTTCCATAGAAAATGGTGGCGTAAATTTCAATTTAATATTTGGTATAAAGGTTGGTGTAAGTTAGCTGACGTTTGTTACAAAATTGCAGGGATTTTACCTTAGGAACTAATATATAATATAACATGGCACAAAAGAAAGAAAGAACTCCAGAAGAGAGAAGGGCTGAATACTTAAAACGTATCAAATCTCCTGGTTATGTAAAAACAATTAAACGTAATATGCAAATGTTTAATACTTACAATATGAAAGTTCATAAAGGTAAGTTGAAGAAGAATTACATTAGAGAAGCTGCAAGTTATTTTGCAGATGATATTAGAAACCCAATCACAAGACTTTACCAAGTTGTAGAGGTTTCAAATGACAGAGTACAACGTAGTTAAAATTCGTAAAATAATTTATAACGATAAGGGATTTCAGTACGGTATATTAATGCCTGAATTCCCTGGTACTATTGATCAAGCGTTTGATGCTTACTCAAAGGTGTGGATGGGTGAGTATACAGATAAAACTGGTAATATAATTGAATCTATAAGTGAAAAAGATGTCAATATGATGGAAGAGTTTACTGTAAAAGACGATGATTACTTTTATATTGGGTTACCTAATACGTACGCATATGAAGGTGTTACGGAAGAGTATGAAGGGTATGGTTGTGAGTTAGATAGATATGGGTTTGAAAAGATGGTAGATATGTTTGGTAAAAGCATTCCTTACTTTGATACCTTTAATAAATAATAACGTGCGTAAACTATTCATTAAGGTAAAGGATTTCTTGTTTTATATATTATCCTTTAACGATTATATTATACAGCAAGGTTATGTACCACCTGAAGAATTTAATAAAAAAGTTAAGTAGATTTTATTATAGTATTGACTAATATATTAGGTGCATACAATTTTTGTTCAGATAGCGGCTTATAGAGATCCTGAATTAGTTCCAACCGTTTTGGATTGCATTGCAAAAGCAAAGTATCCAGACAGTTTACATATTTGTATAGGTTGGCAACACTCACCTGATGAGAATATAGATGAAATTAAAAACTTACCACAAGTAAAAATAATTGACGTCTTACATACTCAGACTAAAGGTGCTTGTTGGATTAGAAGCAAGATACAACAGCGTTACGATGATGAAACATATACTTTACAGTTAGATTCTCATCATAGATTTAAACAAGATTGGGATCAAACCTTAATTGATATGTACGAAGGTTTAAAAACATCTGGTGTTGCTAAACCTATTTTATCATCTTACTTACCAAGTTATCAACCTAAATTAGAACCAGAAGGTAGATTAGAAGAATGCTGGCAAGTAAATTACGACAGATTTTTACCTGAAGGTGTTATCTTTTTTAGACCTTCAACCTTACGCAATTGGCAATCATTAACATCACCAGCACCAGCAAGAGGCTTTAGTGCTCATTTTATCTTTACTCAAGGTAGATGGTGCTTAGATGTACCATACGATCCTGATTTATATTTTCACGGTGAAGAAATATCATTAGCTATTAGATCGTGGACTAAAGGCTATGATTTGTTTAACCCACATAAAGTGGTTATATGGCATCAATATACAAGAGAAGGCGCAAAGAAGCATTGGGATGATCATAACAACTGGCCTAATTTAAATTCTCTATCTTATAAGAGAGTAAAAATATTATTAGGTGTAGATGGTGAAGACCCAGAACAGATTAACTTTGGTGCTTATGGATTAGGCACAAAAAGAACATTGCGTGAGTTTGAACTATTTGCTGGAGTAGAATTCAGATCAAGACGTTTTCATCAACATAGTATAAATGAAGAAACACCTCCAGTACCAGTTAAGTCAGAAGAAGAGTTTGAAGCTGGGTTATGCAATTGGACAAAGCATTGTATTGATATCTACAAACCAGACTTAACAGAAAATGATTATGATTTCTGGTGCTGCGTATTTAAAGATGCAGATGGTAAAGACATTTATAGAAGAGATTTAGACCCACAAGAAATTGACTCTTTAATGAAACAAGATCCAAATGACAAGTTTATTCATATTTGGAGAGAGTTCCATACAACAGTAAGACCTATGAAATGGACCGTATGGCCACATAGTAAGTCAAAGGGTTGGGAATGTAAAATTTTAGAAAACAATATACCTTACGCATGAAAAAATTAATTGAAAAAGTATTAAACTTAGGCAAAAAAGAAACAATATTTGTTCACTTACCTGCTTATAGAGAACCAGAGTTAGTACCAACTATTAAAGATTGTTTAGCTCAAGCTAAAGATCCTAGTAGAATTGTATTTGGTATTTGCAGACAGTTTAGACCTGAAGACGGTTTTGATAATGTAGACGAATACAGAAATAATAAAAACTTTAAAATTATTGATATACCTCACGAGCAAGCTAAAGGCTTACCATATGCAAGAGCACTTATCAATGAACTCATTACAGATGAGACTTATATTCTGCAGTTGGATTCCCATCATAGATTCACTAAAGATTGGGATGAAACCCTTATAGGTATGCACAAAGGTTTGGAGGATAAGGGTTTCAAACCAATTTTAACAGGTTATTTACCTTACTACAGTCCGTTTAATGATCCGGCAGGTAGATGTCTTGAACCATGGCAACAACAGTTTGCTTGTTTTTACCCACACGGTACTATCTTTATTCGTCCAGGTCTATTACCTGATTGGCAGAATAGAACAGAACCAATTCGTTCTAGATTTATATCAGGGCATTTTGCTTTTGCTAGAGCTGAATGGGGTAAAGAGATTAAACATGACCCACAAATTTATTTTAGCGGTGAAGAACTTAACTTAACAGTTAGATCTTTTACACATGGTTATGATCTATTCCACCCTCATAAGATTGTCATCTGGCATGCTACAATGAGAGAAGAAAGAGCTGGTAAATTAGTATGGGATGATCAGCATAAGAGAGGTGATGATTGGTACAAGTATCAACAACATGCTTGGAAACGTATCCGTAACTTATTGCGCACACAAAAAGATGATGATGTTGATTTAACGGGTTATGATTTAGGTACTGTAAGAGCTTTAAATGATTATGAAAAGTATGCAGGTGTTAACTTTAAACGTAAAGCTGTGCAAATGTATACAATTAACAACGGCTTACCACCTAACCCCCCTGTTGATGATTGGGATAAGTCATTTGCTGAATCATTCTATTGTTTGGTTAACTTTGACAAGACTAACTTTAAATTAGATGACTACGATTTCTGGGTTGTAGCATTTGATGATGAAAATGGTAATGCAGTACAAAGAGAAGATTTAAATGAAGCTCAAGTAAAAGAAATTATGGACCGTAAAGATCAGTGGACTAACTTTGAAAGGTTCTTCTTAACAGATAAGAAACCGCATAAGTGGGTTATTTGGGCTCATAGTAAATCAAAAGGCTGGGCTGAACGTATAGAACATGTCCTTAATAAATAAAAATTTATGTTACAATTATTAAAACCATATGATATTAAACAAGAAAAGGTACGCCTAGGACCTAAAACACCTGGGCGTGATAACCACGGAGATGGTGGATACATTGCTCCAGCTAATATATTAGAGAAGAGCGTAGCTTTATTCACTTACGGCGTTGCTGGTGATATTAGATATGAAACAGAGTATGCTGGTAAATACGGTAAACCTGCTTATCTTTACGATCATACAGTTAATCACCCAGTTAACCCAGCACCTAATCTTACATTTAAAGCAGAAGGTTTAGGTATTAATGTTGTTAATTGTAAAGACTTTTTAGCTCATTATGCAGAGAATAAGATTGTTGGTGATGTATTGTTAAAGGTTGATATTGAAGGAGCTGAATATGATTACTTCAATGCAGCTAACATGAAAGAAATAGCTCACGTTACAACAGGTGTTATATTAGAAATTCATGAACTATATAGACCTGAGATTCGTGAGAAGTTTATTTCAATGATGAATAAGTTTAAACCTTACTTTGTTGTTAACCACGTACATGCTAACAATTGGGGTGGTAAGTTTGATTTTATTGAAAGAGTTCATGATTCAAAGTTTACAGGTTACGTTGTACCTAACGTAATTGAGATCACATTTGTAAATAAGAGATATGTAGATGTAATGATTCCAGATAATGGTAAATTCCCAGTACCTGGATTAGATCTACCTAACAATGCAAATACAGATGATTTGAATCTAGATTTTCTAAATGATTTCTAAGCCAAATAATAAAGTACCAAACGTACATTTTGTAATTCATTCTAACGAAAAGACAACTCCTATTGTGGGGTTGTCTTTATCTTATTTTGACAAGTATGTAGGTTTAGATAATATTAACATATCAGTTGTAAGTAATAAGTTCTTAACTGACAACTTACCTTACAAAGATAAAGTTAATTACATTAGCGGTAATGTAGACTTTAATGATGGTGGATATCATTTTGGTCCGACAATGACTAATGCATATAATACTATCACAGAAGATTATGTATTTTTCTTTTGTGAAGATTATATGTTAACTGCTAATATTGATTTTGATACTTTAAACAAATTAGTTAAGTTAATGGATGGGGAGAAGATAGATAACTTCTCTTTTGCATCTAATCAGCCAATACCTAATAACTTTCCAAAGTATGAAAAGAGTGTAGAATATGGCTTCCAAGATGATGAGCTATATTATATTAGAAATGGCTTTTTATATGAGTATAGTGTACAGCCCTGTTTATGGAGAAGAACATCTATGTTAGAGTTATTAAAATATAACCCTAACCTAGGTTTGCATCATTTAGATACTTCTCATATCAAAGGTAAAACTGGTAAGTATAGAGAGATAGATATCTCTAAAGGTTACCAAGAGTATATAGGATGGACAGAAGAAGATAAATACAATTTTAAAACATTGTGCAGCAAGTATATGATATTTGATTACTTTCCACAGGCCAATCAGCAGTTCATTATTGCTTATATAGAGTTAATAAGATGGGGTAAGATAACATTGCCTGGCACACCTGGCCCAGTATTATCAGAGGACAATTGGGTTCAGCAAAAGATATTTCAAATAGTTGATGAAAACAACTTGAGAAACAACCCTGACTTTAATAGATATTTTTACACCAAATGAGTATATACATTTCCCTAACAACAGTACCAGAAAGATTAATAATCTGGGACGTTCTTAAACGTAATTTAGACTCTTTATTAAATCAAAAGTTTGATAGAGATTATAAAGTAATATTAAACTTACCTTTAATATATAAAGCTAAGAACGTTCCTTATGTTATACCAGATGGTTTAACACAATATGCTGCAGCTAATCCAAAGCTAATTATTAATAGGATTGAAACTGATAGAGGTCCTGTAGAAAAATTGGTAGGTGCTTTTAATATAGTAACTGATCCAGAAGATATTATTGTGGTTGTAGATGATGATCAAGAGTACTATGATACAATGCTACAATACATCTTTAGTAAGATGGATAAGTACCCTTATAGTGCTATTGGTTTTAGAGGTGATGGTATTATTGAAAAGAGAGAATTTATTCAAAACGGTGTAAGAAAGTATGTAATGTTAGGTTCGCATGCTTTCTTTCCACTTAAGCATGATGTACATGCAGTAGTACCAGGCCATTGGCATTCAGTTACATACAAACGTAAATTCTTTACTGATGACTTTTTTACGGACAAGTATATGGGTGTTGCTAAAGCAGATGATCATATATTAAGTCATTATTTGTGGGACAAACAAATTAACTTTGTAATGTTATCATGGGATGGTGAAACAGATTTTGTGCCAGTTAACTATCAGGTAAATGGGCATGGTAAACCATCTCACTCATTCCCAATCAAAGATCAATTACCTTATGATCAAAAGACTGGTATGTATGTGTTTAGACAAGAGACAGGTGATCATATAGGTTATTTGAGAGAAGACTTTGCTAAGACTTGGCAATTTGATTGTGATCATTGGTATTATGATCCACCATTTACAGCAGCAGATGAAATTATACCTGCGGCTCCTTTTGTACCACCACCACCAGCTCCTGTAAATGATGCAGATGTTGGCCCTGGTGATGCTATACCAAATAAAATAGATGCTGATAACTTTATATACCCATCTATTGCTCCTATTATCACCTTAACAACTATACCTTCTAGGTTAAAAGCAGATTACGATCAAGGTATAAAGAGTTGTATACGATCTTTAGTATCTCAAGAATATCCCGGTGAAACTGGTTACAGAATACATTTCAATATACCTTTAGTTTGTAATAAAACTGGTGAAGAGTATATTATACCTCAATGGTTAAAGGATATGACAGCTAATAATCCTAACTTTAAGATATTTAGACCTGATGATAAAGGACCTTTAACTAAGATATACTCTACATTAGATAGAGTAACAGATCCAGAAGCTATTATAGTTGTATGTGATGATGATTTAGTTTATCATCCAGAAATGTTAAAAGAGCAAGTAATGAATCAATCTAGGTTTGACAACTCTGTGGTAGGTTATGATGGTTTAAGTTGCTGGATACCTTTATATCATGATGTGAGAGATCATTATGTTACTGCTATTAGAAAGAATAGAAAGGTAAAAGTCATTCAACATTATAAGACAGTTTCCTATAAACGTAAATTCATTAAAGACGATTTTAAAGCGTTTATGGATAAGTACTATACTTGGTGTGATGATAGTGCAATGTCAGCTTATCTTGGATTAAACAACATTAAAAGAGTTTGCACTTATAATGAAAAGTATACACCAGATTATAAGTCTTTAACCGAATGGCAAGCTGGTAATGCAGCTATTACATTCCCAGTAATTAGTCACACCTCACATGAAGGTGAAGAAGGCTGTTCATTGTTTAGAAAAGATCAAGTGCCTGCATTTAATGAAGTATTGCATACACCTGATATGTTAGAAAAGTATATACAATAACATGGTAATAGATTGCTCATTTGAATGGAATGAAGAGAGCTTCGGTCCAGGAGCTACTTACGCTATGTTCTTTAATAAGATTAAAGAATTAAGACCAGATATAGAGTTTAGATATTCTGACTCTAGAGAGTTAAGAGCTCAAGAAGATGGTAAAACTTATTTTGGACATTGCTGTAGGTATGGTCCATTTTACCTAATGATTCGTAATGTTGAAAACAACAAATACATTTTAGTATCGTATTGGGATGCTATAAAAGATATATTTGAGTTTAAACAAAGCGGGTTTGATTTGGGTTTAATGGCTGAAATTATAACAAGTAGTGGTATTATTCAAAATGATATAGAGTATATAGAAATTCCTTATTTAAAATATACACCATTTGGTTACACTCCTTTATCACCAGAAAATGAAAAAGCAATAGAAATTTTATATGCAAAGAATGCAGATAAAACTATTCCTGATAAGCCAATATTTAGAAACTTTCCTAATGATCCTTTCAGACAGTATCTACATACCGATGATAGATTTGATTGTATAGATAGGAGAGAGTTTAACATTAATAAAGAAGAGTATATGGCAGAGCTTAATCTGCATAAGATAAATTTAAGTGTTAATGGTCATGGAGAGGTGTGCAATAGAGATATGGAGATAATGGGGTTAGGTAATGTGTTATTAAGAACTAAATTTGTAGCACAGTTTCATGAACCATTAATACCTGATGTACATTATGTGGCTGTAGATTTTGATGATTATAAAGATTATAAAACTACTGCTGATAAGTTAATAGCTAAGTATAATGAAATTAAAGATAATAAAGACTTTTTAGATTATGTTGGTAAAAATGCCAGAGAGTGGTACCTAAGAAATGGTTGCACAAAAGGCAATGCAGAGTTATTAACAAAAATAGTAAATTTTAATAAGTTGAAATAACATTAACGTTTAGTATATACTTACATGCCCGATATTAATAGCCTTATTGAGAAGTATGGTAAGACTGCAATTGAACAAGCACTTGGTAAATTCTCTCATGATGACCTAGTTGCATTACAACGTAAAAAGCCAGTTGTAACAAATAAAGATCTCACCGTAGTTACCGGTCTTTGGAATTTAAGTAAACCAGGACGTAGTATTGAACATTACCTGGAATGCTTTGAAAAGATATTAGAGATGGAACATTTTATGTTCATCTACATTCCAAAAGAGTTTGAAAATTTTGTATGGGAGAGAAGAAGCCCAGACAATACGTTAGTTAAGATAACGGAGTTGTCAGATATTAAGAGCAATTATTACGCTCCGTTTTGGGATCAGACACAGAAGCTTAGAAACGATCCTGATTGGGTAAACCAAACAGGTGAAGGTGGATGGTTAAAATCAGCTCCTCAAACAGTATTAGAATATTACAACCCAATTGTACAATCTAAGATGTTTATGGTGCATGATGCAAAGGTAGTCAATGCATTTAATACAGATTACTTCGTTTGGTTAGACGCTGGTATATCAAATACAGTGTATGAGAAGTACTTTGTAGAAAATAAAGCTTTAGATAAGATAACTCCATATTTAAAAACGTTCTTGTTTTTAAGTTATGCTTATGAAACTCAGACAGAAATTCACGGGTTTAAAAAGAAAGCTATTGACGAATTTGCAAGGAATGATGTGAAGTATGTTTGTAGAGGTGGTCTTTTTGGAGGGCATAAAGATTTTCTATCTCAGGCAAACGGCACATATTATTCATTGCTACAAGATACTCTCAACCGTGGCTTTATGGGCACGGAAGAGAGTATCTTCAGCATCATGGCACATTTAGAACCTCATATCTATAGACGTTATGAGTTAGATGCAAATGGATTAATTGTAAAGTTCATTCAAGCTCTATTAGATGATAAAGTAACTTTAGTTGATGTAACAAGAGGTAAGCACGTTCTACCAAAAGGTTCATGGAATGAATCAACAGACAAGACTAACTTGTATATGTTGACGTTTAACTTCCCTCAACAAATTGAGCATACAATACAAACTTGGATTGCAAACTCTCCAGATTGGTTATCTAAACCAAGAAAGTATTTGATTGATAACTCTACAGATGAACAAGCTAGAGAAGGTAATAAGGCATTAGCTGAAAAGTATGGCTTTGAACATATCATTACTGGTAAGAATGGTGGTATATGTGGTGGAAGACAATTAGCTGCAGAGCACTTTGATGCTAGTGATGCTGATTATATGTTCTTTTTTGAAGACGATATGGGCTTTTATGGTCCAGACGATGAAAAAGAAAATCCATATTGCCGTAATGGTTTTAGAAAGTATGTTCCAGACTTGTATAGTAAGGTGCATAGAATTATGGCAAGAGAAGAATTTGACTTCTTAAAGCTATCTTACACTGAAGTGTATATGGATAACAATATACAAGTATCCTGGTATAATGTACCTCAAATTATTAGATCATCTGTATGGCCTGATTATGATCAATTGCCAGTATCTGGTTTAGATCCTCACGCACCAAGAACTAGATTTGATAGAATTGAAGTTCAAAACGAATTAAGTTATACTACCGGAGATATCTATTACGCTAACTGGCCAATGATAGTTAGTAAGAAAGGTAATAAGAAGATGTTCATTGATACTAAATGGGCTCACCCATTTGAACAAACTTGGATGTCTCATATGTTTCAAGAGACAATGAAAAAGAATTTAAACCCAGCTTGCTTATTAGCTGCGCCAGTAAAACATAATAGAATTGTATATTATAAGCCGGAAGAAAGAAGAGAAAACTAATTATTATATGCCTAAAACATCTACTGCTAAATTTCAAAGCTTACATGACAACTATGTCGATTGTTTAGAGTATCTAGCCACATATGGTGTAGATAGTTTAAATGAAAGAGAGCAAACAGCTGCGCGTAAATTAGCTCTTCTTGCTGAAGAGTATATAAATGTAGTGGCTAGTGATGATCCTAATTACGATAGGGAAGAAGAAGACGATTACGAATAGGAACTATGATATAATTGTCTCATGAAAAGAGCAGTTTATCGTTCACCAACATTACAAAACCCAGATAAGTGGCATCAATGGGGTGATACTGTATGGGAGTGTTATATGCGATATAAACCTATGAAGACGTCTGGTGGTTGTACATTTTCTATTAGAAAGCATGATGAGTCACATGGTAAGTTTGTTCCTACTTGCAATGGGGTGTTTGACTTCTTTATAGGTGATGAACCAATACCTGCTGATAGAATTAATAAGTTTGATACGTTTGAAGAAGCTGCTAACTATTGCAAGCGTTATATAGATTGGATGAATAACGTTTGGTTTAAAAAATCTATTGAGTTAGATCGTAAACGTTTACATACATTAAGACCAGACGTTTACCCTGCATAATTATTTGCTTGTAGCTCTATAAACGCCATCCCAATCAGCAGGTAAGTTAGATTGTTTTAGCTCTTGTATTCTTTCCTGCATCATTTCGTAATACTTTTTAAGCTCTGGATTATATTTCTTTAATGAATCTGATAATGCAATAGCTTCTACCCACTTTTGTTCTCTATAAGTTATTAAGAAGGCTTCATGCATTCTAAACACCTCTACAGGATTTTCTGGTATATGTTTTTCAAGGACGGTATATATCTTTACACCTTCCTTTTTACCTTTAACTGCAATACAATCTAATTCTAAGGCAGTGTATGATCCTTTTATCTTTTCTCTAGTTATAGGTCCTATAATAATTCTAACACCATAAGGTTTAGATTGACCTTCTAATCTTGACGCCAAATTAACTCCGTCGCCCAAGCAAGTGTAATCAAAACGCTGGCTACTGCCCATATTACCAACAACAACGGAAGCAGTATTAATTCCAATACCCATACCAAAAGCAGGTATCCCTTCTTTTGAAATTTCTTTATTAAATTCATCTAAACTATTTAACATTTGTAATGCGGTTTTCACGGCATTACGTGCATGATCTTCATCATCTAGGGGTGCATTCCAAAAAGCCATTTGGGCGTCTCCAATATATTTGTCTAACGTACCATCATTAGCTAATATAGACTTTGTCATAGCTGTCATATAACGGTTCATTATCATTGTTAACCCTTGCACATCTTTACCATAATGCTCTGATATAGAAGTAAACCCTCTTACATCAGTAAACATAATAGATAACTCTCTTTCATCACCCCCTAGCTTTAATATAGATGGGTTCTTTTGTAATCTATTAACTAAAGCAGGTGATAGGTAAGTACCAAATTGTTTCTTTATTTGTTGCTTTAATTTAAACTCCATTACGAATCTAAAGAATAAAGCTCCTACCCAAGGTAACAATACTGCTAAAGTAGGCCAAGTATAATCTAATAGATAGCCATTATTAACAAATAAGCGTGATCCAATAAAATAAGGTACACATAAAGCTGAGATAATTAATACACCATTTATCGTGTAAAGAAAGTAGCAAGCAGCAACAACAAGAATAATAGCAAGTATAATACCACCTGTAAGTTCATATAGATCAAATGTTGAAGGTCTTTGTAATCTGCTATTATCAATTAGCATTTGCAACGCTTGAGCAGATATCTCATAACCTTGCGATATACCAACTGGAGTAGCTACAGTATTATTTAAACCTTCTGCAGTAAGAGATATTATAACTATTTTATCTTTTACTTTTTTCCAATCTGCATCTGCAAATGATATAGAGTTAAATTTATATTTAAAGTTAAGCCATACCCTGGCATTTGCATCAGTTACGATAGGAGGTGTGCCTTTAACTCTAATAGCTTGTATACCACCCTCGTTTACCTTAGCTTGATAAGACTCTTCACCACCGAATAGCCTTAGAGCTTCTAACGGTATAGTAGGGTAAACTTCTCCTTTAACCTTTATCACTAGAGGCAATCTACGAACAACTCCGTCAAGCTCTGGTGCAGTTAGAAGCATACCTACACCAGCAGATGATTGTCCTATCTCTTTTGTAGGTCCAATAGCTGCTGGATATGTATAGAGCCAATCTCCTAATCCATCTCCTATAGTAGCTAAGCCTCTCGGTACTGGATTACCTTTACCTTTCTGAGAAGCTGACTGTGCTGTTATGACTGGATACTTTTGCAAAGTCATATTAAATATTGTATCACCGCCTAACCTATCTTTTTCTGAAAATAGAATAGGCATTACAACTAATTGAGCTCCATTATTAAATGCTTTTTCCAAACCTTCGCTTAATACTGCTCTGGACATCGGCCACTGGCCAAACTTGTCTAACGTCGCCTCGTCTATTTCTACTACAACAATATTATTACTTTCTACTTTCTTTTGTTGTCTTTGATAGTAATCTAGCCCTTTTAAGCGTGCCGTTTCTATAAAATAAGGATCAACTATTCTTAATATAACTAAACCAATTAATATAGAAATGCCAACCGCTAGTATTTTAAATGTGTGTTTGTTCACCGTTGAGTAATATTTATTGTGACGCCCGTTCCTGTCCCATTTTTAGCAGTAGCAGTACCTCCAGCGTATGTGTAATTGACAGTTACATTCTCTCCATTTGGTACAATAATCTTAATCGTATTAGATTTGAAAGTGGTTTGTAATTTATTTTTAGATGCATCAGCTTGATCTTGCACAAACACAAACGATGAAGCATCTAACTTTTCTATTGCTTTAGTCATAGCATATAACTGAGCAGTCTTTTGTAACTCTTCTTGCTCCATTGCATATGCAGCAGCTCTTGCTTTATCTAAAGGCGATTCTTCTTTCTTAGGATTGGATAATATAAGATTGTTATCTACATCATTTCCATCTAGTTTAAAAATAACTGGAGCAGTGGGTTTTAAATTGAATGCAGTAGCTACCGTACCTTCAAAAGCTTTATCTAAAGTAACTGTACCGGC
>Ga0316221_1003005_pt1 | contig 14344 bp, 10 predicted proteins | sample TBH18007metaG_FD_206003 | JGI IMG/M metagenome (GOLD analysis project Ga0316221, IMG submission 206003) | Freshwater microbial communities from Trout Bog Lake, Wisconsin, USA - TBH18007 | ecosystem: Environmental > Aquatic > Freshwater > Lake > Hypolimnion/Profundal zone | place: USA: Wisconsin... | reverse complement strand
ACCATCTTGCTATCTTTGAGATTTAACGCAACCGGACCCTCCGGTAATGCCCTTAAGATATCTAAAAGTTTTCTAGCGGCAACTGTGGTTGTTACATCTTCACCACCAACACCAAAATTTGCATTGGTTGTTATTTGAATTTCAATATCAGTAGAGATAAAAGAAACCTTATCACCCTGCTTTTTAAAAAGAAGGTTTGCCAAAATTGGCAATGTGTGACGGCGTTCAACAATTCCACTAACAACCTGCAAAGGTTTCAATAAATTATCACGCGAGGTGTTGATCAGTTGCATTGCTTTTAAATCCTTGTATATATCTTAGTAGTAATAGTAATAAGGTCTTGTATTTCAGTGGATAACTCAAAAACCTCATACATAACAACACATTAAAAACAAAAAAACCTGTGGAAAACTTTTGTATAAACGTTGGATAGTTTTGGGATAACTTTCCATGAACACCCTATTTTTGCATGAAGCGTGGACTTTCCACAATTTATCCACACACAACCCCCAAAGTTATCCATTGAGTCATCCACAACCTTATCCACAGGCAAAAATTAAGCCTTTAAGGTTTGCTCTATTACATGAATCTCGTGGTTAAGCTGCCCATCATGGGAACGCTCCTCACCAATCTTGCGGACGGCATGCAAAACGGTGGTGTGGTCGCGTCCCCCAAATAACTCCCCAATTTCCGGTAGGCTTTTTTGGGTTAATTCTTTAGCCATAAACATCGCAATTTGCCGTGGGCGAGCAATATTGGCGGGACGTTTCTTGGAGTACATGTCGGCGACCTTAATGCTATAAAAATCTGCCACAGCTTTTTGAATATTTTCTACTGAAATTTGGCGATTTTGAATAGAGAGTAGGTCTTTTAGGGCTGTACGCGCAACCTCAATAGTGACTTCGCGGCCATGGAAGCGTACATAAGCCAAAATCTTACGTAACGCGCCTTCAAGCTCACGAACATTTGAGCGTAGATGTTTAGCAACAAAAAATGCTACATCCTCACTCATCGGAATGCCTTCGTTAATTGCTTTTTTCATTAAAATTGCAACTCGCATTTCCAGTTCAGGGGGTTCAATGGCGACTGTTAAACCTGAATCAAAGCGTGATATCAAGCGATCATCAATTCCCGCCATTTCTTTGGGGTAGGTGTCGCTGGTAATGATTACCTGTGCCTTATTGCTTAATAAAGCTTCAAAGGCATAAAAAAACTCTTCTTGTGTGCGAGATTTACCACTAAAAAATTGAATGTCATCAATTAAGAGCAAATCTAGTGAGTGGTAATAGCGCTTAAAGCGATCAAAAGCCTTTTGTTGGTAGGCGCGCACTACATCTGATACATATTGTTCTGCGTGGATGTAGCGAATGCGGGCATTTGGTTTCTCTTTTAAGAGGTGATTGCCAATAGCATGAATTAAGTGGGTTTTCCCCAACCCTACCCCGCCATATAAAAACATGGGGTTGTAGGATGTACCGGGATTGTGGGCAACCTGTATTGAGGCTGCCCTTGCCAGTTGGTTTGCTTTACCAGTAACAAAAGTTTCAAAAGTGAGATTTGGGTTCAGCTTGGAATGATCTTCAATTTCAAAAGAGCGCCCCTCAATTAAAAGCCCATCTTCTTGGGTGGAGGGCTCTGGGGTAACTTCATTTTTAATAATGACTGGGTTTATTAAGTTTTGTTCGGGCGCACCAGTGTCGACATCAAGAATGAAACTAAGGTTTACTGGACTACCAAAGTACTGTTCAGCTAGCTCCTGAAACCGATCTGCGAATGTTTTTTTAATCCAATCTAATTTGAATCTGTTTGGGGCTCCTATTGTAAGTGAGTTATCACTTACATCAAAAGAAATTAACCTTATTGGCTGAATCCAGGTCTTAAACTGCTGGGGAGATAGTTCACGGGACAGGATGCCAATGGCACCATCCCAGAAACTCAATGGATTTAGTGAATTCAAGGTGGGAGGGTTTTGTAGGTTGCTCATATTTTTGGAGGATCCATTGTAGCGATGCTGCAAAGTTATCCACAAGCAAGAAAATCGTGGAAAACCTGTGGATAACTTGTGAACAAGCCCAAAAACCCCTTATAAATTAAGTATTTATAAAAAATTAGTAGAAAAATAATGAAAAACACCTATATATTCACTTTGATAGGTTGACCTTTTGCCTTGCAACAACGAAAATAGTCGGCTTTCCTAGGATCTATCATGAAAAGAACATATCAACCCTCAGTAACACGTCGTAAACGTACCCACGGTTTTCGTATTCGCATGAAAACTAAAAGTGGTCGCGCAGTTTTGAATGCACGCCGCGCAAAAGGTCGCAAACGCTTAGCTGTTTAAATTCACCCTTGAATAGCGCCAGGATTTCTGAATTACTAAAAACACACCCCAAGACAAATTTGTATTGGGGTTTGTATTTGGCTTCAACAGAAAACGGCGTCAAAGCAGATTTAGGGATTGCGGTAGCCAAAAAGCTAGCCAAACGCGCAGTAGACCGCAATAGAATTAAGCGCATGATTCGCGAGCTAGTCTGGACAGCTCAAACAACCCACCTAAGCAGCAGTGATGTTGTTGTGAAGCTAAAGAAATCAATAGGTCGCGAGACTAAAGGTAGGCTCCGAAAAAAAGAAAAAATTTTTCTGCGCACACAAGTGGCAGGGTTGATTTAGTGTGCGTTTAATTAATAAAGCCGCCATCAAGCTCCTTCGCTTGTATCAATTACTCTTAAGCCCTTATGTGGGGATGCAGTGTAAGTTTGTGCCTAGCTGCTCCGCGTATGCTTGCGAGTGCTTTAGTCACTATGGTTTTGTAAAAAGTTTTGGTTTAACAATTTGGCGCATTGCGCGTTGCAATCCATGGTCACAAGGTGGTCATGATCCTGCAGTAAAACAAACAACTCATTAAGTAAGCGAATTCAAATGGACGTTAAAAAAACAATTCTTTGGGCTGTGTTTTCCTTATCAGGACTAATGTTGTACAACAATTGGATGGTTCATGAAGGCAAGCCATCTTTGTTTGGTGGAGCTGCGCCAGCAAGCACTAGCCAGCAGATGTCAAGCACAATACCAGGCAAAGCCGATGTACCAATCCAAACGGCTGGTGTTGTAAGCGCTGTGACCGCTACGCCTGAGGCAACTGGTTTGGCCGCAGACTCTGGCGAGCGATTTGTATTGCAAAATGATGTATTGGCTATAGAGATTAGTGCCAACGGTGCAAACGTAGTGGATGCGAAATTATTAAAAGAATTAACAGCGGATAAGCAGCCGGTTGAACTTTTTCAGCACACGCCAACACATACATATGTGGCGCGTTCCGGCTTGATTGCGATGGGCAACCCCGACCTACCAAACCATACAAGCGCATTTAAGGTTTTACAGTCAGGGAAAGATGACTCTGGTCGACCGTTTATTGTTTTGGTAAGCGAGCGGAATGGCGTTAAGTTAGAGAAGACATTCGTTTTAAATCAGGGCAGCTATGTGGTTGATGTTGGTCATCGCGTGACTCAAACAAACGCAAATTCAGCGCCATTGGTACTTTATACGGAGATTGTGCGCGACGGTAGCCAAGAGAAAAAGATTGGACCTTTCGGGGGCGCATTCTCTGCCAGCACATTTACTGGGCCTGCCGTATACACGGACGGTGAAAAATTTAAGAAGGTGCAGTTTACCGACATAGATAAAAATAAGGTATCCATTCCCAACCAAATTCCCGCGGGTCAGCCGGGCTGGGTTGCAATGGTCCAGCATTATTTTGCAAGCGCATGGATTCCTGGGGATAAGGTTCTTCGCGATATTTACACGGGCAAGATTGATCAGGACCTTTATCGTGTGGGCATGCAGATTCCATTGGGCGTTGTTTTGCCAGGAAGCGCGGTAGTTGAAAAAGCGCAGTTGTTTGTTGGCCCACAAGAAGAGCGCGTTTTAGAAAAAATTGCCCCTGGCCTAGAGCTATTGAAAGACTATGGCTACCTAACTATTTTGGCTAAACCCATTTTTTGGCTCTTGGAAAAAATTCATTCCTATGTTGGTAACTGGGGGTGGTCAATTGTTTTGCTGACCATGTTCATCAAGTTGTGCTTCTTCCCGCTTTCCGCTGCTAGCTATAAATCCATGGCAAGAATGAAAGAAGTTCAACCTCGCTTGGCTTTAATGAAAGAACAATTTAAGGGCGAACCCCAAAAACTCAATCAAGCAATGATGGAGATGTATCGCAAGGAAAAAATTAATCCACTTGGTGGGTGTTTGCCAGTAGTAATTCAAATCCCGGTATTTATTTCTTTGTATTGGGTTTTATTGTCATCGGTTGAGATGCGTGGTGCCCCATGGATTTTGTGGATTCATGATTTATCAATTCCTGACCCTTATTACATTTTGCCAATCGTTATGGCGGTTTCGATGTTTGTGCAAACCAAACTAAACCCAACGCCTCCGGACCCAGTTCAAGCAAAAGTAATGATGTACATGCCGATTATTTTCTCGATCATGTTCTTTTTCTTTCCTGCTGGTTTGGTTTTGTATTGGGTGGTTAATAATCTGCTTTCCATTGCGCAACAATGGCAAATTAATAAGTTGTTTGGAAAAAAACCAGCCTAAATTTTTAGGCGTAGCAATGTATTCAGCATAAAAAGCACAGCAATGATGACGCGAAAAGTACCCATCATTGCTGTCGCCACTGCCCCCGGTAGGGCTGGGGTTGGCGTAATTCGCATTAGCGGCCCCGATTTATCTTCACTCGCACGATCACTTTTTCAAAAAGCACTTAAACCCCGTGAGGCTCACTTATTTACCCTCAAAGATGCGGTTGGCAATCCAATTGATCAGCTAATAGCAATTCACTTTGTTGCGCCCGCATCCTTTACGGGTGAAGATATTTTGGAACTTCAGTGTCATGGTGGACCGCAATTGCTAGAGCTGGTCATGAGGCGTTGTCTTGAGTTGGGCAAGAAGACTGGCCTGGTGATTGCTGAGCCGGGGGAGTTCACTCTTCGCGCTTACCTAAATGACAAGATTGATTTGGCCCAAGCAGAGGCTATTGCCGACTTAATTGATGCCCAAAATGAAGCCGCGGTTCGTGGCGCCGCAAGATCCTTGCAAGGCGCGTTCTCAGACGATATTAATGATCTGATCGAAGAGATTACTCAGCTGAGAATATTGGTGGAGTCCACTCTAGATTTTCCTGAAGAAGAAATAGATTTTCTGGAGAGCGCGCAAGCGCGTCAGCGCTTGAAGGCGACAAACGACAAGCTGCAGGCGTTGCGTCAGGGTGCAAAGCAGGGAAAAATATTGAGAGATGGTATCCAGTTGGTTTTGGCAGGTGCGCCCAATGTGGGAAAAAGCTCCTTGTTGAACCGTTTGGCTGGTGAAGATATCGCCATCGTTACACCCATCGCCGGAACAACGCGCGACCGTGTCAAAGAAAGCATTAGTCTTGATGGGGTTCCAATACATATCATCGATACTGCCGGCCTTCGTGAAACCAGTGATGTAGTTGAGGCAAAGGGGATTGAGAGGTCTTGGGATGCCATAAGATTGGCCGACTTACTTATTTTCTTAAAGGACCCTCATGCTGAATCTTTTCTTGCCGGCCACGATGAAGAGACCTTGAAAAATAAAATCTTGTCTGAGTTGCCCCCGAAATGCCAGGTCTTAGAAGTTCTCAACAAATCTGATTTATTGACAAATAAAGACAGCACCGTAAATGGCGACACACTCTTTATTTCTGCCTTAACTGGTGAGGGAATGGATGGCCTAAAGAGCAAGATTCTTGAGGCGGTCGGTTGGGCGGGCTCACAGGAGGGTGCAATTATTGCTCGCCGTAGACATTTGGATTGTCTGGATCGAGCGGCTGAGCATTTAGATAGATCACAACAATTCGCAGCAGATGGCAACCGTTCTTTAGAGTTATTTGCTGAAGAACTCCGCTTGGCACAAGATCAGCTTGGGCAGATTACTGGGAAGCTATTGCCAGACGACCTCTTAGGCAAGATCTTTAGTCAGTTTTGTATTGGCAAGTAAATAGAGGGTTTGCTCTCATGGGGAGGGGCATATAAATATGTCCAAAATGTTAAAATCGTCGGATTAAAAATTAATCTATTCCAAGGAATCCTATGACTGCAACCGCCAATGGTCAAATCAATGTCAATGCGCCCGATTACGTAAAAAATAATCAATTAATTCAATGGGTTGCAGATATTGCTGCCTTAACCAAGCCCGACAATATTCACTGGTGTGATGGCTCCCAAGCTGAATACGACAAGCTTTGTGAGGCATTAGTTTCTGCCGGGGTATTTAAACGCTTAAATCCCGCAAAGCGTAAAAACTCATTTTTGGCACTTTCAGATCCGGAAGATGTCGCACGCGTTGAAGACCGCACGTTTATCTGTTCGGCCAAAAAAGAAGATGCTGGTCCAACTAACAATTGGGTTGAGCCAAGCGAAATGCGCGCAACATTGCAGCCGTTGTTTGATGGTTGTATGCGTGGCAGAACAATGTATGTGGTGCCATTCTCCATGGGCCCAATTGGCTCTCCAATTGCACATATCGGCGTTGAGCTTTCTGATAGCCCTTACGTTGTAATCAATATGCGTTTAATGACTCGCATGGGTAAAGCTGTTATCGATCAACTTGGAGCCAATGGAGAGTTTGTTCCCTGTATTCACACTGTTGGCAAGCCACTTGCTGCCGGTGAGAAAGACGTTGCTTGGCCAAACAATAAAAACAAATATATCGTTCACTACCCAGAGACTCGTGAGATCTGGTCTTTTGGTTCTGGATATGGTGGCAATGCATTGTTGGGTAAAAAATGTTTTGCACTGCGTATCGCCTCTAACATGGGGCGTGATGAAGGTTGGCTGGCTGAGCACATGTTGATCCTAGGCGTTACATCGCCTGAGGGTAAGAAATATCACATTGCTGCAGCCTTCCCTTCAGCTTGCGGTAAAACCAATTTTTCCATGATGATTCCTCCAAAAGGATTTGAGGGCTGGAAAGTAACCACGATTGGTGATGACATTGCTTGGATTAAGCCACGTAAAGATGCTGTCACTGGCAAGACTCGTTTGTTCGCAATTAATCCTGAGTCAGGCTACTTCGGTGTGGCGCCAGGCACAAATCGCCAAACCAATCAGAACTGCATTGATTCACTAAATCAAGATGTGATTTTCACTAACGTTGGATTAACAGATGATGGCGATGTTTGGTGGGAGGGCCTAACCGAAACTCCTCCAGCGCACTTGATTGATTGGCAAGGTAAAGATTGGACTCCAGCGGATGGCGCAGCCGGACGCAAAGCCGCACATCCAAATTCTCGCTTTACTGTAGCCGCTACTAATAACCCAGCGGTCGATCCCAATTGGGACGATCCTGAAGGTGTCGCAATTGATGCTTTCCTATTTGGCGGCCGTCGCTCTAACACAGTGCCTTTGGTGAGCGAGGCACGTGATTGGGTTGAGGGTGTTTACATGGCCGCAACCTTGGGATCCGAAACTACTGCGGCGATTACAGGTCAAGTTGGTGTGGTGCGTCGTGACCCATTTGCAATGATTGCTTTTGCCGGCTATAACATGAGCGATTACTTTCAACATTGGTTAAATGTTGGTAATAAGTTGGCTGCAGAGGGCGCTGTGTTGCCAAAAATCTATTGCGTTAACTGGTTCCGCAAAGATGAAAATGGTAAGTTCGTCTGGCCAGGCTTCGGTGAAAATATGCGCGTCCTTTCTTGGATTCTCGGGCGTGCCGAAGGTGCGACCAAAGGTTTGGAAACCCCATTTGGCATTTGCCCAGGGCACGCTGATATGCATTGGGGTGGACTCGACTACTCAGCCGACAAATTTGAGAAGGCCATCGCTGTTGGTGTTGATGATTGGAAAAACGAGCTCAAATTACATGCGGAATTGTTTGAACATCTCGGCGAGCGTTTGCCTAAGGAGTTGCTAGAAACGCGTGCAAAAATTGAGAAGCGCTTAAACGCTTAATTCCGCATTAGCGGCTTGATTCGTCTAAGCTAATTACATGTCTATACCCCAACACCATGAAATAGTGGTGATTGGGGCCGGCATTGCGGGCGCCACCATTGCTAATGAGTTACTCGAACGTGGGAAATCAGTTTGCATGGTCGATGCGGCCGCATCACCAGCGACCGCTTGTTCAAGCCACGCATACGCAATAGCTCATCCCCACATAGGCAGGGGGTCGCCTCGTTTACTAAGGCTTACGCGCATTGCTTTTTTGTTGGCTGAGGCTCGTTGGGGTGGGGTGTGGAATCAGCATGGAATATTCCAGCCAAGCAAAAAAGATAAAGACTTTGATCGCGAGGAAATGAGCCGGCATTTGCAGTCTCTTGAGCTTGATGAATCAATCGCCAAACCCCTGAATAAATTAGAGGCAGAGTTTATTTGCGGAATTAAGCAGGCTGGCGTTTGGTTGCCGCGAGGCGCCTCGCTCAGTTTGTCTAAGGCCGCAAATGCGCTATTGCAAGAACAGGAAAATCTGACCTGCATTTGGAATACACATATTAGCCGTCTCGAGTTGCGCGATAAGCAATGGATCTTGTTTGATGATGCTGGAGTGGAAATGATCAGCGCAGATAAAGTCATCGTTGCTTCGGCGATGGAGGCAAAGTCATTAATGGCGAGTATTGACATTCGCTTGCCGCTGAAGCCAGTAAGAGGACAGCTTAGTATTTTTTCGGTAGAGAAAAATAATCCTTGGGTAAGCTATCTCCCAAAAGTAGGCATTTCTGGGGATGGTTATTGTTTACCTGCAGAGCGACTTGCGGATAGCAGTTGGCGCTGGATAGTCGGATCGAGCTTTGATGAGGGTGAGGACGATTTATGTGCCCGCGATAGCAGTGATATTTTTAATCGCGAGCAAGCACAAGGTTTGCTTGACTACCTAGAAGGCGATGCTTCTGCGTTAAAGGTGTCTGGTAGTTTTGTTGGAGTACGCTGTGTGGCTGGTGATCGCCTACCAATTATTGGCGCCCTCACTCAACGCCCCGGGATTTTTTTGGCTACCGCACTGGGGTCGAGAGGAGTTCTTTGGTCCGCACTGGCGGCCAAGTTAATTGCTGCTCAGGTGCTCGAAGATGATTTTGCTTTACTAGCGCGCCTTGGTTTTGCTGCAGACTTAGTTGCAGCGCTTGCGCCAGCACGTTTCTTTGCCGGAGCCTTAGCTGCGCCTTCAGCCTTAGGCGTTTTCGCTTCAAACTCAAAACCAATTTTGCCATCAGAACCTAGTGCTAAATAGGCCTTAAAACCACGACCGGTGCGGTTCGATTTGAAATTAGTCAAGAGGTCCGTTTTGCCTTCTTTCAACAACTTTTGAATCTGCTCCGGAGAGATTTCTTGTTGCAGAACAACTTTACCGGTTTTGAAATCACATGTTTTGTTTGGGCCAGTATTGTTTTCGCACAGATAGCGCATGCCATCTTCATACACCGCACCAGAACATTTTGGACACATCCCCAGGGCTTGTCGGCCTGTGAAATTAATCGCTTCAGATTCATCTTCTTGAGAATTTCCAAAATCGAACTCGAGCTTAAATCCAGCATTTGGATAGTCGGCATCGTCTTCTGGAATTTCACTTAATTTAATAATGGCCGCAAATGGACGACCCATTTTGCTACGGAAGCCTTGGAGGGGCCCAATAGTTTTTTCGCGTAAAAGTTCTTCTACTTCTGGGTATTCGAACGCGCGGCCACCAGGTGTTTTGCTGATAGTGAAGCCGCATTTTTCGCATGCAAAACGGCGATAGTTTTCTTTAACAGGCCCCCTGCAGTGCGGACAGGGTGTGGACATTGTTGCGTAGTCGCCAGGAATGGTGTCGCTGTCATACTCTTTTGCGCGCTTCACAATGCGTTGCGTCATCTGTGCAATTTCTTGCATAAAAGTATCGCGATTCATTTTGCCTTGCTCAATCAGCGACAACTTATTTTCCCAACTACCAGTGAGGTCTGGGCGTGTCAATTCCTCTACATCTAAGCCCCGTAAAAGCGTCATTAGCTGAAATGCTTTAGCGGTAGGAATGAGCTCGCGCGCTTCACGAACCATGTACTTTTCAGCAAGCAGTCCTTCAATGATGGCTGCACGGGTAGCAGGCGTACCCAAACCTTTTTCCGCCATCGCCTCACGCATTTCATCGTCATCAACCCACTTGCCCGCGCTCTCCATTGCAGAGAGTAATGTGGCTTCTGTATAGCGAGCTGGTGGTTTTGTTTTGAGGGGGACGGCAACAATTTCCTCGGTTTGAACGGTCTCGCCCTCTTGAACAGCAACCAACTCATCATCAGCTTGGTTGGATCTTCCGTAGACGGTTAGCCAGCCTGGATTTACGAGAACGCGACCTTCGGTTTTGAAGTGATGACCAGATGCTTCGGTGATGCGTGTGGTTACTCTAAATTCGGCGGCAGGATAAAAGACCGCTAAGAAGCGACGCACTACTAAGTCGTATAACTTAAACTCGGGCTCGCTTAAAGTTTTTGGTGCCTCAAGCGTTGGGATGATCGCAAAGTGATCCGAGATTTTTGAGTTATCAAAAATCCTTTTGTTTGGCTTGATCCAACCAGAGCCTGATTTTGCCTTGGGATCTTTAGGATCACCTTTCAAAATCTGCTCGGCAAATGGACGGTATTCTTGCGAATGATTCGCTAGGCTTTCCATTGTTTGTTTGACGGTGTTTAGATAATCTTCGGGTAATGCTTTCGCATCAGTACGGGGATATGTGAGCACCTTATGGCGTTCATAGAGCGCTTGAGCTAGACCCAAAGTATTTTTTGCGGAAAAACCAAAACGGGCATTCGCTTCGCGCTGTAAGCTGGTTAGATCAAATAACTGTGGAGCGAGTTGCGTTGCAGGTTTTGCTTCTTCGGTAACGGTGGCCTTTTTATCGCGACACGCAGCCACAATGCTTTGCGCAGCAGCTTCGCTCCACAGTCGATTTTCACGAGCATCTGGCGCAGTGAGATCCTTTTTAAATTTAGGATCAAACCAGCGACCCTCATAAATTCCAGCTGCGGCGATGAACTCCGCTTTTACCTCCCAGTAATCCTTTGAGATGAATTTACGGATGAGTTCTTCACGCTCAACAACGATAGAAAGTGTTGGGGTTTGTACGCGACCTACGGTAGTTAGAAAAAATCCACCGCTTTTGCTATTAAAAGCAGTCATTGCACGGGTGCCGTTAATGCCCACCAACCAGTCCGCTTCAGAGCGGCAACGCGCGGCATCGGCCAAAGGCTTCATGTCGTCGTCGGAGCGCAGTGACGCAAAGCCTTCACGAATCGCGTTTGGCGTCATTGATTGTAGCCAGAGGCGTTTAATCGACTGCGGTGCTTTTGCATGTTGCGCGATGAGTCGGAAAATGAGCTCACCCTCGCGTCCTGCGTCACAGGCATTAATGAGAATGTTGATATCTTTACGTTTAATAAGTTTTTGTAAAACCTTTAAACGCGATTCAGTCTTTGCAATGGGGCGAAGATCGAAATAAGGGGGCACTACGGGCAAGTTGGCAAAAGACCACTTGCCACGCTTAACGTCGTATTCCTCGGGGGCGCCTATTTCTAAAAGGTGGCCAACAGCGGAAGAAATAACATAGTCATCGCTTTCAAAATAGTCCTCGTATTTCGTAAAGCCACCCAAAGCTTTGGCGATGTCATTAGCCACCGACGGCTTCTCGGCAATGATGAGCGCCTTTGGGTGATCCACGGTTGAGGTTTTGGAGCTGCTTTTGGTAGATGCTTTAGCCACGCTTTTGCCTAAATTTGAGCCTGAAATTATGTATTTAATGGGGGAAAAGGATGATTAATTTAAACCAAATCAGGGTTTGGTCGATTAATTACCCCTTTTTTATTATCAACCGATAAATTGGCAAAAGTCCAAAAGCCTTGTTATTTAAGACGCCTTTCGATACGCTTTTATACCAAAATATGCATTTAAGACGGCTTAAATGGGGGTTTTTGCCAAAACGGCGAATTCTTCAAGGACTTCGTTTGGACTGTTTACCAGCTTAGCCCCTTCCTGAATCAGTCGGTTGCATCCTCTGTGAAGGGGGCTGTCAATCGCCCCTGGAAGGGCGAAAACCTCTCTTCCCAGCTCTGCGGCAATGCGAGCCGTAATCAGGGAGCCCGACCTGTCGGCCGCCTCAATGACCACCACACCCAACGCTAGTGCTGCAATTAAGCGGTTGCGCTTTGGAAAATGATGTGGCTTGGGCCCTGTGCCTGGCGAAAACTCCGAGACCAAGAGTCCGCGCTGGCGAATGGCGCTTGCTAACTTGAAATGCTCTTTGGGATAAACAATATCGACGCCTGTGCCGCAAATGGCCATGGTCAGCCCGTCTTCTAGGCTTAAAGTCGCTTGATGGGCGGCTCCATCTACCCCACGCGCTAATCCAGATAGGACAACGAAACCAGCCTGAGATAGCATCTTTGTAAACAGTGAGGCGTTATTCATGCCCCTTAAGCTAGCGTTGCGAGAGCCCACAACAGCGATCATCGGTTTTGTGAGCAGGTCAATATTGCCATCTATATAGAGCACCCCCGGCGGGTCATATAAATCATTCAGTCTGACTGGATAGCGTTTGTCATGACGGTAAATCGAGGTGATGTTCTTGGGGGTGGGGGATCTCAGCATCCAATGATTTTGAGCCTGGGAATAATTGCGACAATCAGGACAGTCTGATTACTCTGTTGGATAATTCCCGCATGGCTTTATTACCCGTTCTTTGCTATCCAGACCCGCGTCTTCATAAGGTCGCCAAACCAGTGGCGACTGTGGACGATCGAATTAAAAAAATTGTGGCCGATATGGCTGACACAATGTATGAAGCACCTGGGGTTGGCTTGGCGGCCACCCAGGTCGATATTCATGAGCGTATTGTCGTGATTGATGTTTCCGATAACCAAGATGAGTTGATGGTTTTTATAAATCCAGAAGTGGTGTGGACCAGTTCTGAAACAAAAGCGTGGCGCGAGGGTTGTCTTTCGGTCCCAGAGTTTTATGATGAAATAGAAAGGCCTGATGTGATTCGAGTGAGGGCCTTGGATATAAATGGCAAAGAATTTGAGTTGGAGGCGGATGGTTTGTTGTCGGTATGTTTACAGCACGAAATGGACCACTTACAGGGCAAAGTATTTGTGGAGTATTTGTCTTTGCTAAAACAGAATCGCATTTCTCTCAAAATGAAAAAGCGCATTAAAGAGTTAGCGGGTGAGCGCTAAGCGTCTTCAATGAAAATTGTTTTTGCTGGTACTCCGGAGTTTGCTGCGCATGCAATGCGCGCAATAGATGAGGCAGGACATCACATTGTTTTGGCGTTGACTCAACCAGATCGTCGCGCGGGCAGAGGTATGCATTTGCAAGCGAGCCCTGTAAAAGAATTTGCTACAGAAAAAAGTATTCCCGTGTTGCAGCCGGCCTCTCTAAAACGGAATAGTGCAGATTTTGAAAAACAAACCCAAGCACAAGCTGCTTATGAGCGGCTATCCAAGACAGACTTTGATGTTATGGTGGTTGTTGCCTATGGGCTCATTCTTCCACAAGAATTTCTGGCCATTGCCGAGTGCGATGGGCGCCATGGGTGCTTCAATATTCACGCTTCTATGTTGCCGCGTTGGCGTGGTGCCGCACCAATTCAAAGGGCAATTGAAATGGGCGACAAGAAAACGGGCGTAAGCATAATGAAAATGGATGCCGGTCTAGATACTGGTGGCATTGTTTTTGCGCGCGAAATAGATATTGCCGCTAACGAAACAAGTGCTTCGCTGCATGACCGCTTGGCAGATCTAGGCGCAACCCTCATTGTTGAGGTTTTGCAGGCGATGGAACATGGTCGGCCATTACGATACGAACCTCAGGCAAGTGAGGGTGTAACGTATGCAGAGAAGATATTAAAGAGCGAGGCGGATATTGATTGGCGGCTCAGCGCACAAGAAATTGACAGCCGTATTCGCGCCTTTAATCCCTTTCCTGGGGCTATTAGCAATCTCGAGGGTGTATCAGTAAAGCTTTGGGATTCTCGAATAGCAAGCCCAGGCGTCTATGGTCAGCCTGGTGAGGTTGGCGAGGTTTTAGGATTTAGTAAAAAGGGCGCTTATATTCAGTGTGGCCAAGGTGTAATCGAAGTTTTGGAGATGCAAAAGCCAGGCGGTAAAAAGATGAGTGCGCTTGCATGCTTGCAAACGCATGGCGTGCCATCGAAAGCATTGCGTTTTCATAAGGAATAATTTGTTGGATCAAAAATCATCGCGCAGTCTCCCTCTTTCAGAGGCAATTACTATCTCAGCTCAGGCAATTGGCGAGATGATGAATGGTCGCTCGCTGACAGATGTTTTGGAGCAGTTAGATAA
>Ga0316221_1003004_pt1 | contig 14345 bp, 13 predicted proteins | sample TBH18007metaG_FD_206003 | JGI IMG/M metagenome (GOLD analysis project Ga0316221, IMG submission 206003) | Freshwater microbial communities from Trout Bog Lake, Wisconsin, USA - TBH18007 | ecosystem: Environmental > Aquatic > Freshwater > Lake > Hypolimnion/Profundal zone | place: USA: Wisconsin... | reverse complement strand
CGCGCAGACTGACCCGACAACGGGCATTCCAATTTATCCAACCGTCAATTTGGTCACCGAAGACGGCCAATCGCTCACAACCCAGCCAATCGGCCAACCGGTCGGACTTGACCAAAGCGCCGTCATGCCGCTCAACAACCAAACCACATATCGTGTGGCGCTTCCGCTTTTGTCGGTGATCGCAAATGGCACAAACACGGTTACCGTCACTTGCTCATCACCCCATGGGCTTTCAAACAACAGCCAAATCGCCGTGGAAGGGCTGTCAAAAAATGCTGCAGATGGCTTTTATAGTGTCACTGTAACCACTGCGACGGCGTTCACTTATCAAACGAACAGTGCTATACCTGCGGGCGGCTTGTTGCAGAGCACCACATTAATGGTGACAGCACTGGTCGGGCTGCCTTATGGCTACACTCAGATACCTCAAACTGGGCCTGCGACATGAGTAACATAACGATCACAAACCTCCCAGTTTTGACCAACTTAAGCGGATCTGCGCAGTTGAATGTTGTGCAGTCAGGCACGTCATATGCCGTCTCGGCACAGCAAATTGCGAATCTTAATGCAAACAACGGCACAGTCACGTCGATTACGGCGCAGTCTCCGCTGTCAGGCGGCACAATTACGACGACAGGCACGATTGGTTTGAACACAAACAGCGTCAGCAATTCATACCTTTCAACGATGCCCGCGAACACGATCAAGGGCAACAATACGGGCAGCGCTGCGCAGCCACAAGATTTGTCTGTTTCTCAAACCATGCTCTTGCTTGGTGCGGCACCGCTCAATTCACCGGCCTTCACCGGAACGCCGACGGCCCCCACGCCTTCCATAAATGACAGCAGCATCAACATTGCGACGACGGCCTATGTTCAAGCTCAAGGATACGCTTCCGCAAGCACTGTGATCAGTTCTGGGACAGGGCTCGCTGGCGGCGGTTCTCTTGCTGCAAATCGAACGCTTAGTCTTGGTGCGATTACAAACAATACCATTCTTGCCAATACGAGCGGTTATACGGAACCGCCAGTTCCTACGACGCTTTCCGCGCTTCTTGATAGCTCATTCAGCAGCACTCAGGGCGCAGTCATTTATCGCTCAAGCAATTCTTGGACAGCATTATCTCCCGGAAGCGCAGGACAAGTTTTGGCGTCAGGCGGTTCGGGTTCAAACCTTTCATGGTTAACTTTGACCGGCACAGGTACCGTTCAGCAAATTAACACTGGAACAGGGCTGACCGGTGGCCCAATCACGACAATTGGAACGATCAGCATCGCATCGACGGGCGTCTCCGCCGGTTCTTATGGGTCGTCAAGCTCTATACCGACATTCACTGTCAATGCGCAGGGCCAATTAACTCTTGCCGGTATGGCTTCAATCGTTGCACCCGCAAACGCCTTGTCCGGCACTACACTCAACAGCACTGTTGTCACATCTTCTTTGACAAGCGTCGGCACACTTGCAAGCGGCGTGTGGAATGCGTCGACGATCGCTGTTCCTTATGGCGGCACGGGAAATACGTCCTTTACGTCCTACGGTGTTCTTTATGGCAATAGCACGAGCGCTCTGAACGTCACAAATGCTGGCACGACAGGGCAAGTCCTCGTCGCAACGACGGGCGGCGCGCCGACTTGGGGTGCAGTGCCTTCGACGGCGGCTGTCACGTCGTTTTCTGCTGGCACAACGGGTTTGACGCCAAACACGGCCACAACGGGCGCTGTCACGCTTTCCGGCACACTTGCCACAACAAACGGTGGTACAGGCCTGACATCGTTCACATCGGGCGGCGCGGTCTATGCGACGTCGACTTCCGCCTTGACGACCGGCACATTGCCCATTGCTTCGGGCGGAACTGGCATCACATCGTTTGGCACGGGCGTTCAAACGGCTCTCGGCCAAGCTGTCACGGGTTCTGGCGGCATTGTCCTTGCCACGTCGCCGACACTTGTCACGCCGACCCTTGGCGCGGCTACGGCGACCAGCGTCGCAATGACAACTGGCACGATTACGACGACGCCGTCGAACAGCACTGACATTGCCAATAAAGCCTATGTCGACGCAGCCGTCAGCAACGTGAATTATCATGCCGCTTGCGAATACGCGACGACGGCAGACCTCGGCACGGTGACCTATAACAACGGCTCATCGGGTGTCGGCGCGACAATCACCAAGACATCGCCATTTGCCACGCTTGCTATTGATGGCGCAAACCCAACTGTCGGCCAGCGCATCCTTGTAAAGAACGAAACAAGCAGCCAATACAACGGCATTTATACGGTCACGAGCGTCGGTTCCGGGTCCGTTGGCTGGGTGCTGACCCGCGCGACGGATTATGATCAAACTGGTTCCGGCACAAATGAAATTGCGCCGGGCGATACGACGTTCATTATTTCCGGTTCAGTTAATGCGGGAACGCAGTGGATCCAAACGACTGATTTTCCCATCACAATTGGCACGACGCCTTTGGTGTTTGTTCAGATTGCTGGACCGGGTGTCTATACAGCTGGCACCGGCCTTACGCTTTCCGGCAACACGTTTAGCATTACCAATACGGCGGTTTCTGCTGGTTCTTATGGCGGCGCGTCGTCGGTCCCGTCATTTACGGTCAACGCTCAAGGCCAGTTGACGGCGGCATCCGCGACAGCCGTTATTGCCCCAGCGGGAACATTGTCTGGCACGACGTTGAATAGCACAGTCGTCAATTCGTCCCTCACAAGCGTCGGCACGATCGGCACGGGCGTCTGGCAAGGAACGACCATCGGCGTCGCATATGGCGGCACAGGCTTGACGTCGACGCCAGCGAATGGCGCTTTGGACATCGGCAATGGAACCGGCTTCACACGCACGACACTGACGCAAGGATCCGGCATTTCAATCACAAACGGATCTGGCTCGATCACAATTGCCAACTCGGGCGTAACGTCGTTCTCGGCTGGCACGACAGGCTTTACACCTTCTTCTTCGACAAGCGGCGCAATCACGCTTGCCGGAACGCTCGCAACGACAAATGGCGGCACGGGTCTCACGTCGTTCACCTCCGGTGGCGCTGTCTACGCTACGTCAACGTCTGCTTTGACAACCGGAACGCTTCCAATCGCGTCCGGCGGTACAGGTATCACGTCATTTGGAACCGGCGTTCAAACCGCTCTCGGGCAGGCTGTGACAGGCTCCGGCGGCATTGTTCTGGCGTCCTCCGCTTCACTCACGTCACCAACGCTGACGACGCCTTCTTTAGGCGTTGCAACGGCTACGTCGATCGTGGCAAGTAACGGCTTTGTGTCGACATCGACATATGGCGGGTCATTCAGTAACGGCATCGCTATTGATTACACGACAAACAATGGCCGTATATCCGTCGGTTCTGGCAGCTCTTTGACTTTTTACACCGGCGGCGTTGCAAACACTGCTACTGTGACCATTGCCTCAACGGGCATCGTGACATTTAACAGCACGGGCGCAATCGTTGTCCCGACAGGAACGACGTCTCAAGAGCCAGCAACTCCTGCAACGGGCATGTTGCGCTTCAACACGACGACGACGGCATTTGAAGGTTACAATGGCTCGAACTGGACGCCGGTCGGCGGCGGCGCGTCGGGTGGCGGCACGGATCAGATCTTCTGGAACAACGGCCAAACCGTCAACAGTTCGTATTCTATTCCTGCCAACACAAACGCAGGCACATTCGGACCTGTTTCTATTGCAAGCGGCGCGACTGTGACCGTTCCTTCGTCATCAACTTGGACTGTGGTGTAATATGGGCAATTTAACACTTAACGGATCGTCATCAGGCCAAATCACCATTGCACCTCCGGCAGTGGCGGGGACAAACACGCTCACTCTTCCTGCAACGACGGGAACGATTGCGACGACTGCAAGCCCGACGTTTTCTGGTGTGACAACGCTTACGACAGTCACGAGCCCATCATCGACAGCTCTCACGCTTCAATCCGCTGGATTGACGACGATGACGCTTGCGACGACGGGTTATGTTGGAATTGGGACAAGTTCTCCAAATACGCAATTGTCCATTAACGGAGCATTAAATTTTACAAACACAGTTTCTGCTCCTTCTGTTAGTGCCGCAATATTTTCTCCGGCATCTGCGCAAATGGCTTTTGTAACAAATTCATCAGAAGCAGTGCGCATCGACTCCAGCGGCAACGTTGGTATTGGTAAAACTTCTATAACAAACAAGCTAGACGTTCAGTCAACGGGAACAATTTTGGGTCTGTATGGCGTTGGAGCCACGTACCAAGGTTTTGCGGTATATAACAATTATGCTTCTAGTTCTAATTACGGCGGAATCTTTTACGACGCAAGAAACGAAAATAGCGCACCTGTCGCAAACTTTCTTGCCGATATAAATACCGATGGTTCCTCTGCTTGGGCTTGGTCAACACAGCCCGCAGGAACAAGAACGGATCGCCGCGTAGAACGCATGCGCATCGACTCCTCCGGCAATCTGCTGGTGGGTATTACGTCATTTCCAACAACAGCAGGACAGACAGGAAGTGGAATAAGTCCAACTGGACAGGTTTACCTTGCTCATGCGGGCACTTCGTTTTGGACACATATGAATTTTATCAATAGCAATGGAACTGTCGGTTCTATTGCAACAAATGCTTCAACTACTTCTTTTAATACATCGTCAGATTACCGTTTAAAAGAAAACGTCACGCCGATGACGACAGGGTTGGCGACAATCAGTGCGTTGAAACCTGTTACCTACGATTGGATCAGCGACAAATCTCAGGGCGAAGGTTTCATTGCTCACGAATTGCAATCTGTCATTCCCCAAGCAGTTACGGGAGAAAAAGACGCGGTAGATAAAAACGGAAAACCTGTTTATCAAGGCGTCGATTACAGCAAAATTGTCGTGCATTTGGTTGCGGCAATTCAAGAACTCAAAACTCTTGTAGATGCACAAGCGGCAGAAATCACTGCTCTTAAATCCAAGGTAGGTGCATAATGACCGCAACCCTTCAAACCACTAACATCCAAAACGCTACCTCCTCCACGACCAATCTTGCATTGGATACGTCAGGCAACGTGACTGTCGGCAGCAGTCTGACGGCTGCAAACAATATCACGGCCACATCTGGCACGATGGTGATGGCGTCTTCGTTTTTGCGGAACAAGATCATCAACGGGGCGATGGTGATTGACCAACGCAATGCGGGGGCAGCAGTTACCATAACAGGCACATCATTTACTTATCTTGTGGACAGGTATTTCGCTGCTGTCGCCTCTGGCGGGGCATTTTCTGCTGGCCAGAATAAAGGGTCTGTAACGCCCCCGGTTGGCTTTACTAATTATTTTGGGTTTGCAACAACAACAGCAAAAACTCCCGCGTCTGGTGACTTCTTTTATGTGCAGCAGCCAATTGAAGGTTTTAATGTATCAGATCTGGCGTATGGAACTTCTTCGGCAAAGCCTATTACAATTTCATTTTGGGTTTATTCAAACCTTACTGGAACATTTGGCCTATCATTAATGATTGGAACGGTTGCCGCTGCGTATGTGACGTCATATACAATTTCAAATGCCAATACTTGGACATTTATCACAATCACTATTCCCGGAAACACATCAACTGCATTAACATCAACCACAAATGGTGCTGGGTTGCGGTTATCTTGGGATTTGGGTTGCGGGTCAAATTATCAGGGGACGGCTAATACTTGGGCCGCCTACACATCGCCATCAGACAGATACACGGTCTCCGGAACTCAGCAGATTGTTGCCTCAACTAGCAATTATCTTTATCTCACCGGCGTCCAACTTGAAGTCGGCTCCGTCGCCACACCGTTTGAACGGCGGCAGTATGGGGAAGAGTTGGCGCTGTGTCAGAGGTATTTTTATAAAATGGGCGCGGGTTCCGTATATGCAAATTTTGGCATGGGAAGAGCCTATTCAACGACAAATGGGCAAACTTCATTTTCTTTGCCTGTTTCTATGAGAGCGGCGCCAACTGGTTCATATTCTGCATTGACTGATTTTAATGCAGCCCAAACTTCTGGAAATATTACAGCGTTTATTATTCCATCCGCTTATAGCACAGATTATCGTCAAATGATGGTTGATATAACGGCAACTTTTTCTTCCGGTCAAACCATTGCCCTCAATGCCAATAATACCACAAACGCCTATATGACATTCAGTGCGGAGTTATGATCCATGTATGAAAATGCACAATACATAGCACTCAATGGTGTCAATAATTGCATCCGTGTTGACATAAACGGCGTGACCAGTTTCGTGCCTCTTGACCCAAATAACACCGACTACGCCGCCATCATGGCCCTCGTCGCAGAAGGCAAACTTACCATTGGAGCCGCACAATGACCGTCACGATTTCAGGCAACGCAGGCATTGCTCGTCCACTTGGTTCGGCAGGATCACCGTCTGATGTCAACACATCGGACAGCACAACAGGTTTGTATTTCCCGGCCAGCAATACGGTTGGCATATCCACTGGCGGGACAAATGCGCTGTATATTGATGCCAGCCAGAATGTGGGTATTGGGACGAGTTCGCCTACTGCGAAATTAAATGTATCAAATACGTCTAGTTTCGTTAACGTGGATATAACATCTGGTTCTGGATTTAATGCTGGTTTGAATATTAAAGCTGCCAGCACTTTTTTGGCAGGATTTGGAACGGCTGGAAACTATTTAGGTGGTGCGTCGGCTACGGACGGAATTGTATATACAAACAATAATTTAATTTTTGGAACCAATGCTGCGGAACGTATGCGCATCGACACCAGCGGCAATCTGCTGGTGGGGACGACGGCGCAAATTAATGGCGAAAAATTAAATGTCACTGGCTCAACCGCAAACCAAATAACGCGCCTTTATAATTCAAATTCGTCTCCTAATGGCCTTGGAATTTTTTATTCCACCGCAACCCCCAACACAGTTGGCAACTCATTTATCTATGCGTCGGATGCGACAACATATCGTTTCATTGTTCAATCCAATGGCGGCATTTACAATTATTCTGCCAACAACTCAAACTTGTCTGATGAGCGGTTGAAGAAAGACATTCAACTGTCGGGAAATTATTTAGACAAATTGTGTGCCATTCCGGTCAAGACATTTTTGTTTAATGACCAGACCGATCAAGAATTGAACCTTGGTGTGATTGCACAAGATGTTTTGGCCGCCGCTCCCGAATTGGTTGATAAAGATGGTTGGGGCGAAAAGGCACCCGATGGCACACCTTACATGGCAATCTATGAAACGGATTTGAAATACGCCATGTTGAAAGCAATTCAAGAACTTAAAGCCGAATTTGACGCATATAAGGCAGCGCACCCATGACACTTGATTGGCAACAGATTGTTAACCTCATCATCACTGCGGCCTTCGGCGTGGTAGGCTACCTGTATGCTCAAATCGTGGCCGAGGCCAAGAAAGACCGCGAACTGATTAATGATTTGCGTGTTGTTTTGCCGACGAAATATGTCAGCAAAGATGATCTTACGAGCCATTTGAACCGGATTGAAACCATGTTGACTAAAATCTTTGATCGTTTAGAACAAAAGGCCGACAAACCATGATCCCGCAATTTTTAAGAAACCTCGTGAAAGAGCTTTCTGAAACCGCTCAAAAAAGAGCGGCGATTTGCGACACATGCGAATGGCGCAAGGGCAATCTTTGCGATCATTGCGGCTGCTTCATTGATTTCAAAATCAATATCCCTATACCGACTTGCCCTTTGAAGAAATGGTGACGCCATGACGACGAATACAGGCCTCAATCAACCCGCATATAACAGCACGTCGCCGACATGGGACCAGCCTCTCAATTACAATGAGACAATTCTGGACTCAATCCTTGGTAATACGACGTCTGTCGCCATGCCAACTGGCGCATCGACCACGACCACGCTTACTGGCCCCGTTTCTTCGGGTACGCCGCTCGGCCAAACGCAAGCCATGCGCATCGTTCTCACTGGCGCGCTGTCTGCAAACCAAACGCTTCAATTCCCGTCGGGTGTCGGAGGCCGTTGGATTATCTACAATACGACGACTGGTTCTTACACAGTCACAATTTCGTCCGCAGGTGGCGGAAATTCCATCATTGCTCCGCAAAATGGAAACGTCTCAATTTATTCAGACGGCACCAACATTCGCTATACCGACGACGGATTGGTGAACAATTTTGCAACATTAACCGTTCTCGGCAACACTTACCTTGCCACGGCATCCGGAAATGTTGGCATTGGGACGAGTTCGCCTACATCAAAAATTACCATGCAAACGACGGGACAAAATCCTTTAACTTTGCGTACAACAACAACAAATTTATATGACGCTGCAACTATTTATTTGAATACTTCTGGTTCAAGTGCAAACCAAGGCACTGTTCTTTATCATGGTATTCAAAGCGGAAGCGATAGTTCTACTACATCGTTCCAAATTCAAGGGTATGGCAATAATTATACCTACAATAGCACTTGGTACATTGTTGATTACAAAAACAATCTCCAACAGTGGTTTACAAACAACACGGAACGCATGCGCATTGATTCAAACGGAAATGTCGGCATCGGAACAAGCACACCTTCATCTCTTTTGACAGTGAATGGCGCAATCTCCGCAAGCGGCGCGGTCAGCGCGTCGTCATTCTCGGGTTCTGGCTCCGGATTAACCGGCACCGCTTCTTCATTGAGCATCGGCGGCACGGCGAGCAACATAACATCATACACAATCAATCAAAGCCTTGGAACGAGCAATGTTCCAACTTTTGCAGGGTTGCTTGCAACTGGTGACATCACAACCTATCGATCATATTCGACATCGACGGGCGTTATTTTCTTTGGCAATGGCGGCAGCCATTATCTTTTCTTCGATGGATCAAATTATCAATTAAATGCTGCAAGTCTTATCGTTGGCGGCTCTGTTTTGGCTACAGGCAATGTCGTTGCATATTACTCCGACGACCGTTTGAAAACAAAACTTGGCGGCATTGATAATGCTTTGGGCAAAGTCAGATCCTTGTCCGGGTTTTATTATGAAGCAAACGAAAAAGCGCAAGAACTTGGATACGAAGTTGTCAGAGAGGTTGGCGTTTCCGCGCAATCTGTTCAAGCCATCATGCCAGAAGTCGTTGCGCCCGCTCCGATTGATGCGCAATATTTGACTGTGCGATATGAGCGCCTTGTTCCGCTTTTGATCGAAGCGATCAAAGAACTTTCTGAAAAAGTTGAACAATTGGAAAAGGGCAATGACTAGCACTCCATCGTCCGGCCAAATCGCCATCAGTGATATCATCAGTGCTTTCCCAACGATTGGGTCAGGCAGTATGGCGGCTTATCGCGGACAGACATGGTATCAGCCCGGCACAGGCAATTCTGGCACGTTTTCATCGGGCCAAATTGCCATGTCTGATTTTTACAATAAAACAGGCACACAACAAATCCCGATCATCCCGTATCAGAATATCCTCGTGAACCAATGGGGGTACCACATGGGCGGATGTTACGGGACAGGCGTCAATAATCTCTACGTTCAAATCGGTTCATATTACGGCATAACGGCGACAGCCACAGGCTGGGCGGCTGACTATGGCGCTCAAGGAAGCTCGGAGGGCAATTGGTCCCCAAATGGATGGACGCCGGGCGGTTCCGTTATCACAAACAATACGCTTGCGACAGTCAGCCAATTTATCAACACGTCGACCGGATTTCCGTATGCAAATTTTACAGGCAATGGCGTCAACACATATGCTTCAGGTCGCGATACAAACGCTTTGAGAGCGATTACATCTTGGGACGGTGCAACTTTTACACTCACTATTCAATATGACTGTAAAGGCGGCGGGACAGGTTGGGGCACGACATTTTTTTCATCGGCGCTTCCGGTTACATGGCAGAACGGGCCCTACTGATGCAATTCACTTGGTCATATCCCCAATTCATCGTAAACCCCGAACAAGACGGTCTCAAAAATGTTGTCGTTGGGATCAATTGGGTTTGCACCGGCACGGACGGCACAAACACATCATCTGCATCCGGTTCGGTGAAATTGGGCGACCCTAATCCTGCCGAATTTATCCCGTATCAAGACATCACGCAGGAGATGGCGGCGAGCTGGGTGGCAGATCAAATCAGTGTTTCCGGCGTCGAGGCACAAATTGCGGCGCAGATTGCCGCTTTGTCTCCAGCACCGATTCAACCGCAAAATCCACCGTTCTGGGTAGGTGACTAATGGACCCGTTTACCGTATTGGCTGGTGCCACTGCTATCTATAACGGGCTGAAGTCTGCCGTCAGTGCAGGCGAGGACGTCGTTGATACTGCACATCGAGTTGGCCATTTGATGTCCGAAGTTGCCAAAGTCGTTCAACTTGTGTCAATGCCGCGCAAGAAAAAGATATTTCAGTCGCAGGCCGAATTTGAAGCGCAGGCAATGAAGCTCTATGCCGCCAAGGACAAGGCCAAGCAAATGGCGGCAGAGGCAAAGAATATGTTCGTTGCCATGCATGGGGTCGCGGCATGGGACAATGTCCAGCGCAAAGTCATAGAGCTTCGCAAGGAAGCCGCGCGGCAGGCTAAGGAAGAGTATGAACAGGCGATGGAAACCCGCCGCGACATGATTATGGTTTCAAGCATTGTGGGCGGCCTTTTGGTTGTTATGGGCGGCCTTGGTATCTGGTTGTCATTAACGCACTAATAGGGGATCAAAATGGACCTTTTGAAATCATTCGGCCCACTTATTGGGTCAATTGCACCAACAATTGCGACCGCGCTTGGCGGCCCTGTCGCTGGCATGGCTGTCAAAGCTATCTCGGGCGCTTTGTTCGGCCACGAGAACGCTTCCGAAGACGACATTATGGCCGCTCTTGCCAATCCTAACGGCGATCAGCTTGCCGCTCTCAAAAAGATCGACGCTGACTTTAAGGTTCAGATGAAGTCGCTCGACATCGATCTCGAGCGCATCTCTGAGGCTGATCGCGATTCGGCCCGCAACATGGAAATCCAGACACGCGACTGGATCCCCCGCGTTCTTGCGGTTGGCGTCACGCTCGGGTTTTTCGGCATTGTTGCGTACATCTTGCACTATGGTTTGCCACCGACCGGCGGCGAAGCGCTTCTGATGCTGATCGGGACGCTCGGCACGGCATGGACAAGCGTGATGGGGTTCTATTTTGGCTCTTCAGCTGGCTCTAAGCAGAAAACGGACGCTTTGACGGCGGCGCTGGGGAGCAACAAATGAAGGGAAATTTTGAACAGTGCCTTGCTTTTGTTCTAAAATCAGAAGGCGGCTTCGTAAATAATCCAAAAGATCCGGGCGGCATGACCAATCTTGGCGTGACCAAGAAAACTTGGGAATCGTGGGTGGGCCATGAAGTTGACGAAGAAGCCATGCAGAACCTTGGTCCCGAAGACGTGGCTCCGCTTTACAAGGAAAAATATTGGGACGCCATTGGTGGCGACAACCTTCCTGCTGGGGTGGACTATTCTGTCTTTGATTGTGCTGTCAATTCTGGACCTCAAAGAGCTATCAAGCTTTTGCAAAAAACGCTTGACCTGAACGAAGATGGAATTTTGGGCCCGATGACGCTCAAGTCGGTACAGGAGGCAAACCCCAGAACCTTGGCAACTACATATTGTGAAGACCGCCTGACATTTTTGCAAAGCCTCCCAACCTATAGTATATTTGGCGCGGGGTGGTCTCGTCGCGTCCTCGATGTCGAGGAAAACGCGTTCAAAATGGTAGGGTAACCATGTCACTGACTTATTCCACCTACGTCCAGCAGATCGCCACGATGGCCGTGGTGCCGGTCACCGATCCCAATTTCACGATTATTATTCCGTCGATGATCGACTATGCCGAGCTGCGGATGCAGAGGGATTTGGACTTTCTGTCCACCCAAACCCAGAACACGTCATATTCATTCACAAGCGGCAACAATACGCTTGTCATCCCGACATCTACTTATGTCACGTTACAGACGATCGAAGCGCTGGATCAATCTGGCAGCAATTATCCCCTCCTGCCCGCGTCAAAAGAATTTATCCAAAACGTCTATGGCGGCAATTCGACGACCGGCATTCCGCAATATTTCGCTGTCTATGGCGGCGACGCTGCGACGGCTGGCTACACTTCGCAGAACATTATTGTCGGCCCGACGCCAAACCTTGCTTATACGGTTCGACTGACCGGCACGATCCGGTCTCAACCTTTGTCGGCCACAAACACATCGACCTATATTTCGACTTACTTGCCAGATCTCTTTATCATGGCATCAATGATTTACGTTTCCGCATACCAGCGCAATTTTGGTCGCATTAATGACGACCCTCAAATGGCGCAAACGTATGAAAGCCAATATGAATCGCTCCTGAAGAGCGCGATGGTTGAAGAAAACCGCAAGAAGTTTGAGTCTGCGGCATGGACCTCGTATTCACCCGCGCCATTTGGCGCGCCGACGAGGTAACCCATGGCGCACAGCACGATCAAGCTTGTTCCGGGCGTCGAGACAAACAACACACCGGCGTTAAACCAAGCGGCATATTCAAGTTCGCAATTGATTCGCTTCTTGCCGGAGCGAAATGGTCTCGGTCTTGCTCAAAAACTTGGCGGTTGGGTCGCCTATTATACGTCGGCTTTGGCATCAAAAATTCGCGCCCTTAAAGGTTGGGCAGATTTAAATGCAATCAACCATCTCGGGATTGGCGCAGAATCTTCTTTGAACGTCCTTACAAGCGGAAATTTGATTGATATCACGCCGCAAATTACAACGACAAATTCAACTGCGCTTTTTTCAACGACGGCAGGATCAAATGTCGTCGATGTGACAGATTATGGTGTTGTTGCTTCGACGCTTGATCAAGTCAATTATGTTACCCCCGTTTCAGTCGGTGGCATCATTTTGAATGGTCCTTATCCGCTTTACACGGCCTCTGTCGCTGTTACGGCCACGACAAGCGCAGCAAGCGGCACGGGAACAACTGCAACTGTCACGTTCCCGACGCAATCTGTCGCGCCTCCTGTTGGTTCGATTGTTTCTATAGCCGGCGTTACGCCAACTGCTTACAACGGCTTTTGGACTGTCACGGCTTCAACGACAAGCTCTGTTTCATTTAAGAGCACTGCGACCGGTTCGCAAACTGTTGCCGGTCAAATCCAATACGGCACAAATTACTCAATTCTTGCGTCATCTTTTGCAGCGTCGACCGTTTCAAATGGTGGCGCGTCATATTACTTCACGACGCTTAATGGCTCATCAATTGTGACTTGCACTTTTGCAGCTCATGGTTATTCGCCGGGGACACAATTTTATGTTGGCGTTTCGACGCCGGTCGGCGGCGTTACTTTGTTTGGTCTGTATGTTGTTTTGACGACGCCAACAACTGACACATTTACATTTTCTGCTCAAAATATTGCAACGAGCACTGCGAACGTTTATATCAATAGCAATAAAATTCAATCGACGTTCTACATCGCCCAAGGGCCTCAACCGACAAGCACGGGCTTCGGTGTGGGTCCGTTTGGCGCGGGCGGCTTCGGCGTTGGAACAACTCAGCCGTCTGTTCCCGGAACACCTATTACGACCACAGATTGGACGCTCGATAACTTTGGCCAAGATCTCATCGCTTGCCCCGCAGGTGGCGCGATTTATTATTGGCAACCAAACAGCCAATTGCAGAATGCGCAGATCGTCGGCGGCAACGGCCCGCTTGTAAACAGTGGCATATTTGTGGCCATGCCTGAGCGCCAGATCGTGGCTTATGGTTCATCGTTTACGCTTTCGCCGGACCCTCTTCTTGTCCGCTGGTGCGATATCAGTGACTTTACAAATTGGGTTGCCACAGCGACAAACCAAGCCGGTTCATATCGCATTCCAACAGGGTCTCAAATTGTCGCTGGCGTTCAGGCATCTCAACAGGGGTTGCTTTGGACCGACCTTGATATGTGGGCGATGCAATATGTCGGCCCACCTTTCGTATACGGTTTCAACAAAGTCGCATCCAACTGCGGCGCGATTTCAAGACATTGCGTCGGCCAATTAAACGGCGTCGTTTATTGGATGTCGCAAAAGCAATTTTTCATGTCCGGCGGCACCGGTGCACAATCTATTCCGTGCCCGATCTGGGACGTCATCTTCCAAAATATCAACACGTCATACTTGTCAAAAGTATGTTGCGCCGTAAACTCTCAATTCAATGAAGTAACTTGGTATTACCCTTCTGCCTTATCGACGGAAAATGACTCGTATGTCAAATACAACACTGTCCTTCAACAGTGGGACTTTGGTTCTCTTGGCCGCACTGCTTGGATTGATCAATCTGTGTTGGGGCCTCCCATTGGTTCTGGGTCTGATAATTATCTTT
>Ga0316221_1002991_pt1 | contig 14377 bp, 15 predicted proteins | sample TBH18007metaG_FD_206003 | JGI IMG/M metagenome (GOLD analysis project Ga0316221, IMG submission 206003) | Freshwater microbial communities from Trout Bog Lake, Wisconsin, USA - TBH18007 | ecosystem: Environmental > Aquatic > Freshwater > Lake > Hypolimnion/Profundal zone | place: USA: Wisconsin... | reverse complement strand
TGCTAATGAAGGTACTCAAGTACACAATGCTGCTGAAAAACTTATTAGAGGTGAAGAAATACAATGGATTGATGAATGGGGTAAAGCAATATATTCACTCGATGTTTGGAAAATGATTTTAAAATTTTCTGAATTTTGGAATACTTATAAACCTGAATTAGTAGTAGCTGAATATCATTTATTTTCAGATATATATGAATATGCAGGTACAGCAGATTTAGTTGTTAATTTAAATGGTAAACGCTGGTTAATAGACTTAAAAACATCTAAATCAGTACATAAATCTCATGAACTACAATTAGCAGCATATGCTGTAGCTTGGAATGAAACACATAATGAACCTATTGAAGAAACTGGTATATTATGGTTAAAATCATCTGTTCGCACAGATGGCAAAAATGGTAAAATACAAGGTAAGGGATGGGAATTAAAACATATAAGTAATATTGAAAATAATTTTCTTATGTTTAAAAATATTTATGATATTTATAAACTTGAAAATCCTGATTTTAAACCTTATACTGAATTATTACCAACATCGATTAAATTGACAAACTGATAATATTTATACCCATCAGTCCTGTTGAGTATGATTAAATTATTAAATATAGTTAAGCAAATTTTATTAGAAGGTGGCAATGTTTTTGGTACGACAGCATCAATAGAAAAAGCTAATATAGAACCCACTTTAGAAGAATTTGTTAAAGAATTATCATCAGTATTTCCTGCTAAATCATCTACATTTAAATCATTTGAAAAATTAGGTTCAGCTGGTAAAAAAGATATATCTGGTGATATTGACTTATCTTATGATATAAAAAATATATTTCCTAATAGTCAACCTGACTTTAAAGGATGGGGTGTTGATGAATCAAAATATAATGAATTAGTAACATTATTTACTAAACGTGCTAAAGTAGCAACACCTGAAAAAATTCAATTAAGAGCTATGATTGAATTAATCGGAAATAAAATTAATGAAAAAGCCCCTAATATTGAAGTTGATGTAAAATCAGCAGGTAATGGAACTATATTTTGTGCTGCTTATCAATTTACTCCTGATGATGAAAAATTAGATAAAAGTGCTCAAATAGATATTAACATAGGTAATCCTGAATGGTTACGTTTTAGTTATTATTCTCATACATACGAAGCTAATGTTAAAGGATTACATCGTACTCAATTAATGTTAGCATTATTTGCTAATAAAGGTAAAATATTTGGACATACTACAGGTGTTATTGATAAAGAAACTAGAGAACAAGAAGCCTCATCTCCAAAAGAAGCAATTGAATTATTAAATGAATTATATGGTTTCCATATAACTCAAGATATATTAGATGATTATTTTAAATTAGAAAAATATTTAAAAACTCATTTATCCAAAGAAGAATATAATGCTATAATAGATAGATATCTTAAAATATTAGATTCTACTAGAGCAGATATACCAAATAATTTACAACAATATTGGATTGATAATCAAGATAGATTAGGATTAAAAGGTAAATTTTTACCTGAGGATTCTAATTTATATTCTTATAAAATAGCATAATGTCAGGTTCAGCAGGAGGAAATAGAATAAATAGATCGTCAGTTACTAAAACTGTAGAGCAATATATTAATAATGTATTAAAAAAATTTCCTGGTTTTACTGGGGCTAAAATATCAGGTTCATATAATACAAGTGATAAACAAGATTTTGGTGATATAGATTTAATAGTACACCTAGAAGCATCAGATAAAAAAGGTATTAAAAAAGAATTAGCACAATATCTATCATCTTTACCAGATAATATTATTATTCCTTTTAAAAGTGAAAAATATAAAGGTAAAAAAACACTTAATTCTGGTGAAATTGTAACTATACTATATCCAATAATAGATAATCCTGGACAATATGTTCAAATAGATAATATTATTTCTATTAGTGGTGAAGAAGCAGAATTCAAAAAAGAATTTCTAGATTACCCAGCTGAAATACAAGGATTATTATTAGGTTTAGCTAAAGTTATTTGTTTAGAAGAAGACCCACAAACTATATTTAAACGTTTAGGTATAACAAATGTACCTAAATTAAAAGAAAATCAAGAATACGAATTTAATTTATCTAGTTCAGGATTAACATTACGAATAGTAACATTAGATGGTTTTAAAGAAATAGATAGAACAGATGTATGGAAAAGCAGTAATTGGTCTACTATTAAAGAATTGTTTTCTGGATTTAATATAGATGGTAGTTTTGAATATTTATTAAAAGATATATCATCAAAAATTAAAAATCCAAGATCCAAAAATCGTATTAGAGGTATTTTTAATTCAATGGTTTCTATAAAGAGTGGTGAAGTAGGAACACCAAAAGGTGATAATAAACAAAAATCATCAGATAAAGTGAATACAACATTAGCTGAAAATAATTTTGGACGATATATAGCATCATTATTGCTAGAATACGAAAAACGCAAAATAGCATTATATCCTGGTGCTTTTAAACCACCACATAAAGGTCATTTAAATGTTGTAGAACAATTAGCAGATAGAGTAGATGAAATAATAATATTAATTTCACCTAAACCTCGTGAAGGTGTTACTGCTGATGAAAGTGCTCAAGTATGGGAATTATATAAACAAGGATTAGATTCATCTTTAGCAAATAAAATATTAGTAGAAATATCTAAAGAAGCATCACCAATTAAAGAAGTATATGATATTGTCAAAGATAATCCTGATACAGATTATATAGTAGTATTTGGTAAAGAAGAAGGCGATCGTTATAAAACTATAACTAAATATCCTAATGTAGAAATATTCGATGGTGGAACAGCATTTGAAGGTATTAATGCTACTGGATTAAGAGTAGCATTAAAAAGTGATAATGTATCTGAATTACAAAAATATATTCCTGAAAATATTAGAGTAGAAGATTTTTACAATATATTTAAAAAACCAAAACCACAAGAATGGCCTGATACTCTTAAAGAAACATATCACGCTCAAAACACAGACGATACATTCCAGGCATATGTTGATCGTAAAGAATTACCTATAGAAAATGCTGCTGAAGATTTTAACTTCAATATAGATGATATGAAAATGGCATTTACAGCAGGTAATATAGTAGTATTATCTGACGATATATGGTCAAAATTAGAAAATACTAATTCATGGAAAGTTAAATCGTTAACTGATGCTATTAAGTATGCCAAACGCATTACTCCCCATTATAAACAAACATATGAAGCGGTTAAAAACAATGCTCCTATAGATGCGCCGCTTGTATTAAATTGGGGAAAACAGCGTTATTACTTAGTTGATGGTGAGTTGATTTTATTGTTTTGTAAAGCATTAGGTAAATCTCCTCATGTATTACTTGGAGCTATAAATACATCAAATAATAATGCTACATTTCCTTTAAGAGAAATTGATTTAACTCCTCGCCGTACAGGAGAAGAACGTGCTAAAAATTTTATTATAGCTACTCAAAAACGAATACAACAATATATTAAGGATGGTAGTAAAGGAGATTTAAATTTATCTGATAGTAAAATAACCTCATTACCTAATAATCTAAAAGCAGGAAGAAGTTTAAATTTACGTAATACTCCCATAACATCACTACCTAATAATTTAGAAGTAGGAGGAGATTTAGATTTACGTAATACTCCAATAACATCATTATCTGATGATCTAAAAGTAGGAGGAAGTTTATATTTACAAAGTACTAAAATAACCTCATTACCTAATAATCTAAAAGCAGGAAGAAGTTTATATTTAAATGATAGTAAAATAACCTCATTACCTAATAATCTAACAGTAAGAAGAAATTTATCTTTGTCAGATACTAAAATAACATCACTACCTAATAATTTAAAAGTAGGAGGAATTTTAGATTTATCAAATACTCCCATAACATCACTACCTGATAATCTAAAAGTAGGAGGATATTTAGATTTATCAAATACTCCCATAACATCACTACCTGATAATCTAAAAGTAGGAGGAGATTTATATTTAAGTAATACTCCCATAACATCATTACCAAATAATCTAAAAGTAGGAGGAAATTTAGATTTAGGTGATACTTCTCTATCTAAAAAATATACTTCAGAAGAAATTATAAAAATGATAGAAGATAAAGGAGGATATGTAAAAGGAGAAATATATGGGGTTAAAAGCAATTTAAATGAAAATACTGAATCTATTAAATTAAAAGATGAACAAGTAGATGTTATTAAACAATTTATAAAGTATCTTACTAAAGAATTAGATTTAAAAGAATTACCAAATAAATTAACATTATCATATAATACAGACGAGGCTAAAAGTAAACATACATTTGGTTATTTTGATCCTAATACAAATGCTATATGGTTATATGTTAAAGACAGAAATGTTGCTGATATATTAAGAACATTAGCACATGAGTTTGTTCATCGTAAACAAGCTGAAGAAGGTAGAATTGAACAAAATAGTGGTGATACTGGATCTGAAATTGAAAACGAAGCAAATGCTATGGCAGGTGTATTGTTAAGAAATTTTGGTAAGAATCACGAAGAAATATATGAAGTTAAAAAATCTAAAAATAAATTAATAACTGAAATTGATTTAACTCCTCGCCGTACAGGAGAAGAACGTGATAAAAATCATCTTATAGCTACTCAAAAAAAGATACAACAATACATTAAGGATGGTAGTAAAGGAGATTTAAATTTAAATGATACTCCAATAACTTCTTTACCAAATAATTTAACTAAAGTAGGAGGAAGTTTATATTTAAATGATACTCAAATAACTTCACTACCTAATAATTTAGAAGTAGGAGGAGATTTAGATTTAGGTTATACTCAAATAACTTCACTACCTAATAATTTAGAAGTAGGAGGAGATTTATATTTAATTAATACTCCAATAACATCATTATCTGATAATCTAAAAGTAGGAGGAAGTTTATATTTACAAAGTACTAAAATAACATCATTACCTAATAATCTAAAAGTAGGAGGAAATTTAGATTTAGGTTATACTCCCATAACATCATTACCTGATAATCTAAAAGTAGGAGGAAATTTAGATTTATCAAATACTCCCATAACATCACTACCTGATAATCTAAAAGTAGGAGGATATTTAGGTTTACAAAGTACTAAAATAACATCACTACCTAATAATCTAAAAGTAGGAGGAAATTTATATTTATATAATAGTAAAATAACATCACTACCTGATAATTTAACAGTAGGAGGAATTTTAAATTTAACAAATACTCCCATAACATCATTACCTAATAATTTAAAAGTAGGAGGAAATTTAGATTTAAGTGGTACTCAAATAACCTCATTACCTGATAATTTAACAGTAGGAAGATATTTAAATTTATTTAATACTTCTCTATCTAAAAAATATACTAAAGATGAAATTAGGAAAATGATAGAAGATAAAGGAGGATATGTAAAAGGAGAAATATATGAAGTTAAAAGATCTAAAAATAAATTAATAACTGAAATTGATTTAACTCCTCGCCGTACAGGAGAAGAACGTGATAAAAATCATCTTATAGCCACTCAAAAAAAGATACAACAATATATTAAGGATGGTAGTAAAGGAGATTTAAATTTATATAATAGTAAAATAACCTCATTACCTGATAATTTAACAGTAGGAGGAAGTTTATATTTATATAATACTCCCATAATATCATTACCAAATAATTTAACTAAAGTAGGAGGAGATTTAGATTTACGTTATACTCCAATAACTTCACTACCTAATAATTTAGAAGTAGGAGGAGATTTATATTTAAGTGGTACTCAAATAACCTCATTACCTGATAATTTAACAGTAGGAAGAAGTTTATATTTACAAAGTACTAAAATAACATCATTACCTAATAATTTAGAAGTAGGAGGAGATTTAGATTTACGTAATACTCCCATAACATCACTACCTAATAATTTAGAAGTAGGAGGAGATTTAGATTTACGTAATACTCCAATAACATCATTATCTGATAATCTAAAAGTAGGAGGAAGTTTATATTTACAAAGTACTAAAATAACATCACTACCTAATAATCTAAAAGTAGGAGGAAGTTTATATTTATCAAATACTTCTCTATCTAAAAAATATACTAAAGATGAAATTAAGAAAATGATAGAAGATAAAGGAGGATATGTAAAAAATCTATAGATTTTTAACTTTAAACTAATTAAATATGAACTTAAGTAAACCAAAATTATTAAAAGAAAATAAAACTTACATTATAGAAAATGTAAAACAAGCCAAACAATACGTAGATCAAGGAAAATTATCTAAAGAAGAATTAGAAAAATTAATTAATATTGATCCATCTTCAACTAAAAAATATGTTGGTTGGTTATCTAAAATATGGATAAATGAAAAACCTGATTTTGATGATTTACGAAATAAAATTGAAGAATTTAATGTATTTTTAAACAAAGGAAAAACCAAAATTAAAGATATTAATCAATTTAAATCCTTTAAAGATTTAAAATCAGAAGTAGAAAATATTAATAATTCTGGTGAAGGAACTTCAGTAAAAGATTTAGAAAAAGATTATGATATTATAGTAAATAATAATAATATTGTAATAATGTCTCCTCACACTCATGAAGCATCTCGTAAATTAGGATTATCAGTATTTGCTTTTAGAGATTGTGAAGGTGGTAAAGATTCTGCTTGGTGTACTACATATAAAGCACCTGATCATTTTAATGATTATTATTATAAACATCATGTTACTTTTTATTACTGTAGAGCTAAATCACCTGAAGTAATAGAAAAATTAAAAGAAGCATTTCCTAAAAAATATAAAGAAATGGAAGTAGTTGCTTTAGCTATTTTAGAAGATGGACAAATAGATGGATATGATGGCCTTGACAGACAATTAAAATCAAATGAAATTCAAACATATAAAAACATACTAGATCAATACGAATGATAAAACTAACAGACTTATTAGAAGCTAAAGCAGAACAACCACAATTAGAATTTCCAGACGGATTTAAACCTGCTAAAAAAGTACCTGAAGGTGGTGCTATGTGTGCTAATTGTGCTAAATGGAATAAAGAAACACAATTATGTGAAGGTCAATATTATATTAAATGGAATGGTAATGGAGAAATACCTACTAGTCCTACTAAATATGTATGTATATGGTGGGTACCTCAAAATAAAAAATAATGATACTTCTCTCAGAACTTTTAGATAAAATATTAACAGAAAAACTATGCCCTAAAGGTAAAGCATATTATAATCGTCGTAGAGCTGCAGGTGAAAAACCATCAGCTTATCTTTCAGGCCGTGCTGTTAAAGTATGTAAAGGATTAATGGAAGAAGATGATTTAGAGGAATCTCTTCACGATTGGTTTACAAAAGAAGATTGGGTTCGTATTGATACTGAAGGTAATATAACTGGTCCTTGTGGAACAATGAAAAAAGGTCATAAAACTACTCGTTGTTTACCTCGAGCCAAAGCAAATAGTTTGACTAAAGCTGAACGTGCTTCTACATCACATAAAAAAGTAACATCAAATAAACAATTTGTGCCAAATACTAAAAAAGCAAAAGTACATCATTTAAATGAAAATATAATGGAAACAGAAAATTTTTGTCCTCAATGTTTAGCAGAATATATTAGAGAACATATTAATGTTCTTTCTGAAGCAGAATATCATGGACGTAAAGTAGCTTTAGGCAAACCAATGCAAGGTGATATTAAAAAATTTAAAGTATACGTTAAAGATCCTAAAACAGGACGAATAGTTAAAGTAAATTTTGGAGCACACGGCATGAATATTAAACGCAACAATCCAAAACATCGTAACGCTTATCGTAAAAGACATCATTGTGAAAATCCAGGACCTAGAACAAAAGCTAATTACTGGTCTTGCCGTAAATGGTAAGTCAAAATAATTTTTATATATTTATACATATAACATTCAAATTTAGTTAAAATGAAATTAGATCAATTCCGCCAATTAATAAAAGAAGCGCTAGCTGAACGTTTAAACATGTTAAACGAAGAAGAAGAAAAAAAAGAAAAAGAAGAATCTTCTAAGAAAAATTCTGGTAAATATAAAGACCTCAAAGCAGAATTATTAGCTTTAAAGAAAATGAAAAAAGAATTAGAGTTATCTAAAGCTGCTGAGGTTGCTAAACATTATGCTACTACAGAACATGAGTATCATGATTTGTCAAAAATTGCTAGTGAATTAAATAAGTATGGTGAGCATAGTGCTAAAATTGAAGAAAAAATTGATACTAGAATTGAAGAATTAGAAGATAAACTTAAAATCGAAACTAAGAAAATCAAAGAAATGATTGGATTAGAAGAAGATGAAGTAGTATCTTCTGAAAATGATGGTGATGAATTACAAGGTCCTCAAGATGAAAATTTAAAAGAATCTTTTAAATCATTAGAGAAAAAACTTGAAAAAGGTGGTAAATCTAAAAAAGCAGCTGATAAAATTGCAGGTGCAATTGCTGCTGAAAAATTAGCAGGTGCTGGTAAAGGTCCAACAGCTAAACAAAAAGCTAGAGTAAAAGAAGCTTATAAAAGCTACAAAGTAGCTGAACCTAATAAAAAAGCAGGTGATTTGAAAAAAGGTGATATTTTAGGTAGTGGTAGTGAAGTAGTAAGTGTATCTGCTGAACCTAAAACACCTGCAGGTAAAGTAGAAGTAACAGTAAAAGATCCTAATGGAAAAGTTCGTACTGGATTTTGGGGTAAATATACTTTAATTGGTTTAAAAAAATAAAATAAAATGATAAAATTAACTAACTTACTTATTGAAAAGCATCTTACTTCTGCTGAAAAAAAGAAGAAGGAAGAAATTGTTAAGGCGTTAAAGAAAAGTAATCCTAAAATGCCTAAACCTAAGATGTATGCTATTGCTACTAAAAAAGCAGAAAAATTAGTAGAATGTGATGAATGCGGCGATGGACAAAAAACCAATTCATCAATGCTTAAAGGCCAATTACGTGATTTAATCATGAATACCTCATTATTATATAAAATAATAGAACCAGGTCGTGAATTGCCAGGATGGATTGTTAGTTATATTTCATTAGCTGATGATTATATTCATAGTGTTAAAGATCATGTTATGGAATGGAAATCTGAACATGGTGAATTAGATGAAATCAGTGCTAGTCCATATCATTTTAATGAAGTTGAAGTTACTGGATATGTTTATGATGAACAAGCTGATGTAGAAGTTGAACCTATGTTTAAAGCTAAATTTGAATTTAAAAAAGGTAGTGATGATGCTGATTTAGTTTCTGATATTGAGTGGAATAAAGAAGATTTTGATGATAATGAAAATAATGCTATTAAAAAATGGTTAAAAGTTTTTAAAAATCATAATGAAATCGAAAATCAACTAAAAGATGAATTTTTTAAAACTTACGAAGATTCAGAAGATGATATGGATGATGAATACTAATAATATAAAAAATAAATGAATAAACTCTTATTAGAGAAATATATTAGTGTAGCTGTTCAAAAACAACTTAAAGAAGAAGAAGAAAGACAAAAACACGCCGAGAAATCTATGTATTTAATATACAAATTTCCTGGTTTGAAAAAATCAATCGAAGATTTAATGTCGCCTGCTTTTGGTCGTTTTATATCAGGTGTAACTCTTGTTGCTCCTAAACCAACTACATTTAGAGTTGAATTAGCTAACGGTTACGATTTCAATATTATATATCTTAAAAAGAATACTTACTCAGTTAAAATATCAGGTAAAAAATATTACCTAAATGATTTAGGTGATCAAGAAAGAGCAACACAAGCTATAGCTGATTTATTAGATTTAAGTCCATCTCTTAAAGAAGCAGAAGCGCCCGCTCCAACCCCATCACCAACAGAACCAGCAGCTCCATTAACTCCTTCACCTGAAGAAACAGCTAAAGGACAAGAATTAGCAGCTGATTTAGCTAATGCTGAGAAAGAAACACCAGCTGGTCCTGAAGCAGCACCAGCTACTACTACACCACCAACAACTTAATATGGAAAATATAAATGAAATATTAAATGAATGGTCATATCGAGTTCATGATGGAATTGTTGATATGAATGATCCTATTAAAGTTGCTGTATTAAATGAGATATTAGAAGAGTATGGTATTGACGAAGTAGGGCTTAAAAACTCAGGAGGTAGTGTTTCGTATGATGATGTTATAAAAAATGCTTTACATCTTAAAAAAGAAGATAATATACCTCAAGCAAAAGGAGAATATAAATTAGAAAATAAAAATATTAATGTTAATCATGAAGATTTAGCAGTTTTTAAAAAATTATATAGTATATCACCTCCAAAATCAAAACAAGGAATAGAAACTGCTGGTTCTAAAGGTTCAGGAAATGGAGAAATAGCTGTATATTGGTTATTTAAATACCAAGAAAAATCTGTAGAGGTAAGTGATAATAGAGGAGGAGGAAATGCTGATTTAATTATCGATGGAAAAAATGTTGAAATTAAATCTTATACTGGTAATAAAATATCTATAGGTAGAATAGGAAGTTATACAGAAAGTTTAAAAGATTTAAATATAGTATTAGGAGTTTATGCTTTATATAAAGAATTTAAATCTGAAGGTAAAAAATTAACACCTCCAAATTCTTTTCATGTTTCAGTAGAAGATTTAAAACAAGCTTGTAAACACACATTAGAATTACACAAAGCTCAAGAAGCATTTAAAAGTATAAATATACCATTTATACAATCTATGCATCAACAAATAGAAACTTTAATAACAAAACTTAATAATCCAGAAGACGAAAACGAATTTGCTTCTTCTATTCTTAAAGAATTTATTTTCCAAAAATTTTCAACAAAACCCGGAATTCCAGGATATGTTATAAATGTATTAGTAGCAGGAAAATTAGAATTAATTTATATAGATCAAGCTAAGTTTGATAATTTAAGTTCAGAAAAAATATTAAAAACTTCTTTAGAACAAGGAACATTAGTATTTCCTAAAAATTTATTTGAATAATCATGAACTCAATAAAATTAGACATACCTTTATTCATACGTTTACTAGAGTTTGCTCGTGAAGATGCTAAAACAGATTTAGATTTACATGTAGTAACAGAAAATATTATAAAACTAAGTGAATGTAATTGTGTATTAAATATGGATGATTATAATGATATTGTAAAAGATTACAATAAAGAAGATACATCTATGGAACGTATGCAAGAATTAGCAGGATTAAAATAAAATATACAGACTAAATTCATTACTTAGTCGACATTAATAATATTTGGAGTAGTGGCCCACCTTAAAAGTGGGCTACTTTTATTTTAAATGTCAAAATAATTTTATTATCTTTATAGCATGAATATTTTTTATATAAACATAGACCCAATAAAAGCAGCACAAGAACTTTGTGATGACCATGTACGTAAAATGCAAATTGAATCAGCACAAATGCTATCAACAGCTCATTGGGAAACAGGAGGTACAGCACCTTATAAACGTGCTCATGTTAATCATCCATCAACAAAATGGGTAAGAGAGTCAATACAACATTATGAATGGGTTGTAGATCATGGTTTAGAAGTTTGTAACGAATTTACTAAACGTTATGGTAAACATCATAAAACACAAGATGTATTAGAATGGTTAAAAATAAATAAACCAAATATTCCTGATAATGGGTTTAAAGAACCACCACAATGTATGCCGGATGAATTTAAAAAAGAAAATACAATAGAGGCATATAAAGAATATTATATTAAAGACAAAGTCAAAATTAAAAAATTAAATTGGAACAAATTAAATAATATGCCTGACTGGGTGTTGGTCTGATGGAAATTTCATATATTTATTATAAATAGATAATATGACTAGCATTTATATTTTAGAAAAAAATGGAATACCATTTTATGTAGGTAAAGCAGAAGATGTAACAAGAAGAAAACATAGACATTATCAAACATATGGTACTAATATTACATTATATGTTATAGATAAAGTAAAAGATTGGAAATTTTGGGAACGACATTATATTAGTTTATTTAAAAGTTGGGGATTCAAATTAGAAAATAAAAATAATGGAGGTGGTGGACCCGAAAAATATACTGAAGAACAAAAACAGAAAATGCGAAAGCCAAGACCTGGTTCAGGAGATAAGATTAGTAAAACATTAAAAGAAAGAAATCATTCTAAATATTATACTGAAGAAGTTAGACAAAAAATAAGTAATAATAATAAAAATAAATCCAAACCATTTTCGGAAAAACATAAACAAAATATGGGTATAGCAAAACGTAAACAAGCATACTCAGTTTTAATGTATGATTTACAAGATAATCTTATCAAAGAATGGGAAAGTAAAGGTCAAGCAGCAGAATGGATAAAAGAACAAACAGGTAAAACAAGTAATATAACTTCTCAAATAAAAGATTGTATATTAGGAAGACAAAAAACAGCTTTTAAATATAAATGGAAATATAAATAATATGGAATACAAAGAAAAAATTGTAATTGTAGGAAGTGGAGTCTCCGGAATTAGCACGGCCACTAAATTAGTAGATAATGGTTATCCTGGAGAGCTAATAACTATTATTGATAAAGGTAAAGACCCATATTTAAGAAAGCCAGAAGAAGTTATGGAAGGTTTTGCAGGAGCTGGAGGGTTTTCAGATGGCAAATTAACATACCACACATCAATTGGAGGACATTTATCTAAATATTGTGGTGAAGAAAAAGCTTATAAATTAATGAATCAATCTATTGAAATGTGGAAACGTTTTCACCCAGATCCTTCTAAAATAATGTATTCAGATCCTGAAGCTGAACCCGATTTCATTAAACCATATTTCGGTCTTAGATTATTTCCTGTTTACCATATTGGTACTGATTATCTTCACGAAATAGGTAAAAACTGGTATCAATATCTATTAGATAAAGGTATTAAATTTTATTGGGAAAGTGAAGTAACTAATATTGAATTTGAGTATAATCGTATTACTATAGGATATAAAATGGATGGTCATACCTTATATTATGATGAACTTATTTTTGGTGTAGGTAAATCAGGTATTGATTTTGCTCAATCATTAGCTAAAAAATATAAACTACCTACAGAACCAAAACCAATACAAATAGGAGTGAGATTTGAAGCACCACAAAAATATTTTCAAAAATTAATAGACATATCATATGATTTCAAACTTTATAAAAAATTCGAAAATGTATCTTTACGTAGCTTTTGTACTAATAACAACGCAGCTTATGTTGCTGTGGAAGAAACATACGGAGATATAACATATAATGGTCATGCTAAAAAAGGTGATGAATTTAAAAACGACATGACTAATTTTGGTATTATAATGGAAATTAAAGATATCGAAGGTGATCCATTTAAATGGTGCCGAAATGTTGTTAAATATCTTCAAATAGATGATAAAGGAGGTATATTCTACTCACCAGGAAATCGTCAACCATCATTAACGTCTGAAGGTACACCTATTAAAGTTTATAAATTAAATAATTTAGAACGGTTTAAATTTATTTTAGATAAATACGCAAACTATATTATTGATTTTATAGATGATATGAATAAAGTATTTGAATTTGGTGATGATTGGGGCATTTATATTCCAGAAGTTAAGTACTTAAATGATGAAGTTTTAGTAAAATATGATGATTTATCATTAGTAGATTATTCAAATGTACATTTTGTAGGTGATGCTTTATCAGCAAGAGGGATTACAGTAAGTGGTGCTCATGGAATTTATGTTGCAGAAGCTTTATTAAAATTGTCAAAATAAATATATTATATTTAAATAAAGAAACAATACAAGTATGGAAGAAAATTTAATATATAAAATTGAAATATTACAACTTATTGAATCTAAATATAACATTGAAATAAAAGATGAAGAAGTTGAAAATATAAATACATTTGAAGATTTAATTAATTTAATAACAAACAATAAAAATGGCGCAAACAAAACAAATTAGAACACCAGACAAGACCATCGTTAATTATATTAATATTGATGGAAGAAACATATTACATAATTGGGATGGCCCCGCATTAATACCACAAGGTAATCGTCGATTAGCAGAATATCATATTTTTGGTTTTCAATACACCAAAGAAGATTGGGAAGATAGAAAACGTGATGTTAATGGAGTACCATTTCATAAAAAAGACGGGACTAGAGTATAATGAAACGAGGTAGACCAGTAATATCAACAGAGGCACCACCTCGTAAATTTGAAAAAACACTTAAATATCCAGACGGTACATCAGCCGTCTGGAAATATAATTTAGATAAATTTGAAAATGGTCCTATAGAAGTAGAATTTTTTTATCCTGCTAATTACAAACCTGA
>Ga0316221_1002988_pt1 | contig 14387 bp, 20 predicted proteins | sample TBH18007metaG_FD_206003 | JGI IMG/M metagenome (GOLD analysis project Ga0316221, IMG submission 206003) | Freshwater microbial communities from Trout Bog Lake, Wisconsin, USA - TBH18007 | ecosystem: Environmental > Aquatic > Freshwater > Lake > Hypolimnion/Profundal zone | place: USA: Wisconsin... | reverse complement strand
GGTCGGAGAGGTAGTAGAAAGGTCGGACAGGTAGGCCCTTACAGATGGACGAGGCAAGTGGCTTGACGGTGGCTTGCATAGATGCTATGGTACGGATATGAACTACATCAAGTGTCCGCATTGCAGTGGAGATGTTCCGATCACGAAGCAGGTGCAAAAGGTTGTGATGCGATTTTTCGCAAGGAAGCCGCGGCCTGGTGGTGGGAACGCTGGTAATGGGGAGCGGCGTCGGGAGATCTGTCGGAAGGCTGCTGCGGCATCGGTGTTGAAGCGGTGGGGGAAGGTGGTTGGGGAGACGCCAACAAAGAACCAGTTGCAGGATAAAGAGGCTGGGGCCGTGGAGCAGTCCGAGAACAAAAATCTTGAGATTGGTCAAGCCGGTGTTGAAAATCTGGTGAGTGGAGAAAAATCTGTTTGATGATTTGGGAGCGATCGGATATTGGTTTCGACGATGAACCTTGCCAAAGATTCAAATCAGAAATTCTTCAAGCCGCTCTCGGCGGATGCCGATACCACGCTCCCTCGATCTGGCAAGGTTCAGGTACTGGTGTTGGTGTTTGTCGGGGGTGGCTTGAATTGTTTTTGGAGAACGCCTTCATGCCGTCGCTGAACATTGATCTGAACTTCTCACGACATCCAAAAGTGATCCGAACGAAAGTAATGCTGCCGGACCCGTTTGAGGCCGACCACTTCTTCCAAAGCCTGATGCGGCTGTGGGAATATGTCGGCAGTTTTCATGCGGCCGGTGGGGACCTGAGTGAGTACAGCGATGCCGAGATCGAGGCCACGGCTGGGTGGCGGGGAAATGCTGGAAAGTTCCTCCGTGTGGGGCTGGAACGGAAGTGGTTGGACAAGGATGAAAACGGGTACTCGATTCACGATTGGCTTGATTGGGAGTCGCATATTTGCGTGTACCATGAGCGTGCAAAGGCTGCGGCGAGTATTCGTCATGGCAAGCGGCCAGCCAAACGTAAGTCTGCGGTAACTCAACCACTTAACCATCATGCTTCAAGCTCTGCTAAAAGTGAGGGTGGGCAATGCTTGACAACTGCACTGCACTGCACTGCACTGCATGTACTGAAAGAGGATTGTCAAGGGGAGATAAAACCGCCCTGGACCCGACCCGAATTCGATGCTGCCGCCAAGAACATCGGGCCGGACGCTATTGCGGTTGCTGATGCGCTTTGGGGGCATCTGGATTCGCAAGGATGGGAGTGGGGGAATGGCATAAAAGTTCAAGGAGATCCGCGGTCGGCGTTCGTGCGCTGGCTGTCGAAACCGGAGCGCAATCAGAAGGTGCCGAGTGGTGCAACTGGGAACGGCCACCGGGAAGCGTGGAAAATCGAGGCCGACATCAAGACACTAAAATTGGCGGTCACAAAAACAACAACCCGGATTGATGCGTGTCGGGCCGGCTCGGGCATACTCACAGATTCGGAATGGATTGAGAAGTGGCGCCAGTATGCGAAACCGGAAGATGTGCAGTTGCGGGAGCAGCAACGTACTCGGCTCAAGGAACTTGAGATTGAATTGCAGGGGGCAATATGACGGATGCCGAGGCGATGGTGGCGCGAGTCAAGGCAAAGATGGTGGCGCAAAATTATCGGTTCACGGCGATTGGTAACACGTTCCCGCACCGTGAGATATTCAAGGCGGCGGGCTTCCGATGGGATACGCGATTCAGTCGATGGCAAACAGAGGGGCCATTGAAGCCATCGGATGACATTATCCAGAGGATCTACAAGCTGCCCGGGGTCCAACTGACATACGAGGTGTTGTGAGTCAGTCCCTTCCCGACGCGATTCTGAAGTCCCTGAGCACAGACGCATGGCTGGATTGGGATGGGCTGTACCGGAAGATCGTCGTGGCGTGTACGCCATCACCGACGCCGGCCACGTTTGCCGCGGCATTGACGGGGTTGCAGCGAGCCGGCCTGATTTCGGAGCGGCTGGAGAATTCGCGGTCGCACTATCGGCGGCGCAAGGCTCGGGAGATTGCGGACGCTGAGGTTGCGGAGAGCCGGCGCATGACGGCGGCACAGGGGGAAAACCTACTTTGAAGCACCACCCATTTTACGCCGATGGGTTCGCCTTGCTGTGCTGCCTGAGGAACAATCCGATTCCCGACGTGCTGCTGGCGGTGATAGCGGACACGGAAAGTTTTGAGGGCCAGGAAGCGGCACGGCAACTGAAGGTATGCTGCGCTTTCGCTGAACTGCTCCATAGCCGCGGGATGCACGATGCGCAGAAGGGTGAGAACGACAAGATCACCTACCGCGAGTCCGACGAGCGGTTAGGTGAATCGCTTTGTTCGCCTCCTTCCGGGGACTGAAATGAAAATAACAGCAATCACCAAATTCAAGCACGGCTCTCTGTGGGCGGCGATAAAGCAGCTTGGGTGGACTCAAGCTGAACTGGCACGGCGGACGGGACTGCACCAGACACAGATTGGAACGATCATCAACCTGCAACAGCGGCCAACAGAAAAAGAGGCCAACACAATCCAGCGCGTGCTGGGGGAAAACGGCATCTACTTTGACCCGACGCAAGAATGGCCTGAAACCTTCCGTGGCCTGCCAAAGCGGATCACGATAGAACAGACCAAAGAAGTGACCGCGCTCGAACTGGAAGCCGCGCAGACGTACTACAACCAACTCGCGCTGCCGGAGAGCACTGAGCAAGAGGCTTTGGGGTTCCGCTTTCTGGACCCCGAGTTTCTTTGCCGCATCCTGCGGCGGTGCGCCCATTGAGACTCTAAAACTCTACGTCCAAAACCAACAAAACGGAACGGTCGGCCTAAAGGCCGAGGTTTCTACCCAAGAGGAATTTTGATGAAACGTCGGATGCGCCGAAAACAATTTACGGTGACGGGGCCGAAAGGAAAATCCGTTGGCGGGACACCTCCTGACTGTGACTCAATCCCGACCACGCCCGGTCGAGTGCCGGCCACCGTACCCCAAATCCAATGCCCACAAGTGGTAAGGAAGTCCACCCGGCCCGACGCTAATGCTGGCACTGCTGAGGTTTGTCCACAGAACTTCACAGGACGTCGGGCCGGTGGGCGGCAGGGCAAAACGCAACCGGAGGCGTTTCTAGGCGTCCGGGCACCCGGCAAGCCTCTTGGTGCCATCCAAACCCCAAAAGCGGCTACAGCGCCAAAGTCAAAGGGGAAACCGGGCATCGTAGCGGCCGGTCCGAAGCCGAAACCAATATCCCGGCACCAACCACGGAAACCGGCAACGCAGCCGGGCTCCAACCAGCCGGTAGCGCCGGACGGGGAAACGCAACCCGCCCGGCCAATTTCCAATCAGGCCAAAAACCAGAACCGGCTGGACCGGAAACGAGAATCCGAACGGAAGATCCACCGGCAAGGGCGGACTTTGCCGCCCTGTCCCGAGCCGGAGAATTGGACCCGGCGAGATGCGTGCGAACATTCGCTGGAAGCCTACTGCAAGACCTACCGGAGCCACACGTTCTACGCCGAGTTTTCTGATGACCATAAACAGGTCATCCACGATCTCGAAATGGTCATCAAAGACGGCGGCCAGAAAGCGTATGCAATGCCCAGGTCGTCGGGTAAATCGGCCCTGCTCGAAAGCGCCTGCGAATGGGCGATCCTGTACGGGTATCGTCGGTTTCCGTTCATCGTCACGGCCGCCGAGCGGCTGGCCCTGCAAATTCTGGATTCGATCCGGACCACGTTTGAGAGCACCGAGTCGGACAAGCTGGCCAACGATTTCCCGGAAGTCTGCTCAGCGATCGTCGCGTTGGAAGGCGAGCCGCGCCGGTGCAAAGGCCAACTCGATCACACCGGCAAAAGCACCGGCATCAAATGGATGTCCGACAGTCTGGTGTTGCCAACGCGGAACTTGGATCACTGGCACCGCAAGCCGACCCGAACCGGCATGGGCAGCACGTTGAAGGTGTCCGGTCTTACTGGCCGGATCCGCGGCACGAAACGGAAACTGTCCGATGGCACCTATCAGCGGCCGGACCTAGCGCTGATTGACGATCCTCAGACCGACGCCACAGCCTGGTCCGCAGAACAGACCGGCAAACTGGAGAACCTAATTCACGGCGCCGTGCTCGGTCTGGCCGGCATGGACCGAAAAATTGCTGTCCTGTGTGCCTGTACGAAGATCAAACCAAAAGATTTGTCCGATCGGTTGCTGGACCGGAAACGCAACCCCGGCTGGTCGGGCACCTGTCACAGTCTGATTTACGAGTGGCCAATCAACAAGGAACTCTGGAAAACATATCTGGCGTTGCGGGCCGATGACGAAAAAAATGAGGACAAGAAATACAAACTGTCGAATGCGTTCTACCTCGCCAATCAAGCGGCGATGGACAATGGCGCCCGCGTCGGCTGGCCACAGCGGATCCGGGACGGCGAACATTCGTCCGTCCAGAATGCCTACAACCTACTGTACGAAGTAGGCGAAGAAGCGTTCATGGCCGAGTACCAAAACCAGCCGATTGAGACTGAGGCCGTGAAGATCAAGCTCACCGCCGATCAGGTCATGTCTCGGTGCAACGGGTTCGCCCAGGGCGAGGTGCCGCCGCTGTCGTGCATCGTCACAGCATTCATCGACGTGAACGATCATGCGCTGGCGTGGGGCATCGGAGCGTTCACCCGGGAGATGGCCGGCAGCATCATCGCTTACGGCGAGTGGGGCTTGAACGGGAACGGGGTAATCGGTCAGACGGACCGTGATGACCGGATTTGGGATGAGAAGCATCCGGCCCCCGAAGGCAAAGAGAAACGGTTTTGGGCTGTGCTCGATTCACTGGGGAAGTATCTATTCAGTGACGGGCTGTTGACCATGCAGGGACGGTCAGTACGGATTTCGGCGGCGCTGATCGACTATGGGTACAACCCCCGGAATGTCGATGAGCGGAACAAATCGAAGCTTTTGCAGAACTGGTGCTATGCGATGAAGGCGAAACGGCTACCGGTCTATCCGTCGCGCGGCTGGAGTGCCAGTGGATTCCCCAAACCCGGCGACAAGACCATGTGGGACTCGCTTTCGTTTGGGAGAAAAGATTTCTGGTCGGTGCGTGGGTATCCGATGTCCGATGGCACGCAGCTACAAACCATTCACCACGACGCCGAGCATCACCGGAAGGAAATGCAACTCGCTTGGCTGTTGCCGCCGAGTTCGCCAGGTTCGCTGACTGTTTGGGGTGTGGCCGGGACCGGTCTCGGGACGGATGGAATCAAGCATCTGACCTTTGCCAAGCAGATCGCCGCCGCCCAGCTTGTCGAGTACCGGCCGAACGAGGTCGGGAACTATTCAGGCTTTTATCGCTGGAGTTATCAACCTGGGGTCCGTGGTGAGGCTTCGGATATTTGCGTTGGCTGCCGGGTGGCAGCGCTGGCGTTTGGACATACGCAAGGATTGTTCATCGGGCAGGCACCGGGCCAATCGCCACCGCCAGTGGGTCCGTCCGCACCGGTGCCATCACCAGCCGCACCAGCAACACCGCCGGCCGCTCCAGTTCGGCAAGGTGTTCGTGTCTCTCCCGGCTGGGGCAATCGAACCGGCGGATTCTAAAGACGGGGCAGCCGCGGGCCGGTCGGCGCCGACTTCTTCCCTTCGATCTGGTCGGCCAGTGTGCGCAGCGCATTGGCGACGATTGCGGGCGTCAGCTTGCCGGATGGGACCGGACAATGGAAGTGCCCCTCAGTGTTATTGATCGTGAACCTGGTGGCGAGCGTGGCGAAGTCGCCGTGTTCCATGAGCATCACGCCGTCAGTGATTTTTAGGCGCTTGATCTTGATGCCCAGCTTGGCGAGGTTCGAGACCGAGATGAATTGAAAGGTCGGGGGCCGGTTCACTTTTTGAAGATCCACACGTTGTCGTTGATGCGTTTGAGATCGAAGCCGGTGTGTTCCGCCAAGTAAGCGAGAGACTTCGTTGAATGAACGCAGCGATGGCCGATGGCCGGGTCCAGATACTCCCATGATTCGAGATTGCGGTACGGGCAATCAACGAGACTTGTCTCGACGTACACAATGCCACCGGGCCGCAGTACGCGATGGAACTGGTAGAAGATGGCTGCCGGATCCGAAAGGTGTTCGAGGACTTCGACCATGTTGATCGCGTCGATGCTGGAAGTGGCGACGGCTGGCAACTGGAGTTTCGTATCCACGTCGATGCCGCGACAATGCCAGTTATTGCGATTCAGATAATCGACGTACCCGCCATGACCACATCCGAAGTCGATGCTTTCTTTCACGGACTGTTTCACTTCGGCAAGGATGCAAATGAGTCGTGCAAAGAATTGTTTGTTATTATTGCGCCCGGCCGGGTTATCGTTCTCAGTGACCAGCACAGCCGGGTCAATCGCCGGCGTGAACACCGCCCCACACTGGAAACATTGGAAGTACGGATGATGCCGCTTGTAAACCGCAAGGACGGCGCGGGCATCGCAGACAGGGCAGTTCATTGCTCAACCCGCACTTGAGATTTTAACAAGTCAACTGTATTGGTAACTGCTCGCTGGAGAAGTTCTGGTGGCAACTTGATTTCGTATACGCTGCCGCTCCGGGCCATGCCAGCCATCACACAATCGGCAATATGTTCCAGCACGTCGATCAGGTTCACGTCCACCGGGATGCCATCGGGCTTGTCGATGTGGTGACGATTCACTCTGCGATGATTGTCCCACCAGCCGGTCTGTTTGAACCCGGTGGCGAAGTCGGCATGGAAACCATCAATGCCGCTGATCTTGTCCCAGTCGTGACCAGCCTTGGCGTCCTCCAATGCCATTCTGAAAAACTCAAGCGCTGACTCAACATCGCCAATGTGCTGATAGCTCGATGCGAGTAGTGTTTCCTTCGTGACCTTTGACCAATCGCAAGTGCGAGTATCGGCAGTCTGAGATTTCTTGATCGGAATCATTTCACCATCTCCAGCACCCTCTCCAGCACGACCTTTGGTTGCAGCATCACCAGCGCCTCGCACGCGACGGAGCACGCCGGCCGAATCAGCTTCTTGTCCGAGTTGCAGCCGACGCACTCACAGACCTCCGGTGACACTCGCAGAATTTCAATCCGGTCAAGGCAATGACCAAAGACATTCTCCGGCGTTGTCGGCCCCCATATCGTCAGCGTCGGGCAGCCCACGGTCGCCGCTAAGTGAGCCGGGAACGAGTCGCACGTAATCGTCAGCGAGCATAGCCGCATCATCGCCGCAATGCGCCCCAGCGGGGCATCCTTGATCGAATAGCGAAACAGTCCGTCAAGTTCTGAACCGGCGAAGATCGCCAGCGGAAAACACCCGGACGCATACAGCATCTCGGCCAGGTTCATCCAGTGCGACGTCAACCATGACCGGGTATACTGGCTCGTATTCGGAAATAGCAGAACCAGTTTTCGATCCGCGGCGCGCGTTACGCTGCTGACCAACCGTTGCAGAAGCGATTTCTTCAAGATGTTCTCAGTTACCCATTGCAGATCGCCCGGGTGAATCGTAACCGTGGGGCAGACCGGGACAAGCTCGGTCCGTTTCAGATGCTGCGTCCAGTAGATCCAGCGCGGGAGCCGGCACAGATCTTTCATCTCGGCTTCGTACGCCGGACTCATGTCGATGGCGTGCTTCCAGTCGTCGGAGTAAACTTGGCCAAGGACGTCGAGCAGGACACGCTTGCGTGGGTCGCGAGTGTAGAAATGGATCCGGGGCCGGTTCGTATCGGCACAGGCTGCCAGCCATGAAAAACAAATCAGATCGCCCATCCCGCCGGCCCACTTGCTGTCGCTGTTGATGATCATTCGAGTGTCCTCAATTCAAGTTGAACTTTACAGGTTTTTCGCTCTGGTAAGCGAACGCGATGGCCAGCACATTCGGCAGGATGGTCCACCACGGATGATTCGTTTCGACGAGCCGGACGGTGACAACCATCGCGGCGATGATGACAAGGGACTTGGCGAGGTGGTTCATTTCTTCACCTCGGTCTTTGCGAGCAGCAGCGGGATGTTGTGCTCAGTGAATACGAACTCCTTCAAGTCGCCGGTTGAATTGCGATAGACAGTGTGCATCCGGGGATGCAGTGTAAAAGAAAATGGATTTCCACCCGCGCAGGCCGTGTTGGTTTCGACGTATGAAAACCCGGTCACCGTCAGTTGGCATCCACAGAAAGCGAAGCAAGTGCCATGCGGATATAATTTTTTCAGCACGTCGAAGTCATCCTGCCACCATTCTTTGACCGGCTCGGGCATGGGCTGCGTCGGAAACTGCGCCGGCGCGATCGGCTCCGGCTTCTTCGTAATCTGCCAGCGGAATAGGTTCAAGATTTCTCCTGTTGTGCTTTCTGCATCTTCGTGACGTTGACGAACCCACCATACCGGGAGTTGTCGTAAGTCTGGCCATCGAGTGTTACCCGCTTCGGGACGCCGATCCCCGGCAGCGCGGCCACTTCGCCCATGGTCCGTCGCTTATCGAGCGCGGCCCGGACCTCGGGTTGCTCGCACCCGTTCTTGCGCTGGCGTTGGCGGGAGGCGGCGCTCACTTCGACAATCCCTCACTCAATTCCCGGACCAGTGCCAGCCGTGATTCAGGATTGCGTTTCAGGCGACCAGCGATTTCAAGAATTTGGTCGAGCGTAAAAAAGGCAACCACACTGCCATTGATCGGATGCGGAATAACTGGCGGCGTTTCATTGGCGAGTCGGTTGAAGTGGGTCAAACTCATTCCTGCTTTTTCGGCGGCGGCGCTTCGTGAATAACAATCGGGAACAACAAGTTTGCTTATCATGTGGCGAATGGATACCAAAAACCGTTTCGACAGTCAACAAAAAAAGGCGTATCGGCTTTCTACAAATGACAACCATCGCTGGAGAGCACGATCTGAAGTGTAACCAGTGCTCGCTTGTCTCACCGGGGGGCGAACACTGATGGCTGCTCCCACCGCCTTGGCCATGTACGAATCCGTGATGGAAGCGATCTTGGCGTTTTACAAGGCTGGTGGTGCCTTGGCCATGAAGGTCAACGGCTGGGAGATCACCACAGCGAACGTCAAGCAGATGGAAGATAGCGCCGAGCATTGGCGGCTCACCGCCATTCGCCGGGGCGAACTCAAGGCGAACATCAACGACATGCCGGTGAACGTGTCCCGGGCATACCAGCGGACGTATCAGCCGTTTTTCATTGGGTAAACCGTGACAGCCACCACCACATTACAGCAACGGATTCGCTCACTGGAGAGCGCCGATCACGCTGCGGCCGTGGCGCGTCGAGCCTCACCGGCCGACCAGCAGTACACCTACCGGGCATTGTTCTACAACACCGGCCGGATGCCGCTCATGCCGATCACCCGGTCGGATGACTTCGAGTTCATCGGCGCCCGCCGGCAACTGGCCCACAACATCGCGTTCACGCTCGACCAGAACTTGCCCCTCATCGGTTGGGCCGCCCGCACCCATCTGAATTACGTCTCACTCTTTGAATTCCAGCCGGATACCAACGACGACACGCTTAACGACGAACTGACCGAGTGGTATCACGACCGCAACGATGAAGAACGTCTCGATGTTCAAGGACGGCTCAGTGGCGACGAGATGCTTTCCGTGTACGCCGGCCTGAAGGTTTACAATGGCTACTCCGCAATTCTCAAGGTTGACGGCGGCCGGTGTCAGTTATTCGAGGCATGGCAAATGGCGCGCGGCGCCGGCTGCGAAGCCGACGAACAAAAATACGGCGTCAAGATCGATAATCAGGGATTGGTGCTCGACAAGTTCGGCAAGATTGTGATGGTCGCGCTCTGCAAAGGTGAATCGTCCGGTGCCCTGAAACACATCCGGCTCGTACCGCGGAACGAGATTATGATTGGCGGATTCACCAACCGGGCCAGCACTGCGCTGTACGCCTCTCCGCTGCTGCCGGCCATGGAACTCGCCCAGGATTATCTCGACGTCCAGCAATACCAAGTGTTGCAGGCGAAGGTCGCCAGCCAATTCGGGTTCTACTGGTTGCGAGACCACACGAAGAACGGGCCGGCGAACTTCGAGCGGTTCAATTCGCTCGGGACTGACGGGGCCATGGGCGGCCCGGCTCCAGTTGACAACGGCCAACCCAAAGAACAGTGGCAGCCGATGCCCCTGACTGGTATCGCCCCCGGCATGATGCTGGAAGGTCAGCAGGGCGACAAGGTGGGATTCATCACCGCCGACATCCCATCGCCCCAGTGGGATCTCCAAGGTCAACGAGTGGTGCGCATGATCCTCGCCAGCATGGATATTCCCGATTGTTTTTGGGACACCGGCAAGGCCAACTATTCGTCGATGCGAGTTTCGGCCGGGCTTTACAAGCAGTCCTGTTTCCGGGAACGGCGCAAGAACGCCAGGATTCGCCGGGGCATGAACACGCACCTGTTCCGGTGGGGCGTGGCCGATGGCACGCTGCCGATTTCATCGAAGTTCACCCCTGAAAATCTGCCGTATAAACTGGTGCCGCGTGGCGTCTATCTGCTTGATACCGCGAAAGAACTGTCGGGAGTGCTCGCCGCGATCGGTGCCGGCCTGACGGATTTCGAGACGGCTGCCGCGGACCTCGGGTACGACAACCACCGGGATACTGTGCGCCGGTTGGAGAAGCAGTACGTCAACTTCAAGAACGCCGGCATCACCCCGAACCTCGGTCATATCAGCGTCCGGCTCAGCAACCGCAGCGAAAGCGACGAGGAAATCCCGGAAGTCACCGGAGCGGAGCCGGCTCCCAAACCGAGCAAAACACCGCCGGCCAATATCGAGGAAGCTGAATAATGCCCACCATTACCCAAACCATTTTCGACCGGCTCCGCAAAGGTGAGCGGTTGCCTTCATCCGTACAGACCTACTTCGCCCCGGCCAACGAGGTTGTCACCTCGCCCGCCGGCAGCGACAAAGCCCGCAGCGTCAAGGTTCACATCAAGGCGCTGGGCAAGGGTGTTATCCAGCACCCCATTTTCGGTCCGGTTGTCCACGACTTTTCGACAGCCCGCATTCCCGGCCGGGTGGCGATTGACGACACGCATGGCAACGAAGTCGGTCCGGCCAACAAATTGAGCGTTACGGAATACGGCCTGGAGGCAGACGGCTACGTGACCCCCAAGACCGACCGAGACGCCGCCGGCAATCTGGTCGAGGACAAGGATCATCCGTCCAGCCGGATCGCCTACAATCTCCGCGAAGGTATCCCGCAGTCGGCGTCGGCCGATTGGCGCGGCCCGTTCGATGTCGAACTGATCCCCGAAGGCGCCACCATGCAGGTCAACGGCATGGATGTGACCGGCCCCTGTCTGAAAATTATGAACTGGGGCGTTCGCTCCATCGCGATTTGCAAGGTTGGGGTTGACCCGACCGCACTCAGCGAAGCGCAACTCAATTCCGCCGGCCAGGAACTCGCCCCGGCACCGGGCAAAGTCACGGTCGCCGGCGAGAAAGCCAAGCCGGAAAACGCCGTCGCACCGGTTGTTCCTGTTGGAACACTGCCAGTGTCAGCCGCGGCACAACAGAACGCAGTCAACAACGAGGAAACCGAAAATATGGACCAAGAAACCGAGTACGCAGCCTTGCAGACAAAGCACGCCCAAGAACTTTGCCAGTTGAACGCCGAGCACGCCACAGCGCGCGCCGCGGCACCCGCCGACAAGATTGCCGACCTGATCAAAGATCACTCGACGCAGTTGAACGAGATGTACGCCCGGCACGGTCAGGAGATGGCGGCCCACGTCGCCAAGTACGCCAAGGCCGATGCCCAACTCAATTCCGCTCCCCCGGCCACTGCCGCCCCGGCCGCGCCCGTTGCGCCCGTTGCGCCCGCAGAACCCGCCGCCTCAGCCCCGGCCAAAGTCGAAAACCAAACCCATGCGTTACCGCCCGACAAAAAGCAAGAGCTTGCACTGGCAGGCGAAGCCAAAACGTCAGTCGTGGCGGCCTGCACGGAAGCCGCGGCCAGTTGCGCCGCCCTCGCCACCGCCATCCGGCCGGTGAATCCCGAAGTCGCCGAAGATGCCGTGGAAGCCGGCGACCATTTCAAGACCGCCGCCCTTGCCGTCAAAGGCGACCAGACCAACGACGGTGACGAGACATGGGAAGCGTTCTCGGCCGGCCGCTGCCTGCTCGGGGCCATTGCCGCCGTGGACACCGCCGAAGCCAAGGCTGCCATCGTGAGCCTGACCAAAGCCGTCAAGTTGCTGGCCGACAATTACGGCGCCGGCATCTGCTGCTACTCGCTCACGCACCAATTTACGCCGAAGTCGAAAACGGCTCCGGCAACCATCGTCGCGCCTGTGACCGACAAACCCGCCGTGGACGCTGCCGGGAAACCCGCGGCCGAGGCCGGGAAAGTCGATCAGTCAGCGCAACTCAATAGCACCGGTAAAGTTGAGGGAGCCGCCCTTGTGGTTCCTGTGGACACCAAGCCTGTGACAACGCCCGAAACCAAACCCGAACCGCAAGCCACCGACCTGCCGCCTGATCTGGCGAAACAGTATGCCGACCTCGGACTCGATCCGAAAGCCGGTCTCGTTGGCGTGCTCCAGCAATATGCCGCGGCCCAAAAGACCAACGCCGACCTGCAAGAGCGCGTCAAGAAACTCGCCGGTGGCGCCGCTCCGGTCGAAGCCACTCCCGTCAAAGCCGATCCCCAACAACTCAGTTGGCCGGCCCTCGTCAATGGCATCGTCCAAGAGTACGCCGATAAAGGTCAGATGATCGAAGTGCAACAGGCCCATGCGATTGCTTGCGAGCGGTACAAAGACGCGAACGCCAAACTGCGTATCCCGTTGAAACAGAAATAACAGTCCACAACTGAAAAAGGAATCATTACCATGCCCTTCAATTCACCCTCCGTCGTAATCCGCCAGGATCTCGCGGCTCTGCCGTCGAACCTGACCGGCTACATTGCCGACAAGGTTTTGCCACCGGTAACCGTGGCGACCAAGACCGGCGCCCGTAACTGGATGCTGGCGCTCACAAGCGGCAGCGCCGTCACGAATCGCTCGCCCTCTGGCACCGTGAGCCGGACCGCCCAAACGTCGAACGTCGTGGCCTACACCACGGTTGAAAATCGCGCTGGCTTCCTGATGGACCAAGGCGAAATCGCCAATTTCGGCACGCAGGATGCGTACGAAGCGGCGCTCGCTTTGACCGGCACCAAGCTGGTTCGTGACCAGTCCGAAGCCCGGGTTGTCGCAGCGACAATCGGCGTTGGTCTCGGCGCGGGCACCGTCGCCGCTCCGTTGGCGCCCACCGGCGCTGGCACGCACGCTTCGCTGTACGTCCAGACCACGACCGACATCCACCTCGACATCTTCAACGGTCTCCACAACTGCGTGTTGGCGTTGCGGCCGTTCGGCAAGGTGGCGATCTTCGGTGGTGTCACCGCGATCAACACCGTCCGCCAGGACCCGACCGTGATCGAACGTATGCGGGGCTTGGTTGGCGCCGCGACGGGCGAACAGGTTCGCTCGATCAACGCCGAAATGCTGGCGCAAATCTTCGAGGCCGATGCCGTGGAGATTGCCATCACCCTCAGTGCGATCTGGCCCACGAACCGCGTCGGCGTAATCGCCGTCCCGGAAGCCGGTCTCGATCCGATCATGGTGTTCCAAGCCGGCCGCCGGCTGGTTTACAACTGGGCCTTGGAAGCCGGTGCCGCCCAGCCCTTGATCTGCAAACGCGGGTATGATCCGGCAACGGATTCCGAGTTCCTGGACACCGTGGCGTTCGATTCCGCGTACATCGCCAACGGCAACATGATCGGCAGCTTGTCGATCGACGGCCAATAAGCCGATTGGAAATCAACTCACCGAAGCCGCCGGTGGCAACCCCACCGGCGGTGGAAGTGAACAAAAAAGGAAAATTCGCATTATGAACAAAGTCTTGAAAGTTCTCGGTATCGTGGTGTTGGCACTGGTGGTGGTGGTCGGTCTCGGGACCATCGTTCACGCCGCGGCCAGTGGCGGCGTGTTCCCGGTTGGTAATGGCTGGTCATTCGGTGCGACCAGTGATTACATCACGTTCTTCCGGGGCACCCCGGTCCAGCAACAGGCGTTGACGAACACCCAGTCGGTAGCGGGTACGGTGTCGATCACTGGTCAGACGGCGACGGCGGCGACGGCGGCGACGGCCATTCTGAGTAATGCCGTCCAGAGCGTCACCATCACGAACGGCGTCGGTGGAAGCTGGACAATCACGTTTGCGACGAATGTGGTGGTTGGCACGCCGGTCATCAGCATTACCGCCGTGGCAGCCGTGACGAACATGACTGGTACGAGCACGATCGCCGGGTTCGCCAGTACGAATCAGGCAAACCAGATCATCAACGGACTGCGCAACCTCAACCTCGCCCAGTAACAACATGCGCCATCTCAAACATCTGTTGTTGGGGCCGGTGGCCGGGTTACT
>Ga0316221_1002983_pt1 | contig 14409 bp, 24 predicted proteins | sample TBH18007metaG_FD_206003 | JGI IMG/M metagenome (GOLD analysis project Ga0316221, IMG submission 206003) | Freshwater microbial communities from Trout Bog Lake, Wisconsin, USA - TBH18007 | ecosystem: Environmental > Aquatic > Freshwater > Lake > Hypolimnion/Profundal zone | place: USA: Wisconsin... | reverse complement strand
ACTACAGACAGACTGTAGGCCCAGGGCAGAAATCCAGCTAAATCGCCCCACTAATGTGGTATATTACAAGCGAACTATAGATAATTAAAACGGTTGACCAAAAATAGCCAATTTGCTATAATAGTTGTATAGTTAATAAAAAGGAGCCCAAAAATGATGTTTGTTATCCGCACACAATTTATGGAAAACTACGGTGCCCACGATTGGGACGGTAAAGGCGAGTGCCCTCAATACTGGAAATTCAAAGGTGGTTCTGAATACAAAATCACTGGTGTTGACCCTACTGCTGACCCAGAAGATTTCATCAGTATTGCTGGCGTTGAGTTTGACGACATCGGTGCTCGCGAGTATATCATCAGCTACAGTTTTGAAGAAGATGACTACTTGTCTGACTTTGAGAAGTCACAGTTAGAGTATGATGGCGAGATTTATTTCTGTGAGCCATACTTGAGCTGGGCAGAGATGGAAGATCAAGTTCTTAACTCTAAGAGCACTGAAATTGTGTTTAACCGTAAATTGAAAGAGGTGGCATAATGGGCGCATTTAAAACTATACACACCGATATCTTAGAATATAAAGCAAGTGGTCGCACAATCGAAGAAACTTATATATACTTTAAGGACTATATTGAGTTTGAAGACCTTATCGACATTTGGGAGCAAAAATAATGAGCAAAAGAGAACACATTGATTGGGAGAAGTTATTGCGTGAACAAGTAGAAGGCGCACCCAAGATTGTCTGGAACGACAGTAAATCTAGAACTTATAACATTAGATACAAAATGAAACCTGAACATGTTATGACCTTTGTTAGTGGCTTACACGATGTACAACTGGACATGATTGAAACGGTGGTCATCGCCAAAGAAAAGCAAGGCTTTCCTGAAGCTACAGCAGTCATCGAACATATTCGTAACTTGCCAAATCCGGTAGATGGCTCTAAATTAGGGCCAAGAGAATGAAGCAAGGTCCATTCCGTATGTGGTTAACTCGAATTTGGATGGACAATAAAGACGAGCACAGCGAGCATGGTGAGCTTGCCATGCCCTTAGAAGAATACTTTCGTAGATATAAGTGGTGGTTAAAGCGAGAGTATAAATTCCAACAAAAGCTGAGTAAATAATATGACGATAGATTACACATCGGATCAATTCAACGAGATCAAAGTGGCCGCAGACTGGATAAGAGACTTAGAAAGTAGCGACAGCCGTTTACACAAGGAAGCAGTTATTGAAAAAGCATTGATGGCAGCCAAGTTGGGCTCCGCTAATGCTCAATGTTTCTTGTTCAACTGCTATCAAGCCTACAACCCCTACTATGTATTTGGCATTAAGAAAGTACCCGAGACTGAAGGTTTAGAAGGCAAGTCCAATCCGTGGCCTAAGTTCTGGGCCATGTTGGAAGGTCTCCGCACTCGTTCACTTACTGGCCATAATGCCAAGACAGTTATCGAGTTTATGTCAGAACAGTTCGACTCAGTAGAATGGAATAATCTTGCCCGTCGTGTTATTATCAAAGACCTACGCTGTGGTATCAGCGAAAAAACCTTGAACAAGGTCTTAGGTAATACTGAATGGAAGATTCCTGTGTTTACTTGCCAACTGGCCACAGATTCAGAAAAGCATACAGCCAAGATGACAGGTCGTAAACGAATTGAACAAAAACTAGATGGTGTTCGTGTATTGGCAGTAGTCAGTCAAGCAGGTGTAAACCTATACAGTCGCAATGGCAAACCTTTTGAAAACTTTCCACAGATAGCAGATGCTATTAATTCTATAGCTAAAAAGTTAAGCATACAGATGCCGTTTGTACTAGACGGTGAAATTATTGGTGAATCTTTCCAAGCCTTGATGAAGCAAGCACAACGCAAGAGTGACGCTCGCACAGAAGGCATGGTTTATTCAGTATTTGATGTTATTCCACTGGTGGACTTTGAGCGTGGCTATTGGAATGCCCAACAATTAAAGAGATTAAACTTGCTAGAGGACAATCGTGGTCGATTTGAAGCGACAGATTGTGTTAGAATCATGGACGGTATTACTGTAGACTTAGACACAGCCGAAGGTCATGACATCATGCGCCGCTATGCTACAGATGCTGTCGACGCAGGATTTGAGGGCATTATGATCAAGGACATGGATGCGCCATATGAATGCCGCCGCAGTACATTCTGGATGAAGTGGAAGCCTACTATAACTGTAGACTTAAATATTGTCGGGTTTGAAGAAGGCACAGGTCGTAATGAAGGACGCTTAGGTGCTATAATATGTGAAGGAGTTGACAATGATCGTGCTATTCGTGTTAATGTGGGCAGTGGCCTTTCCGATGCTAATCGTGATGAATATTGGAGTGCCAGAGATCAATTACTTGGCAATGTTATTGAGGTTGAAGCAGACGCAGTAACACAGAACCAAGACGGTACTTACAGTTTGAGGTTCCCAAGATTCGTACGCTTCCGTGGCTTCGAAGCAGGTGAGAAACTATGAGAGATGATGTAATCACAGCACCTGGCGGCCCTTACACTATCCACACGGATCCACAACCAAATACCATTACACTTCATTCTGGCGCCGAAGAAATGATCAAGGTCGGTCCGGACGGATTTTGGGTCCGCGGTGTTAAGGTAGCCCAGGATGACAAAGAAGCAGAAGTAGTGTATAATGCTTTCAAGCACTGGCTTACCTGGGCTCAATTAAACAAGGATTACCGATGAAAGTTATACGCAGAAAGTTCAACATCTTTGAACAGATGGAATTGGCAGTGCAGGATTCAAATGCTTCAGGACCAGTTGAAGAATTTGTATTAACTCCTGCAGAGTTTCAAGAGTTTATATTGGATGCAAAGAATCGCCCCGGCACTAGCTTTCGAAAAATAGTAGGTCGGCCCGGAGACACCATCGGCGGCGATTGGTCGTACAAAGGCGCATTAGTTAAGGTAAATGGTAAACTTAAAGATTGATTAGTAGCGCAGGATATTGTATAATATACAAATACCAGGAGATACAATGGACTTGATCACTATTGAAAAATGGCTTGTAGAAGGACTGCTAATCATGTTGATGGCCCTACTTGCCATGTTTTTATTTTGTAAAGGCAAAGACTGTTGTGATAAGTTTGACAAATAAGGATATAAAATGGCAAAAAAACAAATTAACAAAATTGGTGACAAGCTAGTTCGTGTAAACGATAATTTTAGTATTACCATGTATGACAATGGTTTTTTGATTGAAGTCAGTGGGCGTGATGCTGACGATGAATATCGTACTGCTAAAATTATGGTACCTACTGCTGAACAACTTATGGAGTTGATCAAAGAAGCAGTATCTATGGATAGAGATGACTAATGCAACCAAAACCAGGAACAATAGGCGGATGCGGATGCGGTCGTAGTCCAACAGGAAAATGCTGTGGCTGGCATGCCCTTACAGAAGATCAGTACCAGGCCAAAAAAGCCGAATATGATCTAGCCGAATATCAACGACAAGCCGCGGACATTTGGTTTAAAGATGGTTCATGTACTGGCGGCAAGGGCGAGGCAGTATGAGCGATATCCTTTGGTTCGTGTTAGGCGGCCTTATCGGTTATGCCATCTCATGGGTCAATCGCAGAGAAACAACAGAGGATAGTCACCATGCAGATACAATCAAAAAGCACGAAGAAGATATTGCTTACTACAAGAAATTAACCAAAACTCTAGTTGAAGAAAACAAAGAACTAAGAAAGAAACTCAATGACGCCAGTTAACTTCCTGCTTGATACCGTAGACACATTGTGGTATTGGACTTATGGTATCATAGTAGGTTGGGGCACCAGCTTTACTATTGTGGTAGCAATTTTAATTGCGGTGATGATTAAACTAGCTAGACTTAGTCAACGCATTAATCAACTGGAAACACGCCTTATACACGCCGAGCGAGATTACAATCTCTCGATCAATGCATCAAAATCTAAATAAATACTGATCTATGTTGTTCGGATACTTAACCCTTGCAACAGCCCTGATAATTTCGTTATCGGCCGCTGTTTATTCTATACTAGGCTTGACGGCAATCTTTGCCGCGGCCTTTTGGCCCATTGTTATTATGGGTGGTTCATTAGAAGTTGGTAAAATTGTTACCACACTATGGCTACACAAGTACTGGAACAAGGCCGAATTACAGTATAAAGTCTATCTGTGTAGTGCAGTAGCAGTTCTTATGTTCCTTACCAGTATGGGTGTGTTTGGATTCTTAAGTAAAGCCCACTCGGATCAAGCCTTGGTATCAGGAGATGTTACCAGTAAGTTAGAAATTTATGATGAAAAGATCAAAACAGCCAAAGAAAACATCGAAAGTGACCGTAAGCAACTTAAACAGATGGATGAGGCAGTGGATCAAGTTATGTCACGATCCTCGGACGAAAAAGGCGCAGATAAGTCCAATGCTATCCGTAAGAGTCAACAACGAGATCGTGCTAATCTTGCCAAGGATATTGAAGCCAACCAGAAGCTTATTAGTCAACTTAATGACCAGGCCGCACCGATTCGTGCCGAAGTACGCAAAGTTGAAGCCGATGTTGGTCCTATAAAATATATTGCCGCTTTAATTTATGGCGACAATCCTGATGCCAACCTGTTAGAACATGCTGTTCGCTGGGTAATCATTCTTATTGTTGCAGTATTTGATCCGTTGGCACTTACATTGTTGTTGGCCGCAACCAAGACCTTTGAATGGGAACACGACATTAACTTGTTTAACTTGAATAAAAAACGAGAAGAGGAAGAAGAGTCTACTTTTACAGCCAGTGCAGATGATCTCGAACCAGTCGTACCAGACCCTGTTGAATTGCCCAGTGAAGAACTAGTAGAAGAAACGGAAGACAGCGTCGGCGATGAACCAGTAATTGAGGATCGTAATACTCACATTCCAGTAGAGGATTATTATCGTGCAATGGAAAATCAAGACTATTACACCGATCCCTACATTGACGATTCGTGGCCTAAACATACACTAGCATCAACAGTAACAGAAGAACCTGAAGAGGAAGAACTAGTTGATCCTTACGGTGATACTACTCCCAAGTTTAAATTAATGACAATTGACACTACCGATCGTCATCAAATTCGCGAAATGGATCGTGTAGCCAAAGAAGTTTGGCTTGCTGAAAATCCTGGTGCATCGGTAGAAGAGTATACTGATCAATTAAGTCGTGGACATATTATGCAGTTGCCATGGGAAACTAACGAATTCCGTGAGCGAGTAATGGCTGGAACTAAATTACAAGCAGATAATCAAATTGAAGGTACTCCGGGTGAAGTTAAAGGTTTTGGAACGCAGTTTCCGCCATTAGCTAAAAAAGGTGACATGTATTTGCGTGTTGACCAACTGCCTAGCGTACTATATAAGTTCAACGGTGTCAACTGGATTGAGGTTGATAAAACTATGAGTGATGCTTATGCTCATAACCGTGCTTACATTGATCACTTGATTGCTAAAATTAGTTCTGGAGAATATGATCCTGACTTGTTAAGTGATAGTGAAAGAGAACAAATAGAAATTAGATTAAAAGAACTACCACCTACACCATGACAGAATTAACACTAGACCATTGCTCTTTTTGCGACAAGCACAAAGACCAAGTTGTTAAACTAATTGTAGGCCAAAATGTTGCAATCTGCAACGAATGTGTAGATCTATGTCACAGTCTATTAAACAACACTGGTCGTCAAAAGAAAAAATCCAAGGATGTTGTAATTCCGGATCCCAAGGATGTACGGGAATATCTCGATCAATATGTTGTAGGGCAAGACCAAGCCAAGATTGTGTTAAGTGTTGCCATTGCTAATCACTACAAGCGTATCAATCATCCTTCACAGAAAGATGAAATAGCCAAAGCAAATATTTTGATGATTGGACCAACAGGCACAGGCAAAACAATCATGGCCAAAACTGTGGCCATGTATCTTGATGTACCTTTTGTCATAGCCGATGCAACCACACTCACTGAAGCTGGTTATGTTGGTGATGATGTTGACACTTTGATCAGCAGATTATATCAGGCCGCTGACTGCGATGTTGAACGCACACAGAGGGGTATTATATTCTTAGATGAAGTAGATAAGATCAGTCGTAAAAGCGAAAGCAGTACTGTGACCAAAGATGTATCAGGCGAAGGAGTACAACAAGCTCTACTTAAATTGGTAGAAGGTACTCGAGTCAAAATTCCACAACCGGGTGGAAGAAAAAACTCTGCCGATGGTATTGAAATAGACACTACCAATATATTGTTTATTGCAGGCGGTGCATTTGTCGGATTAGAAAACATTATCAAAAATCGTGTACAAGGAACTGCTATTGGTTTTGGAGCATCTATAACTAGCGATAACAGTGCGGCAGTTACGGATGTTGAACCTGATGATCTAGTTAGATACGGAATGATTCCTGAATTTGTTGGTCGTTTTAGCAGTATAGTAAGTCTTAATAACTTGACCAAAGATCAACTGATTAACATTTTAACCAAAATTAAACACAATTTTGTCGAACAATATAAATGGTTGTTTGCACAAGATGGCGTAGAACTAGAATTTCAAGCAGATAGCTTGGATCTAATAGCTGAACGCACACTTAGAACAAAAACCGGAGCTCGTGGACTACACACCGAGCTAGAACGCATACTGTTACCTCATATGTATGATTTACCCAGGTATAAAAAGAACTCAATACTGCGTGTTGCAATCAATAAAGAGCAGGTAAATACTCCTATGACGCTTTTACAAGAAAACGAATGAAACAGTACGGAAAAATAGTTCAAGTCAGGGACGGCAATGTAGAAAAAGCCCTACGCAAATTCAAGAAAAAAGTCCAGGATTCTGGCCTACTTGATGATTTACGAGCCCGTGAAACTTATGAAAAACCCACTACTGTTCGTAAACGCAAAAAAGGAGCCGCTCGAGCTCGTTGGCGTAAACAACTGCGTGATCAGCAGTTACCTAAAAAACTTTACTAAGTGTGTACATTGAGTTTGGCCCAGTTGGTTACGCAGGCGTAATAAGAATCAAAGCGGCTATTGAAGAATGGGCCACACGCTATCAAGTACGCTACACACAAAAAACCTACAAAAATACTCACAGACTAGGTTTTAATGATGAATCAAACTTTGCATTATTCAGTCTAACCTGGAATCCTGATTTATCCAAAGAACCTTGGCTACGCTACAGACTAGTCAATTACGGTAACTCTAGTTATTGACATCTAGTGAATAATCTGTTATAAATAATATTACGAATGCCGAAGTTTGGGTTCGTATAAAGTCATTCTTGCTAAACAAAGGAGAAACAACATGACAAAAATCACAACTCTGGATCTCAATCCATTCTATCGTAACGCCATTGGCGTAGACCGCTTGTTTAATCGTATTGTAAATCAACTCGATCAACACAGCAATGACGGTACAAATTATCCACCCTATAACATTATCAAGACTGGTGAAGAAACCTTCGAAGTACAGGTAGCTATTGCTGGCTTTAATGAAGGCGAAGTTACTGTTGAAGTTCGCGATAGTAACTTGATCATCAGCGGCGAAAAACTAGACAAAGATCTGCCTGAAGGACAAGAATACACTTTCAAAGGTATTAGTGCCCGTAATTTTTTGCGTACTTTTAGTCTAGCTGACTATGTTGAAGTGGTTAATGCTACATCTAAGAATGGTATTCTTAGTGTTTCATTGGAACGCCGTGTTCCTGAAGCCATGAAGCCAAAGACTATTGCAATTACCTACGCAAACTAGTATAATGTAGTAAATACAGTGGAGGGCACAGTGCTCTCCACTAAAACAAAGGATTAGTAGATGTCACAGCCAGATGTAGTTGCACAAGTTAAAACCGTACATGAAGTCAAAGAACCTCCTATGTTTAAGGTTATCTATATCAATGATAATCAAACTACTATGGAGTTTGTAATTGAAACTTTGATTAATTTTTTCAATTACACTACACAGACAGCATTAAAAATCACTGAAGATATTCATAATGATGGTAGTGCTGTTGTTGCAGTTTTGCCTTACGAAGTAGCTGAACAAAAAGGTATTGAAGTAACGGTCTGTGCTCGTAGTAACAATTATCCGCTACAGGTCAAACTAGAACCTGAAGGTATTCACTAAGTTTTAATTTCAATCCGTTTAGGATAGTAAAAAGGTTGGCTCCACGGAGTGTTTCCACGACCGCGACAGTTGTTGACATAGCGTATACCGTTTAATTCACGATCAACATTGTTATGGTAATGACCAAAACACCAGGCTTTAATTTTATTTTCAGTATCTTCTTTAAGAGTCTGTTGTATTGCGCTGTTACCCATCATGTTGAATCGCCAGGTATCTATTAGATCCATGTCATGGTTAACTAACCAAGGTGCTGGAACAGTATGACTGATCAATATGATCGAAGTAACATCTCTATGTGTCTGTAATTTGCTAACACTGTTGATCAAATATGCGGCATCATGATAAGCCACACCACAGAATGCTGTTGCCTGCGATTGAGTTAAGTTTTCTTTGTCTCTTAACCAAGCTACAGATTGTTCGTAGTCCAAGTTAGGATCGAAATCGTAAGTCCACCAACCATTGGTGGCCAATAGAGCCACATTATTAATGATTACTACATTGTCTTGCATGTACACTACATTTTTTATTTCGGCTACAGTATCTGCTAAAGTTTTATAACTGCTACCCAAGTCATCAACATAATGAGTATGTTCAACATTACCATCAATATAAAACACAGCGGCATATTTTTCGCCCAGGTGTGTCAGCGTTTCGACCAATACTTGTCGATCCTCAGCAACATCGCCAGCAACTACACAGTACGGACTGGTAGGTTGGTCGGTCCAATCGAAGGATTCCCAGGTGTCGGCATGCAGGTCAGAAATTAAGTCAAAGGCAAAAGTCATGATAACTATTTACAGGAGATTCACATGCACATAATATTTGGACAAGATCGAGCAGAAGAGCTCAAAGACCGTTATATGATTTTGGAATTAGATACAATTCGAGTTGAAGCTGAAGACAGCGTATCAACTGCATACTGTGTCATAGAACGCATTGCCATTGAGGACTTACCCACAGCTGACGACACCAGAAAGCTACACGAAAAGCTAATGGAAAGCTATCGTGCTCAAGATTGGGACTACTGTGAAACAGCTCTGGCCAGTTTGATGGGCAAATGGAACGGAGAAGTAGACAGTTTTTATGTAGAATTACAAAATAGAATTGCTAATTTTCGTAAAAATCCTCCCGGTACCGACTGGAATGCCATCCTAATTCGATAAGTGTTAACTTAATCATATTCTGGTTCCTATAAATAATATTAGGAGCGAGAGTATGAAAAATATAATAATAAAAACTACTCTGCTATGTACAACTGCGATCTCTTTACAAGCCGTCGCAACGCCTATAGCGGACTATCAATTTAAGAGCCCTAGTCTTAATGGAAGTAACTACGGTAGTTTTCAGCTGACGGTTGAAAACGAACAATATACTCGTCAACAGGCAATTCAACAAGCACTACAGGCAGCCGCACAACAGGCCCAAGCCAATGCTGCCAATACACCAATTAACCAGTTTTTAACAAACTTGGAATCACGCATCTACGCACAGATTAGCCAAAACTTGGCTACTGCTATGTTTGCCGGAGGAAACTCAACCAGTGGTCAAATGGATTTCCAAGGCAATACCATTTACTGGACTAACACCGGTACTGCTATACAACTACAAGTGGCCGACAATGTAGGAAATGTAACTAACATTAATGTTCCACTGGGTAAGTTTAATATTATAGGATCAGGGCAATGAAGCGGTTAATCATAATTGCTTTATTGTCTATGTTACCTAGTTGCGCCATAGTTCAAAAAAGCGGCTATTCCTATAAGCCTAAGGTCATAGAAAACAAATTACAAAGAGAATTTGATAGTGTCCCTCCTCCTGCTACCGGTAAACTAACCGTGGCAGTCTATTCGTTCCAGGATAAAACTGGACAGCGTAAAGCAGTGCCGGGTATTGCATCATTCTCTACAGCAGTCACACAAGGAGCTGATGCCTTATTAATTAGATCATTGCAAGATGTTGGGCACGGCCAGTGGTTCGAAGTAGTTGAGCGTGGCAACATTGATAACTTGACCAAAGAACGATTAATCATTACTCAAATGCGGCAGGCCTATGAAGGTCAAAATGCACAAAAATTAATGCCATTAACTTTTGCCGGAATACTTATTGAAGGCGGAGTAATTGGTTACGACACCGGACTTGAGTCTGGAGGCGTTGGATATAATTTTTTAGGAATTGGACCAACTACACAGTATAGTAAAGACATTGTTACAGTAAGTCTTAGAGCAGTTAGTGTTAACACCGGTAAAGTCTTAGCAACAGTGACAGTAACAAAACTAATTTATAGTACCGCAGACTCGGTAGCTATTTTTAAAAGCATTGATCCTAATCAAGGAATTGTGCAACAGGTGTTTGCTCCTAACACAGGATCGATGAGTGCCACTGCTGGTATATTTCAATTTGAATCTGGATTAACTATTAACGAACCAACTACAGTAGCATTAAAGACTACTATTGATGCGGGAGTAATTGAGTTAATACGAGAAGGTTACCGCCGTGGAGTATGGGATTTCAAACCAACTCCTCCACCTAAACCCACAGCTGGCCAATCGGTAGGTAGTATAATTGGTTCTACTGCGGGAGTAATAACAGCACCAGTAAGAGCAGTAGGTGATGCAGTTGAATCGGCATTAGGCGGAGATATGTCCGATGGTATGACTGAAGGATGGGATAGAACTAGTCCATCTGGATTATTAAAATCAAATCCGTCGGCGCCGATAGAAAAGTTACCTGACTCACCGGTGACTGTAGCACCAGCAGAACCAGTGCCTGGAGTAAAAGGCACACCAAATATTCCATTGGGTCTTTCAGCGCCCAATGGAGTTTCGGCCGATCAGGCTGCAAAAATGGGAGTAGTAAAATAAAGGCTCGTGTGGCCAAGGAATGAAGTAAAATGAAACTACGCATAACAGGCGATGGCGGATTGTCGAGAAAATTATCCGCAATTCTAGTATCAGTTGCAATGCTGATATCGGGTACAGCGTTAGCTGGGGACAACAGTATATACATTAACCAGTCTGGCAGTAACAGCAACATTAGCGTAACGCAAGATGGTGCCGCCAACACAGTTGAAGGTATACAAGGTACAGGAACTAGCAATACAACACCAGCAGTGATTAACGGTAGTAACAATAATGTTACAGTTAGTCAAATTGGTACAAACAATATTTTACAATTTGGTATTAATACCAGTACAGTTAACGGTGTAGCCAATGGTAATAATTACATCTACAATGTTGTAGGTAATAATGCTACGGCTATTATTAACAGTAATGCTAGTGGTAGTGGAGCAAGTGGTAGTAATAATGTTCATGTTAACCAATATGGCGATGACGCTAATTTAAATTTAACATTGTTGGGTAATCAAAATAACTTTACTGCCACAACCGCTGCTGCCGGAGCAGGATACGCTTATAACAGTGTTGTTGCCAGTATTAATGGTAGCAGTAATACTGATACTGTGGCTATGACAGGTGGTACTACCAACACTTTTAACCTTATACAAGGCGATACTAATACCAGTACATCAAATGCCACAGTTACAGTTAATAGTAATGGACAAGGAAACTCGTTTAACTTGATTCAAAGTGGTGGTAACAATGGAGATAATATAACCATTGGTGGATATAGTTCTAACACAACTAATCCTACTGCAATTTTGGGCGGATCCAGCAACAGTATTACTGTAGCACAATCTGGCGCTAATGATAATACATTTGTTCTTGGGTTAACTGGCAATACTAACACATTTAATGTAACACAAACAGCTACAGCTGGTAATAACATAGCTAATATACAGAGTAGCGGAAGTGGCAATACTTGGAGCATTTTACAGCATAACCATTGATTGGGGAGACTGATGAAATTATGGACAATCGGACTATGCGTACTCTTGCTGACCTTATCCATCAATGGAGAAGCCGCAATAGGAACAATTACAGAGCAGACCAACAACCCAGCTTTGATACAACGATCGAAGACGACCTTGTCTGGGACCAAAGGCACCGGCGTGGAGATGGCCGACCAGATCAACACAAAGCAGGGTAAGGTCGGAATAGTATTTGCCGACGATACCAAGGTACAGGTAAATGAAAACAGTAAGCTGGTTATCGATGAGTTTGTATATGATCCAAAGAATAAAGACGCAGGTAAACTGGCTCTCAACATGGCTTCGGGTACAGTCCGCTACGCCTCGGGGGCGATTGCTCACAACAATCCTAACAAGGTGGCTATCAACACTCCTACTGCTACCGTCGCTGTTCGTGGTACTGACTTTACTGCTACTGTGGATGAATTAGGCTCTGGAACATTTATTCTACTGCCTAGCTGTCCTCGTAAAGATATGTTGCCCGATGAAATAGAACGCGAATGCAAGACTGGCAAAATTGAAGTAATCAACGATGGTGGCAGTGTTTTATTAGATCAACCATTTCAAGCTACAAAAGTTACAGCTCGTAATGTAGCGCCAACTAAACCAGTAACTTTAAAACTTAACGAAGATGCTATTAGTAATATATTAATTCTAGCACCTCCTCAAGAAATTAAAGCCGCCCAACAACGACAAGCAGATGAAAAACAAATGGCGGTTACTGCACTATCACAAAACTTTTTACAAGGAGTTGATCTTAGCAGTGTGTTGGCCAACGAAAATGCCACAATCTATTCTAATGCCTTACAGCGCAATTTATTAGATCAAGACTTTTTAGATAACATATTATCATTGATGAATGCAGAGTTGGCCATTGAATTTGGGGACTTACTGGCACCACCTAAAACAGGACTATTACCAGACTATAAAAAATCATCTGGAGTTATTGCTACAGTAGATGCTGTTAGTGTGGAATTATGCCGCCCTGACAGTAACAATAATAATAGTTGTATCACTACTCCTAAAACACAAAACTCTACGGTAACACAAACACAAGGAAGCGTTACTGTGGTTAACCGTGTTAATCAAGGTGGTAATACTTTTATAACAACAAAGCAGAACTAAAATGAAACGAATATTATTAATATTATTATTTTGTTCAACAGCACACGCTGGTATATTTGATGTAACCGAAGGGGTGGTTAGTGATTATAGATTCCGTGGTATTAGTCAATCTAATATGGCGCCAAGCGTAGCCAGTCAAGTAGAATATTGTGATGATAGCGGACTATGGGTAGGTAATAAACTTAACACAGTAAGCAAACAAGAATACAATAATGGCATTGGTGGGGAAGCTGATGTGTACGGCGGATATCATTATAAATTTAATGACGATATAAAAATATTTGTAGGTGATTATACCTATAACTATCCAGGTGCTACTAACTATTATACTAATGAAGTTTTTGCTCAGATACGAGTTCCTTATTTTACATTTAAATATTATCGCAGTTTAACCAATGAGTTTGGCGTTGCTGGGACAGTAGGAACACAATACTACAGCGTAGACAATTATTTGCCTATAAAAAAAGTAACATTAATAAGTCATGCTGGCCGAACTATTAGTCCTGTTACTGGATTAAGCTACACTGACTGGCGAGTTGGACCTACATATAACATATTTGATGTAGATGTATCTGTTTTTTATTATTGGAACAGCGGCCTAAGTGCGGACTTTAAAACAGCTAATACGGTCGATGGTCATGAACTATATCGCAATGCCTGGGTATTGGGAGTTAGTAAATCGTGGTAAGATTATTTTTTACATTTCTTATAGCTGGATTAATGGGTTTTTGTACTCCCGGGACTCATGCTCAGGCTGTATCAACAAACTTAATTTATATTAATCAGGTAGGCACAGGCGACACTTATAACCTCATACAAAATGGCACAAGTAATATCCTAGAAGGAGCAAGCGGTAATACTCTTAATTCAAGTACGCATACTGCTGTAGTTAGCGGCGGAGCAAATCAAATCACAACAAGACAAGGTGATCCGATTGCCAACACTGGTAAAAATAAAATTGATATGACAGTTATTGGTCCTGGAAATATTTTAAATTTAAACCAAGGAACTGATGCTGTTGGATTATCGACTGGGCTTGATGTTGGCGGGCATTATCAATATGTTTATGTTAATGGGTCCGACAATATGGTTACTACAAATCAACAAAATACTACATCAAACTCTGGACAATCTGCGACTTTAAACATTACAGGCGATTTAAACACAGTTGGCATTACACAAACAGGCACAGCAAAAATGCAACTATTTGCTAGCGTTAATGGAACTGGTAATACAATATCAGCTACACAAACTGGGTCAGCTGGGCATTACTTAAATGTATCAG
>Ga0316221_1002975_pt1 | contig 14438 bp, 16 predicted proteins | sample TBH18007metaG_FD_206003 | JGI IMG/M metagenome (GOLD analysis project Ga0316221, IMG submission 206003) | Freshwater microbial communities from Trout Bog Lake, Wisconsin, USA - TBH18007 | ecosystem: Environmental > Aquatic > Freshwater > Lake > Hypolimnion/Profundal zone | place: USA: Wisconsin... | reverse complement strand
TAATGTGCTGCTTTTGCGCGTTCTGCCCCCTGTGCGTGTGCCTCCACGCGTGTCGGGCGGCGGCGGATGTCGGCCTGCGCGCCATCGAGGCCGCGACGCCCGTGCCCGTCCGCTACACCGTCACGCTGTGCGTCCCGACCGGCGCAAAAAAATGAGTCCGTTTCCGTGTTGAAAACAATCGCGGGGGATGTTTATCGAAGGCAGCCTCCTTTGGGCCACGCTCATCGCATGCGTGTGGTTTCGTGATCCTCGCGGCGACGGCGGGTGGCCGACCCATCCCGCGTTCGACCACAGCTTGCGGCAAACGCACAACCCCGCGTTCGACCACCTTCGCGGGTGGACAGACTTCCTCCCGGTCACGCTTCGGTTCGTCCACCTTTCCCTTTGGCAAAAAAATATTTCGTGAGCGCACACTTTTTACCATGGACCTCGCCGACCTCGTCCCGTGGTCCGCCGACCGCCCGCCGAAGGTGGTCGGGCGCGGGCCCGGCTACGACGATTACGGCAACGGGTGCGACGAACTCTTCGACTTCCCGACCGACGCGACCCTGGCCCGCGCGACGTCGCTGGCCGACAAGATGGCGGCGCTCAAGCGCATCGCCGCGCGCCTGGCCCCGGCCCTCGAGCCCGGCGACTTCGTCGTCATGAGCTACGGGTCGCGCCAGAACGCCTCGCTCGTGGGCTGGATCGTCGGCCGCGGCGGCGCGCTGGTCAGCACGCACGCGCTGCCCGCGGTGAACGTCGAGTACACGTCGCCGCGCATGGTGATTCCGGCGCACCTCGTGCCCGCCGACGCCAACCCGGCGCGCCTGTTCCGCGCCCTGCTCGCGCACTCCAAGTACTACGCCACCGCGGTCGTGGCGCTGCCCCCGGACAGCGCGCTCCTCCGATCGCTCGGCCTGCGCCCCGTGCCCGACCACACGCACGTGTTCGTCACCATGGACGCGGACATGGCGGCGTGCGTGAGCCCGACCCAGGCCGTCGGCGACCCCGTCAGCAACCTCCTCAAGCGCTCGCTCTACACGCCGGGCGGCCCCATCGGGTTCTACTGCATCAGCCTCGTCCCCGACGCGCTCATGACGTCGTCCTTCTGGGAGTGCGGGTCCGACGACTTTGGGCTGGGCGGCGAGGTGGTGTTCGCGTCGCACGATAGCACGACGTGGGTCGGCCGCCACAGCAAAAACGTGACCTGGACGGTCACGTACGCGTCCCCGGCGACAGAAGTCGACTCGTCGGAAGCCGAAAAGGCGCGGGTGATGGCGCGCACGCGGGCGTTCAAGGCCGAACTCCGCGAACGCGTGGCCGTTTAAATGTATGTTTTTTTGCCGTCCACCACGATGTAGCGTCCACCCCGTGTCCCCACGTGGACTCGGTACGTCTTGTTGTTCCGCCGATGGGTGGCTCCCCCATTTAACCGGGGGCATGCGCTGAAGCCCGTGCCATAGTGCAAAATTTGTCTGACGGTGTACACACGTTGTTGATCGTCGAAAAGTTTTATTATCTTGCCGAGTTTTATTTCTGAATTGTCGTCCTCGTTTTCTTCATACGTCTGGGTCGCGTAGTGTTGTAAATATATATTGTTGTCGATCACATATAACTTATATTTTTGCCGCGGCTCTTCTTTCTCCCCAATATGGAATCCGCAACATTCGATCATATACCAGATTGTTCCGTTAACCTTCTGTAACGCTGGGTCGTTTAAGTCAATATATATATATTCGCACTTGTAAGTAGTAGACGTATAATCGTTCAATACAATAGTGTACAACTGGTTTGGGTTTTCCAGCTTTCCAGGGTCGTATTCTTTCGGTTTAATCGTTCCTTTCACGCAATTAAACGCGGACTCTGGCCTCCCTCCTGCCAGTGCCCGCGGCGTCTTCTTCATCCCTACCTATCGTAGGGATCATCTTTTTTACTCGAACCCCATGCACGCCAGCATGGCCTCCGCCTTCTTGGCGCCCACCTTGTCCACGTCGGTGAGGTAGGCCACGCGCCCCGCGTGGTCCGGGAGCGCCAGCAGCTCGCGCATCAGCGCGGCGAGGGACCCCGCCTTGGCCGCCACGTTGGCGGCGATGGTGCCCGACACCCCGGGCACCGCCGACAGCATGAGGCGAAACGCCGACGCGGGCGTGGCGTTGGCGCCCTTCTTGCGGCACACGCTCGCCGCGTGGAGGTGGGCCGCGTAGCCCTCCACCGCCCCCGCCCCCGCCCCTCCTGCGTCCTGGTACTTGTCGGGCTCGGCCGCGACGCGTTGGACGAGCGCCGCCACGTAGCGCACCGTGTCGTCGACGTCCGCGGTGCGCGCGATGGCGATGCCGTCGCGGTGCGCCATGTGCAGCACCGCGGTGAGCGCGCCGGCGTCCCACTCGGCCACGCGCGCCGGAAACCCTTCCAGCACGTACGCCATGCGCCGCGCGCCCAACGTGCTGCGCATGCGGTCGCGCTGCTCGCGAAACCGCCCGTCGTGGATGCTCGCCAGCAGGTCGGCGTACGTCTTGCGCTCCACGCACACCGCCAGCGCGCCCTCGCCCTCGCCCACCGCGATATGAAAGTCACCGACGTCCAACGAGCGCGTCTCGTGCGCCAGGCCCGTGGCCTCGGCGGCGACGATCGCCGCTCGCTCGCGCACGTCGATGATCAACATAATAATCGATGTTTGTTATAAAAACGCAGCTAGGTTTAAATCGATTAATCGAGGAATGGCGCGCGCATGAAGGCGTCGACGGGGAAGGTCCACACGACGCAGTCGCCCTGCTGGTCGCTGGTGCACACGTGCATGAACCGGGCGGAATCGATCGAAACGTCGCCGTCATCGCACAAGAAGCTGTTCCACGAAAGCCGATACCGCGCGACCGGTCGCAGGTCGCGCAGGACCACGAATTCGTTGCCCATGAAGAAGGCGAGGAGACGACCGTCGGCCGTCGTCACGGCGTGGGTCCACTCCTGGTGCCAAAACGCGCCCCCTGGGCCCGACACCCGCTCAGGCTCCGCGCGCCTGCCGGCGGTGAAGCGCCTCTTTGTGATCTCCCGGTCGTCATACGTGTACATCGTGACGCTGCCGTCCTCCGCACACGTCGCGAGTTTGAAAGGACGCGCGTCGTCGTCGAAGGGGTTGCGCAGGCGTTCGCCCGTCGCGATCGAAAACACGTCGCCGTCCGACGCGACGGCGACGCCTCCGCCAAACGCAAGGATGCTGGATGGGTGAGCCCTGGTGTGTGGGATCGTCCACAACCACCCGTGCACGCGGTCTTGAACGACGGCGAACGATGCCACGCCCGCGACGTCGGCCACCGCCTCCACCCGTTTGGCCACCGTCGACACAAAGGAGACGCGCCCCATCTCGGCCCCGGCGGCCCGAAGGTCGTGCCACACGAATTCCACCGCGCGCGGCCAGGTGTGCCGCTGGTACACGAGCGTCCGGCCGGTGGGAGACAGATTGGCGGCAGGCCCATATCCGTCACGGCCCGCTTCCGCTCCCCCGTAATCGATCTGAAAGACAGGCTCCACCGCGTCGTTTCCCGGACCGGCCGCCGTCAAGTCGAACACGCGGCCAAGGCGCGGCAGGAGCAGCAGGCCACCGCCCAGGCGTCCCATCGACCACCGCGTGCCGCCCCCCGCGCCGGGGAACACACGCCGCCGTTTCGGCACGGCGGCGTACCACGACACGCACACCGACCGGAACGAGACCGTCGCCGCCTGGTCGACCACGCGGTCCCATATCATCCGCACAAGCTCCTCGGGGAGGGTCCCGAACCCTTGCTCCCGCAGCGCCAACGGCAGCGCGCGGTAGGCCAACAGCTCCTCGAGACGCGCATCTGCGCACGCGCGTTCCGCGTCTGCGAGCGATCGCTTCGCCCGATCGTAGCGGACGAGGGGGGTTTCCTCGTCGGCCATGGAAAGTGGCACAGGGATCGCACGAAAACTCATTTTTTTTACACCGATTCGAGCCGCGTGCGAAACGTGTGCACGGCGTCCATGAATATCTCGGAGATGGCGACGACGTTTCCGGCGGGCGCCACGGCCGCGAGGACCCTCGACAGGGGGCTGGCATCGACCCGGGACGCGCGGGAAGTGACTTGGCCGTCGCGCACGGTCACACACGACAACACCGACGCGTTGTTGTGAAGGGCCGCGAAGCCGCCTCCCGCCCACGACGCGAGGGCGCGAACCGGCGGCATCGGCGGAAGCGGGAGCGGTTCGCCGGTCGCCGCGTCCAGCACGCGCACCTGCCGGTCGAGCACGACCAGCGCGCTGCCGTCCGACGCCCACAAGAAGTCCTCGAACAGCCGGTCCCCCTCGGGGTTGGCGACTGTAAACCGGTGGGCCCCGGTCGCGACATCGAACACGTGCACCGTGTGGTAGAAGTCGTCCGCGTCGCCGCTCCTCGCGAAGGTCGTGGTCTGCACGGCGACCGCGCACGAAGAGAGACGGACCGCCGCGATGATGGGCGAGGAGAGGACGGTCGCGAACAGCGGCCGCCACGATTCTGCCGGGGTGGTTTCCCACACCCGCGCCCACGTGCGACGCTTTCTGCCGTCCCCCGCCAACGCGACCCGGTACGAGCGAGCGGTCGCGCCTGGCCCAAACGCGCCGTGCTCGAACTCGTGTCGCGCCTCCACTTCGAGCCACGGGCTGCTCCCCACGAGGGTCGCCTCGTCCTCGGCCACGCGGAGGACGTGGACGCGCGCGCGACGAAGGTCTTGCATCACGAGGACCAGCAGCTCGTCCCCGTCCCCGAACGCGAGGGCGAGGGTCCGCGGGGCCGCCTCGAAGGCCGGCAGAGCGATCGGCGTCGCGTCCAAACCCGTCACGCGCCACACGTGAACGCGTCGCTGCTCGCGGACCGCGAGCATGGTTCCGGCGGGCGACCACACGAGCTGTTCCGCGTAACGGACGCCTTCCATCTCGGCCGAAGACCTAAAAAATGCAGGCAGCAAAATCACCTGGTCAAGTAGCATCGCAAGCAACACGATCGCGATCGGATTCGACGGGCAGGCCACGCGCCGCGCCCGACGCGCGGACACCCCGACACCGCCACGTACACGGCCACCCCCGCGAACACCTTGGCGGCAGTCCAGACGCGCATCTTACTCATGAGGCCACTTTTCCGCGGCGCGCGAGCGCGGCGCGCACGCGCGCGCGCACGCTGTCGAGCGTCCACTCCGACGGCACGCCCTCGGGGCGCAGCAGCGGCTCCCGGTGCATGGCCGCGTACGCCGCGTCGTCGGCGTCGAGCGCCTTCACGCGCGCGACGAGCGCGCGCATGGCGTCCTCGCTCTCGTCCTCCAGGAACAGGAACGCATTGAGGTTGAGCCACGTCAACACCTCGGGCGTGCCCCAATAGATCGGCACGGTGCCCCCCAGGTACGCGTTCAGCAGCTTCTCCGTGACGTACCCGGGATGCTTCGAGTTTTCGAAGCAGATCATGAACTTGTAGCGCGCCAAGAAGGGGAAGTAACGATCGCCGTACGTCACCGCGTCCTCCGGCGCGGTCTGCCCGCCGGGCATGTTGTTGCGGAAGCCGCCGGCGCTGTCCACGCGCTTGTACTCGCCGCTCAGCATCTCCATGAACGCGTTCCGCACGCGCGCGCTCCCGTTCTTGACGACGAACACGCAAAACCGTCGGTCGCTCAACGTCACGGTGGGGCGCGGCGCCGCGAGCGCAGGCCACAGCCCGAACTCGTGCGCGTTGGTGGCGAAGTTCGGCAGGCACACCACGCCGCGCGCCGGGTCCTCGGGCGCCATGATGAGGCTGACGTCGAACCACTCGGGCGGCAAATAAAACGGCTCCCCCGAGAAGGCGACGAACACGTGTTCGCCGTCCCGACTCCACGTGGGCTGCTTCAGGTCCATGATGCCCTGAAACACGCTCACCACGTTCGCCGTGCGGCCCGCGAGGCCCAGCCCCGACAGCAGCGCGCGCAGCAAGCACTGCAGGCTGTTCTCCCGGTCCCCCAGGAACCCGCCCCAGAAGGCGCCATAGCGAAGCGCCACGGGATGCGCGTCCGCGGCCGACGCCGCGTCGGCGAGCGCCACGAGCGCGGACGGCGGCGCGTACACGGGCATTCCCCCTTCCCCCGTCCGAACCCTTTAAGCGGCACGAACGCACGACGTGGCCACGCACGTCACGTTCCCCGCGGAGTCACGCACCAGCACCACGTGCACCGGCTCGGGAAGAACGGCGAGTTCAACCCTCCGTTCCCGCCGCCACAGCATCGCGCACGTCGCCATGGACGCGAGGCCGCACACGACGCACATGACGCAGGCCAGGTCGGCCACGTTCCACGCCGCCCCGGTCTGAAAGGAGCGAACGCCGTACGTCAAGTAGAGGACCTCCACCACCAGCGCGTCCACGCTCATGAACGCGAAGGCGGCGCCGATCACCGCCGCCCCGCGAAGGGTGGCGTCGACGTCACCCATCCTGCGTTCAATACAGCACGACCTCGAACTCGTGCTGATACGCCGGAACCGTCACCACGTCGCCGGTGCGCAAAACGTCGCACCGACCCAGCGACGCCTCGACCGTCAAATGCTGCGTTCGCTCGAAGTTCAGCGTCGGCGCGGTTTGGACGACGCCGCGCGCGTCCACCACGCGCGCATTCACGCTGGCACCCATGCGCTTGTCCGGCAGGGCGTAGTATGCCCCATCTTGCGCTCGCATCAGCGGCAGCTGAACCGGGTGCGCCGTGACGCTCAAGAGATCGAGGCGCTTTTCGCGCAGCACCAGGAAGCCCACCGGGACGACTTCGCGGTCGCTGTCGCTGTCGCTGTCGCTGTCGCGATTCACCGAGGGAGGAGGAGGAGGGCGTCGATGGATCGGCGGCGAAGCCTGCCGCCACAGCCTCGTCCCAGCGATCGCGACCACGACTGCGACCGCGACCGCGACGACGACCCCCGTCGTGTTCCCGAAAATCCCCCGTTCCATTGACCATCTCCCACTTTAAAATATTTAATTTTCAAGCAACTGTGCATTTTTATGCCCCCCCCCCTCCTTCCCGCATGGACGAATATCGCCGGGCGGAGCTGGCCACGCTGCACAATCGCGACCAGCCGTTCCGCACCATCTGCGACGACCTCTGGAAGTGCGTGGTGAACAAGCTGTCCAACCACGACGCCGCCGCGCTCTCCTGCGTCTGCCGCTTCCACACCATCGTCGTGCGCAAGTTGCGCACGACGCAAACCGAGCTGTCCGATGAGGACGAGCGCCTGCTGCGGGACGTGGTGCCGCTCGCGGGCGTGCATCCCGTGCGAAACGCGCTGCGCATCATGGGCGCCAACTTGCTGGTGTGCGTGAATTGCATGCCTGCGCGCTACACGTCCGGATCGGAGCGCTCCTTCGTCTCTTTCCTGGTGTGCGGCCGCCCCGTGTGCGTCGAGTGCTGGAGAAACCCGAACCAGAAACTTTCGATTAATAGACTTCGCATGTGGTGCGGAGCCTGCAGAGAGTTCGTCGCAGTCGATGATGAAAACATGTGGGACAGTAGCGACACCACCAACGAAGGCAACGCCGAAAAGTTCGAAAGGTTCGAGAATATCAAAATCGACGTCGACGTCGACGTGCCCGATCTGCGAAAGACGGTCGACGACGCCGAGCTCGCCGCCGCCACCGCGGTGGCGGCGCGCATTCAAAAAATGACGAAGCGCTACGTTGGCCTCCACCACCATGGCATATTCAACCAAAACCGATCCAACATCGAGACCATCCAGCGCGAGTGCAGACTTTGTGTCTTGTTTCTCGAAAAAGCGACGAATCGCGAGGTGTACTTACGCTGCGACTGCGGCGCGAGTTTCGCGTGGACAAACTTAAAAATATAGCGAGGTGTCCTTACGCTTGCGACACGTGAGATACGCGTGGGATTTTAAATAAAAATGTCGCGCATAGATAGACAGCCCTCCTCACGATGGCCACCGCCACCCCGACCATCAGCGACCTCGTCAGCACCAAGCGCGACCTGCTCAACCAGTTTGCCGCCGACTTTGCGACCAAGGACGCCGGCGTGACGTCCGCGTCCACCGACGCGTACGCCGCCATCGCGGCCGCCACCGACGCCGAAAACTCGGAGGCGGCGTCCCTGGCGCAGTTCAAGAGCCAGCTGGACGGCCTGACGCTGGCCGCGACGCTCACGCGCCTGACGACGCTGCAGGGCGACATCCAGGCGAAGTTCGCCGCGTACACCGCGCTGGTGCAGTCCAACAACGCCGTGGCGGAGACCCTGTTCGACAACCTGACCGCCTCGCAGGACACCATCACGCAGATCAACGCGACGGTGGACAGCATCCACGCCAACATCGCGTCAATCAAAACCACGCTGACGGCGGCTCCGACTCCCGCTCCCGCTCCCGCGGCTCCCGCTCCCGCGGCTCCCGCGGCTCCCGCTCCCGCGGCTCCCGCTCCCGCGGCTCCCGCTCCCGCTCCCGCGGCTCCCGCTCCCGCGGCTCCCGCGGCTCCCGCTCCCGCGCCTACGGCGCCCGCGGATCCCGCCGCTCCCGCGCCTGCGGCGCCCGCCGCCCCGGCGTCCTCGTGAATGGCGTTGCGCATCGTGGCGCGGAAGACGCGCCGTCTCATCCGCCGCCTCCACCACCAAATGGATCGGCTCGCGCGCCAAGCGGGCGTGACACTAAATCACGCCCACGGGTAGCCATGCGCGCGTCCCTGCTCGCGCGCCACGTCGTCCTCGTCCGCCGCCTGGAGCGCCAGGTCGACCGCCTCGCCCTCCAGCTGGCGCGCATCCCGTCGCCCACCCCCCCGCGCCCCCATGCCGCTCCTTCGACGCGCGTGGAACGCGGTGGCGCGATTCGCCCACCGCTGCTGCTGCTTCCTTTTTCGCGTTTAAAGACTGTGCGCCCCCTCGTCCCCATCGGCGCCGATGGACATCGACATCGACTGGGACACGAGCCCGCCGCTGCTGTTCACGGGGCCGACCGACAACGGCCAGGAGGCCCACTGGCGCGCGCGCCGTCCCGCGTCGGACCGGCTCCACGAGGTGCACTTCCCGCCGGCGGACGAGGAGGCGCTGCGCCAGGTCATGGACGCGCCTCCCACGGACGTGGCCGGCCGACGCGCCGTCGTCGCCGTGTTCGGCATCGAACACATGAAGGGCGCCGCGCGGCGCATGCTCCGCTCGCTCATCGACAGCGGCAAGTTCGTCGCGCTATTCACGCACGCGCCGCAAAGCGTGCCGCCGGGCGTGCTCAGCCGATGCGCGATGGTGCGCATGCCGAGCTCGCCCACGCTGGAGGCGCAGCTGCGCCAGATGCGCCTCTACGACAGCGACCGCGCCGCGACCGTCGCGGCCATGGGCCCCTGCCACGCGCGCCGCGCCGCGCTCACGGCGATGTTCCAGTCGGGCGTCACGCTCGCCGAGTTCCTGATCGACGTGCTGCGCACCTGCGACGAGGCCGGCAAGCGGGCGCTCTCCGAGCGCGCCGCGGCGTGCCAGCACGCCGCGCTCGGCGGCGTCAACGCCGTCGTGCACGCCGAGCACTTCCTGTGCGCGTTCGACGCGCTCCGCGTTGGCTCGAAAAAGTGAGTTCACCCACGACCGGCGAGCACCTGGACCAGCCGGTCCCGCTTCATGGCGGTGTACCCGACGACGCCCTGCTTTTTGCACATCCCGCGCAATTCTTTGAGCGTCATCCCCTCCCATCGCGGAGACGGAGGCGGAGGCGCAAACGCGCGCACCCGCGCGCGCATGTTCGCCACGAATTCGGCGTCCGACATCGACACCTCGTCGTCGAACTTGTACTTGAAGAGCGCGTCCACCACGTCCTCCAGCATCCACCGGTTCGCGTCCTCCAGCTCGCGGACTTCCCCCGTCCGCACGTTCAGCAGCTTGAACGCGCGCGCCCCGAAGCGCGGTCGCATCCACTTGTGCCACATCCACGCGTACACGCACACCTGCAGCAAGTGCTCCACGAGCACCGCGTCCACGCACTTGAACTCCCACACCGTCGTCGCGTCCAGCGCGTCCACGCGCCCGTTCACGCGAATCGCGCGCTGGTTCCGCCAACGGTACTCGATCTCGGCGGCGCCGTCCTGCAGCGCCCGCTCGAACTCCAGGGGGCCCTCGCCGACGCAGCGAGTCATGTGGACGAGGCACTCCGCCGCCATCTCCGCCGCGAGCCAGTCGTACGCCGGAATTTGGGCCAGCTTGAAGTGGTAGCCGTGGGTCAGCGTCTGGTACACGTTGCACAGGTGGAGGAACTCGGCGGTGGAGGCGGGCGGCGCGGCCGCCACGGCGGCCAAGTGGTCGTCGAGGAGGGTGCTCGCGCTCTTCCACGCGTCGGTCGCGCACAACGACGTCACGCGCTCGAAGATCGTGTTGGTGCCCCCTCGCTGCCGCGACTCCCACATCGCCGGGATGGCCAGCCCGTTCACGTCCGCGACGTTCTCGACGTTGTCCCCGTGCGTCACCTTGGACGGAACGCGCGCCGCGTCCGCGGCCGGAGGCGACGTCGTCCGAAACAGCGCGTCCACCATCGGCGCCAGCATCGACAGCGCGTCCGCCCGCAGGTACTTCACGAGCTCGGTCGGGGAGGTGCGCGAGTAGTCCTTCGCGGTCGCGGTCGCCCCCTCCGCCCCCGTCGCGGCCGGCCTGGCCCACCGCCCGAACATTCGCACGACGCCGCGCGCCCTCATCTCGTCCATGGAGCGCTTCAAGAAGGGGAGCGGCCCGTTGCGCGCGTCTCCCACCAGCAGGAGGTGCTTCGACGCGCGGGTGCACGCGACGTACACGGTGGACGGGCACAGGTCGGTCGGCTTGTCGCGGCAGAAGAACCGCATGTAGCCCGCGTCGAAGCCGTACACCACGACGATGGGGCGCTCGCGCCCCTTGGCCTGGTGAAACGTGGTGAAGCACACCTTCCCGCGGATGACGTCGTCGTCCAACACGGCGTCGTCGTCGCTCGGAACCTCGCACGGCACCTTGAGCTCCACGAGCTTGTTCTCCAGGATCCGCGCGGGCGACTGGCCCGACTTGAGGGAGCCCGCGAGCACGAACACGTCGCCGGGCGACGCGGACCCGTTGCGAAACCACTCAAGCAGGGCGGCGCGGACTTCGCGGTACGCGTAGAACGGGTTGCCGACGTACACGTCCACGGGGGGACCCGGCTTGGTGGCCACGATGCGCGGCTCGCCGATCAGCGCCTCGTTCACGAAGCGCGCAATCGGCCCCGTCACGCGGTAGCTGCGCTGCAACGACAGGTGCGTCGGCGCGAACCGGCCGTACAGCTGCTGCGCGAGCGTGAGGAACCGAACGTCGGCGTCCTTGAAGTCGTAGATGCCCTGGTACCGGTCGCCCAGCACCACCACCGTGCACGCGCTCGCGCACGCGCAGGCGGGACCCACGTCCGCCATGAACTTGTGCAGCAACGCGTAGTAGTAGGGCGTCATGTCTTGCGCCTCGTCCACCACCAGGACGTCGACGGGCGCAATCGGCGCCTTCGGAGGGAGGTTGGCGTCCACGACGCGCTGCAGCGCGCCGTCGGTGTACCCGCCCCGGTCGTAGTGCCTCACCACAAGGCTGTGGTACGTGTGTATTTCCAGGTTGCTGATTCCAGCCTGCGCCGCGCGCGCGCGGGTCTCCTCCTTCAGCTGGCTGTTGTACGTGACGTTCAGCACCCGCCGCTCCGGACAGGCGCGCGCCACCCACAAGATGGTGGTGGTTTTCCCGGACCCCGCCACGGCGTCGACGACGACGCTGCGCCCTCCGCGCACCGCGTCGACGATCGCGGTCTGCTCCTCACTCGGCGGATTCATCTTCGCACGGACCAGTACGTACCCCGTGCGCGCCCGAAATACGTTTAAGCGGGTTGTTTTAAAAACACGAAGTCGCCTAATGATCATCTCGTCGGCCCACAACGTGCTCATCTACGAGCACACGCGGCGCGTCGCCCCGGAGCTGGACGCGCCCGCGGTCAAGTGCACGCTCCGCCCCCCTGCCCCCCTCCGTGTCGACGTGATGGATGCCGACACGCTGGACGCCGCGCTCCTCCACCTGCGCGACCGGCCGCTGGTCATGAACCTCGCCGACGACGTGCGTCCGGGCGGGTACGTGGACGTCGGGGCGTGCTCGCAGGAGGAGTGCCTGTTCCGCCGGACCAACCTCTGCAAGAGCCTGGACCCGGCGCTGTACCCCATCCGCCCCGACGAGGCCGTGTACTCGCCGTCCATCGTCGTGTTCAAGCGCGGCGAGCACGAGCTCTACCAGCCGCTGGACGAAGCGTTCCGCGTCGACGTGGTCTCGTGCCCGGGGCTCAAGTACCCGCCCCTCGCGGAGGGGCGCCTGCGCCCGGAGGACGTCGAGGTCCTCAAAAACAAGGTCCGCCTCATCCTCCAGGTGTGCGAGACGTACGGCCACCCGACGCTGATCGCGGGCGCGCTGGGATGCGGCGCGTGGTGCAACCCGCCGGAGGACGTGGCCCGCGCCTTCAAAGCGGTCTTCGAAGAGCAACCGCGGACCGTCGTGCGGCGCGTGGTGTTCGCCATCCTGAAGCCGAAGGGCATCTTCAACCCGAACCTCGCCAACGCCAACTTCGAGGTGTTCCGCCGCGTGTTTGGGCTCACACCGTCGGAACCAAGCGCAGCATGAGGTCGCGGATCAGAGCGTCCTCGGCGTCCGCGCGTTGCATCGCGAAGCGCACGCTCACGCGGTCGACGTGGCCCTCCGCGCGCACCACCGCGTCGTACACCGCCTGCGCGCCCCCGTCGTCGGCGTTCGCCACCAACGCGTCGAGCGTCGCCACCTCGGCGGCGATGTCGACGTCCGCGTCAGGGAGGATGTGGGCGACCACGTCGCCCATGTGGTCCTCGAGCCACGCGAAGGCGTCGTCCGAGGCCGCGCCGAACATGCGCACCGCCACCGCGCTCGCCTCGGGCGTGAAGCCGCATGCCTCGAATATGCGCCCCACCTCCCGCTGCTTGACGCGCCGGATGGCGTCGAGCGCGTCTTGGCGCAGGACGTGAAGGCCCTCGCGGACGTCCGTCCGCCGAAGGTTGCGCGCCTGCGTCTTGGACAGGGGCGCAACGAATTCCGCGCCCACGACCTCGCGTGGACGGGCCGCAGGTGCAGCAAGCGCAGCTGGTGCCGCTGGTGCCGCTGGCACAACAAGCACACGGGGCGCCTTGGACGCTGGCGCTGGCGCAGGCTTTGGCTTTGGCGCAGGCGCTGGCGCTGGCGCTGGCGCAGGCGCAGGCGCCGGCCGTTGCAAAATGCGAAGGATCGGCTTCCGCGTGCCCGTGTGCGAATGGGTTGGGGGCACCGCCTTGGCGGGTTGGCGGTGCGACTTCTTCACGATTCCCTTGCACGGTTCCGCGCTCGGAAAGCCGGTGTAATTGCAGCGCTCGCCGACCGATTGCCGCATGTACCTCGCGATGCAGTGCTCGTGGTACACGCTGCATGCCCCCGGACACCCGCGTCCGACGAGAGAACAGTCCACGATGCGCAAGTTGTGCTGCGTGTTGTCGCATTCCTCGCCGCAACGGTCGCACACGGGGAGGACTCCCATCGAAGGGTGGGTTCGGAGGGGGAATGCGAGGAACGGTCCTTTTTTTTATAAAAAACTTAAACAATGCACGAGATCCTGCCCAACCTCTGGCTGGGTAGCTTCGTCGACGCGCGTCGCCACTCCCACGCCATGGACGCCGTCGTCAACTGCACGGTGGACCTCCCCTTCTTCGGCGTGCCTAAACCACGCATGCGGCTGCCCGTGGACGACAACGCGTCCGAGAACGCGTCGCTCGCGCCGTTCCTGCACCAGGCCGTCGCGTTCGTGCGCGCCCACCTGGCCCACCGTCGGCGCGTCCTGGTGCACTGCTTCGCGGGCATCCAACGAAGCGCGACCGTGGCGGCCGCCGTCGTGATGCGCGTGCGCGGACTCTCCGCGAACGACGCGGTCGAGTTCGTTCACGCGCGCAGCCCCAACACGTTCCTCGGCGGCGCCAACTTCATGGCCAGCCTGGAGGCGTTCGACCAATTTTAAAAAATTGGATTGGCCCCGGGGAATCGCCCTCGTCTCACAATGGCGACCACGCTGCGCGCGGTCCTCCGCGACATCGTCCGTCGGTCGAAGGGGGACTGTCTCCTCCACAGCCTCCCCTCCCGCCCCATCGCCAAGCTGCACTTCCAGGAGCGCGCCGTCGCGACGATTTTGGATGCGCAAAAGCACGTGTCCCCCTTCCTGACGACGGCGGCGCCCGAGACCGCGCCGTGCTTCCACGATGACGCCGAGCGGACGTTCACCGTGGCGCACATGTCGATCGACCCCGTGGTGAACCCTCGGACGCATCAGACCTCCATCGTCGTGAAGATGGAGCTGCGCAACGACGCCGGAAAAACCGCGAGCATGTGGTTCACGGTCGAAGACGAGCCCGCCCCCTTCTACCGGGACGGCAAGATCTTCGGGGGCGTCTCCATCGCCGACGACGTCCTCGTGGTCTA
>Ga0316221_1002964_pt1 | contig 14467 bp, 11 predicted proteins | sample TBH18007metaG_FD_206003 | JGI IMG/M metagenome (GOLD analysis project Ga0316221, IMG submission 206003) | Freshwater microbial communities from Trout Bog Lake, Wisconsin, USA - TBH18007 | ecosystem: Environmental > Aquatic > Freshwater > Lake > Hypolimnion/Profundal zone | place: USA: Wisconsin... | reverse complement strand
ATTAGCACACTTAAAGATATCGGACTTGTTCACCCACAAGAAGAAGAAGAACCAGAAGAACTTTTTACATCTCCAACAGAGGAACCTATACAATTCAAATCACAGGGTATGTTTTCGCCGTCCGTTGAATCGCGAAAAAAGTCTTTCTTTTCTTTGGACTCTGCAATTGATGCAGTATTAAGTAGCAAAATGTCTGACACAGCTAAAAAAGAAGAAGCTAAACGGCTCGCAAGTATTTCAGATCTCTCTTTGGAGGAGTCAAACATTATACTACGTAGTAAAAAAATAAACGGTAAAGCAATACCTGCAAATCAAAAAGCTACTCGAGAAAAAGCTCTCCAAGAGCACCTAGAAAAAGGTCGCAAAGAAATTCCTAAAACAATGCACGCAAGCGGGTTGTTTAAGAAGAAGACTAAAACTGTTCCAGTAACAGGAAAGGGGCTGAGCGATATAATATCTTTTGGGACCAAAGCGTTCAATGTTGGGAAAAAAATTTATGAGGTTGCCGAGCCGATTGTAAAAAAGGTAATGGAGACAGAAGCGGGCAAAAAGGGTTTTTCATATGTTAAAAAGGGATTATTCGGCGGGGGTTTCTATGATCGACACAATACTATACCACTCACTTCTGGGTTGAATAACCCGTCTGTTATTAAAAAGCTTGAAGCTCTTGCACGGGAAAAGCCTAAAATTGTTGACCACAAAAAATTGTGGGCAAGGAAATATTAATAAAATTATTTTATAATATTAAATGAGTATCGAAATGATGGTCAATTATTATAAAGGCAGAGATTTATCGGGTGTAGATATCAAAACATTGACTGGTAGGGCGCCAGTGTTGTATAGCGATTTAAAAAACTTTTCAAGCATAAAAGAGTTGTTGGGTAATTTTCATTTTGTTATTTTATTGTACCAGACATCTGCTATCAACACTGGGCATTTTGTCTGTTTGCGAGAAAATGATGAAGGCTCTCTGTCTTTTAGCGACAGCTATGGTTATAAATTTGACGCCGAGACACATTTAGGGGCTACATATGATCAACGTTTTCCTCCATATTTAACACAGTTGATAGCGAAGGACGGGAGAGTTTGCGACTGGAATAAATACGATTATCAACGCAAAAGTGGAGCAGTTGCTACTTGCGGGAGATATTCTGCCGTTTTTGCAATGTGGAGAAATTTGTCATTTGAAGAGATAAAAGGTATATTTACTCTCAACACCGATCCGTGGTTGAATCAGCCAGATAATCTTGTCGTTGTGATGACAGTATTGCCATTGAGCAACATTCGAGAGTTTTTCCAACAAAAAAATAACAGATCGATTCCAAATAGAATTCAAAAATAAAACTGATTTATTTTAATAACAATTAAATAGTATATCGAAATGCCATTGATTAAAAAAGGAACTGAACATTTTATCATGACTGCCAATTGCGGTAAAGTTTTTTACAAAAAATCACCCAGAGAAATTAATCACATTTTCAAACTTCATATGAAAACGTGTCACGAGTGTAAAAGCGTTAATTTCGAGATCCAAAACGTTGACCGTAGAACCATAGTCCCCACTAATGGTAACACTGACTGGATGAATTTTTGCACATAAATATGTTTAATTATAAACATATTATTTTGGAATGGCTGTTGCTTTAATAGTTTCATATCGCTTTTTGTTGTAAATACGTCGTGCTTCAATTTCTTCTTCCCGAGTTAAAACTTTCTTTCGTCCTCGCTTAGTAAATTCTGCACTATTACAAGCGCTGCAAAGCAATCTAAACCGTGCTTTTTCCCTATGGAACTTTTGGAATTCTACAATATCAATCTCTTCCAAAACAGGGTCATCTCCAATAAATTGCTTAACGAGTGTTGAGAATATTGGCTCCATATGGTCGACTTCGAGATATTGAGACGAAGAACACAGTTGACACTTATTAATCATTTGACCGTACCGAAACGCTTGGACTTGGTCATTTACAGACTCTCGAAGGAGTTTTGAGATTTTTGCGATATCAGTTTTTCCTTTTCCAACAATACATCGCTTAATTGAAAACGCAATCCATAAATCATCCAATTTATATTGTGCTTCGAAAGCCCGAAACTTGTTATAAATTAGTCTGAAATCGGTGATGTTTTCAATGCAGACTATATCTTTGTTGAGCCGAACAAGATTCTTTAGCGTAGCCTTATCTTCTTCAGAAAGTTGTTCATTGGCCTCAAGTTTTGCTTTGAAATAGTCCATATAATACGTTGTAGAGTCAGACTTTTTGGAAAATGTTCTGCCCGCGAAAGTAAATTTTGTCATTCTTTGTTTATAGTAAATATTTTTTTAAATATAAATTTAAAATAAAATTTGTCTCCGAGATTTTTTTTATAATAAAAAAATAATAAAAATGAATTTAAAAAACCAGAATCTATAATAAATGAACTCGATGGCAGAAAATGTTATTATTGAATTGAAAGATTGGAGAGAGGTATACACCACACAAAAACCAATGTTAGAAAATGCTAAAGAAAATAACCACAAATTCTACTTTACTACAGATAATGAAAAATCGAACGGAAAAATGTTTGGGAGTTGCCCAGACATTGACACTTTCCTAAGTTATTATTCAGGTCTCGAATCAAAAGATAAACACTTCTATGAATTTCTTCACGGTGATAGTCCAATAAATGAGTATTATGACATCGACTTGAAAGCAGACAAAAACATAACAACTTTTAAGAATCCAGAAAATATATTTATGCGCTTCAACTCCATCAGGAATGAATTTATCAACGAATATTTCCCCAACTCTGATATTCTAACAGATTGGAGGATTACCGACAGTTCTAAACTTGACAAAGAACTAGGTGTTTGGAAGGTTTCATTGCATCTTGTTAACCGATTAAATGTGTTCGAAAATAACAAGATTACCAAGAAGTGGTATGAACTCTTCGAAACATTTTTGAACCAGTTTTACGTTGGAGAAGAGATTTTTGATAATGCAGTTTCTAGCATCTATCGCAGTATGAGAATGATTCAATCTACCAAAATCAAGGACACAACTCGACCGCTATTATGCGCACAATGGCACTCAGCGAGTGTTGATGCAGCCATCAAAGAATTTTTCATTCAAAACTCCGATTCTTCCAAAAGACACGCCTGCATCAGAGCGATTGAAGAGTATAGCGATAACCAAAAACTCATTAAATCCGAAGAGAAAAAACTCGAGAAGAATCTTGTTAAGTTCGAAACAACACAACCTCCAACAAAGATTCTTGATGAAGAGGATGACGAAGTAGAGTTGTTAATCACTCTTATTGCCAACCAAATCAATGCTAAAACTCACAGTTTGTGCGATAATTCAACCGATAAAATAACCTATAAATCCTTTATGAACCTATGTTTCGCATACTTGTCGACGCAAGTTGTCAAGGGTGAACTCCCAAATCAAAAAGATGTTGAAGACTTCATCTCGACGGAATTGTATCCCTTGTATCGAAACTCAAAAGAGCACGCGATTGAACCTATTCTATCATCAATCATTAAATCTGCCACAAGAAATGGAGCGAATAAATCTCTTTCCCGATCTGCGGGCTCCGAAGGAGTTTACACAAAGGCGAGTCTCCATTTTTGGGCGCGTGAAGATTTTGGACAGTATAAAGCATATTTTGGAAAAGCGAAAATCGTTTCAAAATGCGGAGTATTTAACGATGATCCTACATATTTTTGGGGTGATTTTGTAGACTATATACTAGGACATAGATTTGATGATTATAGCCTATTGCTCGACTATGTGAGAAGAAATTTTAATCGGGTATGTGTAATTGTTAAGAAAGCAAAATCACAGGTTTATTATATGAAAATTGAATATGCAAAGGTTGATTGCAAAACTTATGTTTTAGAAGAAACAACAGAAAAACCTAACTATATGTGCAAATATGTCGACAAGAAAGGAAATCAAACTTGTAAATTAAGGACAGTGTTGGATGAAGTGATTGAAGACCTTAAAACTTATAATGCTCTGGCATTTACCCCATTTGGAAAAGAGTTGCCGGAAAACCATTTGAAGATTTTCAACACTTTTTCTGGTATGAAGGCTCAGTTGATTGATACACCTCAGCCAGAAACATTATGCCCCAAAATTCTAAACCATATCAAACTTGTGTTATGCGATAATAAACAAGATAGATACGATTATTTAATCACTTGGTTAGCACATATCTGTCAGTATCCGGAAATTAAAACCCGAGTTATGATGATATTATATTCGGCGGATACACAGGTTGGAAAAGGACTTATTGCCGAGGCATTGGTCTCCAAAATTTTCGGATTTGCCAATGCGACAAAAACAGGTAGTATGAATGATGCTATTGGAGACTTTAACGGGTTAATTTCCAACAAAATCTTGGTTGTTTTTGATGAAGCAAACAATGGAGGGAATGATAAAATCACTGAATCAAAAGTCCAATCGCTAAAATCGAGAATTACAGACTCTATTCAATCTCAAAATAAAAAAGGAATTAACCAAGAACAAGTAATTGATTATTGCAATTTTATGGCTCTATTGAATGGAAATCTGAAAATAGAAAATAATGATGGCAGAACGTGTGTTTTTAAAGTTTCGGATTCCAAGAAAGGGGATACTGAATATTTCAAAACTGTCCTTTCAGAGATGAATGATGAGACTGCAACGAATGCGTTATATACCTATTTGTTCAACTACAAAATTGTTCTTGATCTGACTAATATTCCTAAGACAGAGGAGAGGAAGGAGATGATAATGCAAACGGCTGAACAACCAATCAAATTCTTCAACGAAATTAAAGAGGGGAATTATATTTTGAACGGGCGTGCTCTAGATAGAAAATTGGAAGATACTATGGACTATTCTTCTGTTGGGACAAATGTGATTGAAAAAGTCTACATTACTCTGGACATATTGTATTCAGAATTTAATTATTGGGTGGTTGACGCTGGAGAAAAATCTGGAGTTTATTCAAAAATCAAATTCGCCAAATTTTGCAAATTATCATTTGGCGACTGTGTCCGACGCCGAACCATATCTGGAAATAAGAGATATTTGGATATAACCTCAATACTTCCAATTATTCCGATTGGGTGCGAAGAAATAACAGATGATTATGTTAATCCAGATATTAATTTGGTGTTGTAGGAAAAATTATTTTTACTAAATAATTTTTTTGGTGGAACAGTTCCACAGATTTTTTTTGTTCCACTAACGATGTTTTTTATTGAAAAGGCACAACGACCCTGTGTTCCACTGTTCCGCGTGTTCCACGAAAAAACGACGAATCTTATGGGAAAATGATGATTTTTTGGATTTTTTGGGACCTTTTTTTGGACTTTTTGGAACACTTTTTTCTTGTTTTTGTTATAACTATTATAAAAATAATAAAAAAGCGTGGAACAGTGGAACACAGGGTCGTTGTGCCTTCAAAATTGTGTTCCACCCTTTTTTCGATCCGTGGAACACCCACAAAAGCGTGGAACATCAAGGCATTACGCCTCAAAAAAAGCGTGGAACACCTTCAAAAAAAGCGTGGAACACGCAAGTTCAGGTTCTTTTTTCGCTTGAAAAAGGTTCACAGGGTGATTGTCGGTTCTACACGCCCTTTTTTGGCGTCCTACACGCCTTTTTCGTCCTACACGCCCATCGTTTTGATGACAGGTTGAAATGTCGGCTCTACACGCACTACACGCCTACACGCACTTTTTTTCCAACTTCTCTATAAAAAGGCGATTTTTTTGATTTTTTGACCTTTTTTACTCCTTTTTTAGGACTTTTTGGAACACTTTTTTCTTGTTTTTTTGTATAATTTAATAAAAAAAGAAGAAAAGGGCGTGTAGTGCGTGTAGGCAAGGCATCGACACCTTGAAAATGCTACACGCACTTTTTAAAAAGTGCGTGTAGAGCCTCAAAAAGTGCGTGTAGGGCGAAAAAAGTGCGTGTAGGCCCGACATTGAGCCCACAACCTTTTTTCTTAGGTCTTAGAATAATAATAATATAAAAAAATATATGGTATAACAAATGACCGAATGGAATATACCAGAAATATACCACATACCTATTGAGCACAAGGAAGTGCTAGTTATGCTCCTTGACAAGGTAGCTCGTGCCTTGGAAAAAGCATCGATTCCATATTTTATCGATGGTGGAACGCTTCTTGGAGCAGTCCGACACAAAGGGCAAATACCATTTGATGATGATGTCGACATTGGTGTCTTCCACACTGATTTCAATGATTTGGCACACATTCTCTATACAAATATAGTAAAAAATGATAAGTATGAAATATCCATCGATGTTATTTCTCCGGCAATAATAAAAGTTTTTGTGCGCGGGATGTGGGTAAAAAATACAGTGACAGGGGCAACAATTGGGACCCCAACACTCGATATTTTCAAATGGGAAAAGCATCAAGACCAAGTACGGTTATGGTCTCGATTTGATCGGATTGATTTTAAGAATTGTTTCTATAAAAAGAAAGAGTTCTATCCGCTACAAGATTATGTATTCGAAAATATAATTGTTAAAGGCAGTAATAATCCAGAGAAGTATTTACATAGATATTACGGCGAAGATTGTCTCGACGTTTGTAAAATAGATTTGAGAACAGGAGATGACTGGACGGAAAAAAATAGGGAGGCGATATGTTTTTACTCCGTCTACAAAGCTACGGATTAGCACAATTAAGATACATAGTAATAGTCCCAGACCCAGCACCGCCAGTTAGCAGGCCAGTAATTTTAGCCCGAATAAAATGGGCGTTACTAATACAGTCGAGGCTAAAATCTCCCCCGCCTGCGTTCAGGCCCTGCATAGTATTTTGAGATTCATAAAAGGTCGTATTATCAGCACTGTAATAAATCGTAATTGTTGGTGTGTCGGCTATATTACATGCGACATTCCCAAAAAAACTTGCAGTGACTACTTGTTTACTAGTTAGGTCAATGGCAGTGGAAAAGTCAGAATCGCTAACTACTGTAGCACTCCACAGAGTCCCACCGTTATTGAGGCTTTGGTTTATTAGTGTTTGAATAGAAGAATCGAGCGCCAGCCCGCTTTGGGTTTGGACATTCAAATTTCCAGCTGTCGAAGAAATGGGATTATCACCCGATCCATCGAACACGGCAATTTGCAAAGAACCACCCAAAGCATTTAACGTGTCTCCGGCACTATCGGCGATATTCAATGGCCCAAAAGATATGGTGGCTATATTTACATCCAATGCTCCGGCTGAATGCGCCTGAGTAAACGGGGCACCGAGAGAATCATATAAACCGACATTCATACAATTATTACTAGCGTTTATAGAAGAACCAGTAGTACCGGCAATATTTACAGTCCCAGAGACTGTTTGAGAGGTTGGAAAATTACTTACTTGCACGTTACCAATATAAAGTGCGGGGTTTGACATTTATTATAATAATAATAATAAATTTAAATTATAATGTTTTGCTATAAAACCGTCCAAGATATGGCATGGCGTATTTCAGGATTTGTTTATAATCGAGATCCTCTGGTTCAAGATACCCTAATCGTTTGTGATTATTTTCAATCCATTTCATCGCCCCCCAAACACCGGCACCCACCTGAACAATTGTTGGATTACTATGTCGAAATCCGAGACCTCGTGAAAACTCTACCGATACAACACTCCCAGTCCAATGCGCCTTTCCATCCTTGAAAAGTAGAAGAGTTCCAACGCTATCAAATCCGGAAAGCACATCGTCGTTTCGCATAGCGTAGCATTTTTCCGGAGGCGGTGGATGATATTTGGCCTTTCTCAAGCAATCAAGACTTTCAAGAGCCAAACTAGATGGTTGGTAGACATAGAAGACACTGGGAGAATATGCCCCGTCCGTTAAGAAACTCGAGATTGTATCGGCTTCTGCGTGTGGGATAAGCATACCATTAACTGGAATCTGTTCGCCTTTTAATCCCAAAGTCACACTCTTACACTTTGCATCCATACCACGCGTTGGAAAGATTCTAACATTTCCCTCTCCAACTGTCGGTTTATATCCTTCTTTAGGATCTCGATTGCTTCCCCACCCCATCTGGACTGGATCGAGACTTTCTGCCCAAAATCCAGTTGGGGACCAAGTAGAATAGAACCAAAATTCATGTTCTAATTTCTTGCTAAATTTGGGGTCGAACTTTTGGGTGTCTATCTCCGAAATGTGGACTTCCTCTAATCCCAAACTTTTTGCCAATTTACAAAACTCCGTCTGCTTAATTTTTCCAGAATCTAATCCTTTAGCAAGCTGTTTATCCTCTTGACTTCCGTGTTTTTTTGCATAATCGATTAATCCCCGCTTAACATAGCTCGATACCATTCCCGGATTCTGAGCGTGATTGGTTAGAATGGTGCTCGATTTTTTCGTCCCAAGTAGTTTTTCCACTTCCATCTGACGCTTGTAAAGACTCCGATCGTACAATCCCTTATCAGTTGTATTTAATATCCAAGGGGTTTTATCTCCCCAACTCTCTATACTGGAATTGAGATAGATACACCCCATATCTCTGCAGAGTTTAATAATTGGAATACAATCCACGTCGACACTTAAATCAAATACAAAGGGTTTAGATTCCAACAACGGTTTTAATGTGGCTACAAGATTCTTCTTTGTCAATGCCATACATTTATATTCCATTTGTGGATACATCTCCTTTACCCACAGTTCGCATTCTACTGGATCTATGGCTATTATCTTATCAATTACTATTTTTTCTAGTTTCCAAAGTTCCAACATTGTTTTGGCTAAACAACCACAACCGATCATAAGAACATTCTTCATTTATTATAGTTAATTTTATTTTTTGTATTATAAATGATTTCTTTAACAAGCGGTAGAAAAGTCGCAAATATAGATGGAGACAAGAAAGATTGTATCTATATTCGAGATGAGGAGGACGAATCCGAACTCGATACAACCAAGGAGCACAAAATCGAGATATTTAAAAAATATCTTCATCTCGATAATAAATTATCAACTTCGGATATAAAGGAGTTGATATCGGCTTACGAAAAAGGAGAAGAGATTGATGGAAAACTAAACCGTAAATATCATAATGCTAAAGATTATGTTAATGAATCTTTGAAACGACATCTTGACTACGGGACGGAAACAGATTTATTTCCGGTGATAGAAGAGGACAGTTATAGAATATTCGTATCAGGACTTTCTGGAAGCGGTAAATCGCACTGGATAGCAGATTTTTTAAAACAACACCCAGTAAAAAAAGGGGCAGGCATTTTCTTGTTTTCTCCAGTTGAGAAAGATAAAGCAATGGATAAAATAAAAAATCTTATACGTGTCAATCTGAATGATGTCGAAAAAGAACTCAAAAAGGAATTCACAATCGAAGATGTTCCAGAGCATAGTATTGTTATTTTCGACGACTGTGAGAGTTTCCCGAAGAAAGTTGCAAAACGGTATCTTGAACTCAGGGATATTTTTATGGAAAGAGGGCGTCATCGGTTCACAAGCACTATTACAGTGAGTCATAATTGTTGCAACGGTCATTCAACTAAAGTATGTATTCGAGAAGCCCAATATTATGCCTTATTTCCATCAGCAAATAAAAGAGATGTAAAAGTTCTATTGTCAACATACGCTGGATTAGATAAAAAAATTATAGATCAGATTATGGCAATGAAGACTCGATGTGTCTTCTTCAAGAAAACAATCCCACAATATGCTATAGGAGAACACAGTGTAATAGTGATTTAAACGGTTTCGGATGACTCTTCGGGGCTTCACAAATCGGAGTAATAGAATTAAATTAAATAATTTATTTCTTTAATAAATGTCTAACATTGCCCAAACATTAAACGTTTATTACACGGTGGCCCAATATATACCGCCCACAGGTCGACAGGCTCCCGCAATCGTAGACGAAAAATTAATTTTCCCGCTTATCAAAGACGCGTCTCAATTCCAAGTAGGACTTGTAAAGGCGAAAGTTCCTCTTGATACTATTCCACTCACACAATCCAATATCCCATTTCACGCGTGGGAAATTGAACTCAGAAAAGGATCAATTTCTGGGTCCGCGTATGTCGAACAATTGAACTCCCAGCAATCAAATTATATTTGGAATGCATTCGGAGGGACTGTTACTAGGTCTCAATATTCTCCGTCCGGAGTTTTGGCCTCCTCTGAAATTGTATATCTTTCCGAATATGTCGCATATATTGTAGGTATCGCCGTTGATGATTATGAGAATATCTATGTTATCGGGAGCTCCGCCCCAAACGGGCCTGTGTCTCTTTTTTATGTATTCTCTAATAGTAATCCTCGTCAAGTTTATTATTCGGATACTGGATACTCTGATCTGCAATGCATATCAATTGACAGGGCTCAGAATATTTATCTTGCCTCTAAAAATTCTGGAGTCTATGTGTTTTCAAATATCAATAGCGATTCTGGAGTCGCTCTCACACTTATAAAGACATTGACAGAAGATTTTGTTGGATCTGCTCTCACCAATATTGTAACAGTGTGTTCTGATAACACAACTATAATCGGATACGATACAAATAAAATACAGCTGTATGATTCTCTTTACAATCCTGTTTCATCCCCTATAACTCTCTCAGAAATATTAAATCTGGGAAATTATTCGGCAATACTTGGTAGTCAAAACGCATTTGTATTATCAGATGTTGGGGTACCATTTGATGATCTATATGGAATACAGGTTGGAGGAGATGGGACGTGCTTTGATTTGGCGACCGGAGAACCTGCTTTTTTGAATGGAAATTGGGGGAGTTGTCCAACTGTTTGTCTCGATGGGAAAACGGCACTCGGTGTAGGATTAGGTACTGGTATATTCTACACAGTGCCAAATAAGACAACATCAAACCCGGCATTTGCAAACACTACCTTTGTAGGAACAAGCACGTGCTCAAACACATTTAATACTTGGTACGCACGTTTGGTCACGGATAATGTTCTTACAACTTATAACTCAAATGAATCACTGTCTGTCTTCGATAGTAACTTTTTAGTAACAAGTTCTCCCTTAGTCATTATTGACACGTTCGACATTAATAAAATCGACGGAAAATTAATTTGTGTAGGCAATGATCATAATTTATATATGTCAAATGAGCCAGTGCTTCCGAATCAGATTTGGACAGAATTGCCGGGCTCCGTTGGAAACACCGGATCTGGAGCCATAACCACAACAGGCGTAGGACAAGGAGTGTTTAATACTGTATCGACAATTGGAACAACGTCTTTTACCGGAAGTGGTAATCCTAATTTGGGTTTTTACGATTTTGGAACATATTATTTAGTTGTACAAGCAGACTATTCTGGAGCTGGCGGACAATTTGCCCCGATTACTGGAGGACTCAATTTGTACACACTGGACAGGAATAAAACTCAAACAGGACACGTTGCCTATACGTCCGCCGATTTAGGTGGCGGATGTGCAGTAGTGTGTGAATGTGTTGCTAATCGTAGTCTTCTAATGGTGGCAAATGGTCAAGGAAGTATATACGCTTTTGATGTCATAACAATGGCTTCAGTTCCAAGTGCTATAATTGATGGACTCTCCGTAACCCCAAATTTATTTATTACAATCTGTAATACCGAATCTGGATGTTGTGTATCCGAAGGGACAAATTTTTTCTATTTTAGCTATAATTCTGGCACACAAGCATTTGAGAACATAACAGAAACCTCTTGGATATCTTGCGGATTTGAACGTGTTTATGGTATGTGCAATGACGGGCTACATCCAAATGACTTAATTATTCTGGGGCAACAAGCGACCTTGGGCCAAATCGCATTATTTTATTGCTCATTTGGTAGTAGTTTTTCAGGTATTCCTTCTTCCGCGGGGCCATTTTCAAATCCAAACAGTCCCAATGGATATTTACCACAAACTAAATTCATTGGCTTTTCTGCGACACAAGATGGAATTACTTCGCTCCAATTGGATTCAGTAGGGCATAAAATATGTATTCCAAGTAGCACAATAAACGGCTTTGATATGTATTGGATTGATGGAGCCAATAAATACCTTGATTTTTTGCCTAATCCAATAGCTCTTGCATATCAGAGCCCTCTTTTCATATCTCCAGAAAATCCCACCGGCTGTGTTCCGCTGTTTTTCCAAATATCGTCTGGCGCTCCAATAGGTTATTATACGTATAATACTCCGATAACATTTAATCCGGCTTTATCCGTCACCATTAATGCTGTTACAATGGGAAGCAGTTCAAACAATATTTATTTTACAGATACTACTGGAAATGTGTACAAAGGATCACTTGTCGGAACTGTTGTTGAAAATTGGAGCGCGCTTTCTTACACCGGATATCAAACAATTTGCGCATTCAAAAGTGTCAATGTTAATAGCTCGCTTGTCGATTATACAATTTCAAACCAACAATTGATAAAGTCGCAATTGATAGGTTCCTCCCCAATAGTCGGAGTGACCAGAAACGTTGTTACTGGAGAATTTATTGTTTCGACAGGGTCGGCGACAAATAATTTAATTTCATATCCAGCACAAACTTTGGCGCCCGCAAATTGGACTAGCACATTTGTCCCCTCAGGATGCATTTTTGCGAAAAATGGAGAAAACATCGATGCTGGCCCAGCTCCAATTTATAGTTATCAAGTCATTATCGACGCTATTAATGTCGCCTTTAAAACCGCGTTTGTGCGGGCTAACATTAATGGAGCCGGACTTTTGACAGCTCCGAGTATAAGCTTGAATTTTACAACAGGCCTATGCACTCTTACATATGACGAAGAATATGTAAATTCATTGGACGGGCTTCCGCTGTCAACTGATGGAATACTATTTAGTCCTGGGTTAAATAACTTATTAATTTTCAATTCCAATATTGATATAATCGATCCAACTTATTATTTAGTCTATCTGTCTGCGAATGGAACGGCTCCTTACTCAACTACGCAAAACAATAAATCTATAACAACATTCAATATGCTTGACAAAATTCTTTTTTCATCCACAACCATCTATGTGTCCCAAAGTTTCATCAAAAATAATCAGTCTAACAACGTTATAACGGATGTAGATATTGATACCTCTGGATCGATCGATAATTCCGGGTGGCTATTGTATCAACCAAATTTCCTTCGCCCGTTTGCGCTTGCTAGCAACAACGCGATAGACAGAGTTCAATTGTATGTTCAATATAGTTATATCGATGGAACAACTTATCCACTGCTGTTAAATCCTGGGTCTGGCTGGAACGCCAAGCTTGATTTTATAAAAAAATTTAGCTTTTAATTCCAAAATAAAACTGATTATTATATTTTCGCTAATATAATAAAATGAAAGGATTTGTTTATTCTTTGACTTCAACCGAAACCACAGATATTTATATTGGAAGCACATGCCAAACAATAAATCAACGGTTCTCTGAACATAAGGCAGGATATAAAAAATATGTTGAAAACGATGGAGATTGGTGTTGGTCATTTCAAATTTTTTCACAATGCAAATTGGAAACGGTAAAAATTAATTTGCTAGAAGAAGATAGTTTTGAAAATCGGGTAGATCTTCGAAAAGCAGAACAAAAATGGATGGATTTGTTGGGAGATAATGTTATTAATGGTATTCGGGCATTTGATAATCTTAGCAAAGAAGACCGATACAGAATATATTATGAAAGAAATAAAGATAAAATGAGCGAGAAGGCTAAACGTCATTATGAAAAAAATCGAGAGATGATTATCGCGAATGTTCGAGAATATGCTCTCAAAAATTCGGACAAAGTTAAAGAGTATAAACATTCTTATTATCAAAAGCAGAAACAAGACCCATCTTTCATTGAAAAGACTAAGCAATACAATGAAGACCATAAAGAGTCCAAACAAGAGTATAACGAGCAGTATCGTCTTGCAAATAGGGATAAAATAAAAGCACAACGTAGTGAGATGATTCGATGTGAGTGTTGCGATGTTGAGTTTATTCGCTCCTCTCTCCCAAAGCACAATAAGAGCAAAAAGCATCTCTCCAAACAGGTTGTCGAAGTTATTTTTCTCGATTAGCATTCTAAAATAAAACTGATTAATCCCAACCAACAAAAAAATTAAATTTTATTCTATATAGAATAAAATGTCTACAATCGATGCTACTGTTGTACTCGATAATCGGGTAAATGTATCGTCAACTTATACCGAGCTTGTCCCTTTTACTGGACAAAATGTCAACTACTTCTCCGTACCTGCAGATGGCGGTCCAAATTTCCCCTCACAAATATACTTCAATAATATTGTTACGCCGGGAGGCCTAAACTCAACGCTTGTCGGTCGTAATATTCGAATTCGTTATACTGTTACAGTAACGTGCAATAACGCTACCCCTGCCACTGCGGCGCGCTTGGCTAGCACTCCTTACATCGCTGGGACGGTTCCAAATCTATCACTTCGCGCTTTTCCTCTCCAATCTATTTGCGACACTGTATCACTTAA
>Ga0316221_1002960_pt1 | contig 14486 bp, 13 predicted proteins | sample TBH18007metaG_FD_206003 | JGI IMG/M metagenome (GOLD analysis project Ga0316221, IMG submission 206003) | Freshwater microbial communities from Trout Bog Lake, Wisconsin, USA - TBH18007 | ecosystem: Environmental > Aquatic > Freshwater > Lake > Hypolimnion/Profundal zone | place: USA: Wisconsin... | reverse complement strand
CCGTCCTCGGCGACCGTCATCGCCTGCGCCAATTGCTGTTGAACCTCTGCGATAACGCGGTGAAATATGCCGAGGAGGGCGGGCAAGTGAACCTTGAGCTGCTGCCTGCGAACGGCGCGGTGGAGGTGGTCATCTCCAATACCGGCCCGGGCATCACCCCGGCAGTGCTGGCCCGGGTCTTCGAGCCCTTCTTCCGCGGCGATGCCAGCCACAGCCAGCGGATCGAGGGGTGCGGCCTCGGCCTGAGCATCGCCCGCTGGATCGCCGAGGCCCACCAGGGAACGCTCGAAATCCACTCCGAGCCGGGGAAGCTCACCACCGCCCGGGCGCGGCTGCCGGTGGCCTCGAGCGGAGCCGTCGGACCTTGAAGGCAACGCTCCCGTGCGCAACCCGATCCAGGCCCGGCCAGTCCGCACAGGCCGCGCCACGGCTCAGGCCAATTGCATCCAGATGGTCTTCAACTCGGTGTATTGCTCGTGGGCCCAGATAGACTTGTCACGTCCGGCGAAGCCGGATTCTTTGAAGCCGCCAAACGGGGTGGTGAGGTCGCCCTCGGAGAAACAGTTTACGGAAACGGTGCCGGCGCGGATGGCGCGGGCGGCCCGGTGGGCCCGGTTGAGGTCGCGCGTGTACAGCGACGCAGCGAGCCCGTAGTTGGTGTCGTTGGCGATGGCCAGAGCCTCCTCCTCGGTGGAGAAGGAGATCACCGAGAGCACCGGTCCGAAGATCTCTTCGCGCGCGATCTTCATCTGGTTGGTGACCTGGTCGAAGATGGTCACCTCCACGAAATAGCCGCCGGTCTTTTCGAGGATGCGATGGCCGCCCAGGACCAACCGGGCGCCTTCGGCCTGACCCGCTGCGATGTAGCCCAGGACTTTTTCCAGGTGCGGCTTCTCAATCATCGAGCCGAGCCGGTTCCGCGGGTCGAGCGGGTCGCCCACCTTCCACGTCTTGGCCAGGGCGGCGATGCGCGCCACCAGGTCGTCTTTGATCCGCTCATGCACGATGAGCCGCGAGCCGCAACTGCAATTCTCGCCCATGTTCCAGAACGCCGCCCCCACGGCATTATTGGCGACCACGTCCAGATCCGGGGCGTCCTCGAACACCACCTGCGGGCTCTTGCCGCCACACTCGAGGATAATGCGCTTGAGGTTCGATTCGGCGGAGTATTTCAAGAAGAGCCGCCCGACTTCCGTCGAGCCCGTAAAGGCGACCATATCGATGCCCGGATGGCGGCCGATGGCCTGGCCGGCGGTCTCACCGAGGCCGGGCACGACGTTGAAGACGCCCGCCGGCACGCCGGCCTCGGCCGCCAGTTCGGCCATGCGGAGGGCGCTGAGCGAGGTCAACTCCGCCGGCTTGAGCACCACGCTATTGCCGGCTGCCAGCGCCGGGCCGATCTTCCACGAAACCATCTGCGCGGGAAAATTCCAGGGCACGACACAGCCGACGACGCCGACCGGTTCACGGAGAATGAGCGCGAGGTTCTCGGGCCCGGTCGGGGAGACGTGGTGATAGAGCTTGTCGATGGCCTCGGCATGCCAGCGGAGGCAAGCGATCGTGTCGGGAATGTCCATCGTGGCGCAGTCGCCGATCGGTTTGCCGGCTTCGAGGGTGTCGAGCAAGGCCAGTTCGCCGGCCTGGGCCTCGAGCCGGTCGGCGAACTGGAGGAGGACCTTTTTGCGGTCGGCCGGTTTCTGGCGCGACCAGGCCCCGCTCTCGAAAGCGCGGCGAGCGGCCTTGACGGCGGCGTCCACATCGGGCGCGTCGCCGGCGGCAATCCTGGCCAGCGGTTGGCCGGTGGCGGGATTCTCGGTGGTGAAGGTTTTTCCGCTCTGCGCCTTGACGAACTTGCCGTCAATAAAGGCCTGGGTGCGGAACTTGAGTTTGGCCACGGCGGAGCGAATGGCTTTGGGTTCAAGCGGGAGGTTCATACGGTAGGTTTCGGTGCGGTTATGCTGGTCGTTATATTCGATGGGGTTTCGGCGCAGACCAAGGCGCCCACGCTAACTGAAAAAACGGGCGGGCGCACGGACAGGTTTTCCCACCCCAACAGGAACTGCGCAGCGGGGCCGCAGGTCCGGCCCTGGCAGGCACCCATGCCACACCGCGTGTGCAGCTTGGCCGTGCGCCAGTCGTCGAAGGCGGCCAAGGACCCGCGCCGGACGTCCTCACAACGGCAGACGATGGTGTCCGCGGTGGCCAGTTGGCGCAGTTCCGCGCGCAGGGCGAAGGCCTGGTTCAAGGCATCCCGGAAATGATGCCACGCGGCGCGCCGGCCGAAAAGCGGCCTGGCCCGCTCCGCCAGCCCCGTGGCGGCCAACCCGGCTATCTCGCCTTCCACCAACGCGCCATCGGCGCCGCCGACGCCGGTCGGCTCGCCCGCGCAGAAGATGTCCGCCGCTGAAGTCTCCTGGAATTCGTTGACGGCCACCACGCCCGCACGCGGCGCGCAGCCCAGGAGCGCCGCCAACTCGACATTCGGCACCAGGTGGAAACCGCAAGCCAGGTAATCGCAATCCTCGGTCCAAGTGCGCCGGCCGTCGGTGAGCGTCACCTGCCGCACTCGGTCTCCTCCCTCGGCCTTCACCGGCCAGCACCCGCAGCGATACGGCACACCCAGAAGCCGCGCCTTCACCCCGGCGCCCTGGATCAACTTGCCAGGCTGCCGCCAGAGGCCGAGGCCAAACCGGAGCACCTTCACCAGCGGCGCCTGTTCGGCCACCACCCGGATTTGCGCGCCGTGTTGTTTCAAACCGTCGGCGACCGCCAGCAGGAGCGGCCCGGTGCCCGCCACCACCACGCGCTGACCGGCGACGGGCCAGCCGGCTTTCGAGAGGGCGTGAAGGCCTCCCGGCCCCACGACCCCCGGCAGCGTCCAACCGGGAAATGGAACGAACAGCTCCCGCGCGCCCGTCGCCAAAACGAGTTTCCGCCAGGTGATTTCCAGCACCCCCGTCGGAGTCTCCGCCAGGAGCAGGCGCGGGGCGGGGGCGGCGAAGGCCGTGGCGTTGGGGAACACGCGGGCGCCGGATTTCCCGAGCCGCCGCAACCATCGTTGGGCGGCGGCATTTGCCGGGCGCGCCTGCTCGCCGCGCCAGATCTGGCCGCCCAACCAGGGCGAGTTGTCCAGCACCGCCACCGTCCGGCCCGCCTCGGCGGCCACGCAGGCCGCCGCCAGGCCTGCCGGACCGGCGCCGACCACGACGATCTCGAACTGGTGCCGCTGGTTATTCATCGGTGCGCACCTCCATCCCTTCCTCGCACAACGTGAGGCAACTCCGGCAGTGGGGCCGGCCATTGATGGTGACGCGGCACTCGAAACAGACGCCCATGCCGCAGAGCGGACCGCGCCGTTCGCCTTGGAGCGACCGTCGGACGCCCGCTACCCCCGCCACGGCCACGGCCGCGGCAACCACCGTTCCCGAAGGCACGGTCACCGGCTGGCCGTTGACGGAAAGAGTTACCCGATCAGTCATGCTGGGCTCCCTTCTTGGCCAGGCGCGACGGCAGGTAAGGTTCGGTGGGGATTTCCGACCCGCGTTTCAGGACCAGCTCGGCCAGCAGCCGGCCTGTGCCCAGCGCCGTCGTGATGCCCAATCCCTCGTGCCCGGTCGCCAGCCAAATCTTCTCGCTGGCCAGGCTCGGTCCGATAAACGGCAGCTTGTCCGGCGTGGCGGGCCGATGACCGGCCCAGCAACGAATCGCGGAGACTCGGGCCAAACCCGGCAGGTACTCGAATGCCCGCCGCAACATCCGATCGAGGATTGGCTGGTTGATCTCCGTCCCCTCGGCATCAAATTGCCGCGAGGAACCGATGAGCATCTGGCCGCCCTTGCGGGGTTGGATATTGAAGGCCACCGAATCCGCCGCCACCGCGTGGGCACTCTTCAGGTAGCCCAACTCGACGATTTGGTGCCGGACAAAACCGGGGTAACGATCCGTGATGACCAAGTGTCCCTTGCGTTTTCGAACCGGCAGCCCGGGAGTCAGCGCGGGGGACCACGGGCCGGCGGCGTTCACAGCGAGCCCCGCCGCGACTCGCGTCCCATCGGCCAGCAGTGCGCCGCCCTCCGGCAGGAGGGACCGGACCTCCACGCCCGTTCGGACCGCCGCGCCCGCGGCCCTAGCCTGGTTCAGTAAAAAACCGGCGGCGCAGGGCGGGTAAAGCACCCCGTCCTCGGTCACGCGCAACCCGCCCGCCAGGCCGGGCCGGAGATTTGGCTCGGCCTGGGCCAGTCCGCTGCCATCCAGCACTTCCACCCGCACCCCGCGTTCCTGGTAAAAGCGCTCTTTGCGCCGCACCTCGGCCATCTCCTCGTCATCCACGGCCACCCACATCGTGCCGCAGGGATCATACTCGACCTCGGCCGGAAGCTGCGGGGCCAACTCACGCCAGAGCCGGCGCGAATAGGAAGTCAGCGCGAACTGGGCCGCCGAATCATCCATCACCACCAGGTGTCCCATCCCCGCCCCGGTGACCCCGCCGCCGATCGGGCCGCGCTCGAGCACGAGCACCTTGAGGCCGGCGCGCGCGCATTCCGCCGCGCACGCGGCGCCCACGATGCCCGCGCCGACGATGAGGATGTCCGGCGCGTCACTCAATGGCGGATCCCCCAGCAGAACGGGTCTGACTTCTCAAGCAGCAGCGTCGACTCGGCATTGACGAAGGCCGAGCCGGTGATGGTCGGCACGATCTGGTCGCCCTGGCGACGGAAGGTCCCGGTGAAGGTGCTGCCGATGATGCTTTCCTGAACCCACGGAACGCCTTCCTCGAGTTTGCCGTCCGCCGCCAGGCAGGCCAGCTTGGCGCTGGTGCCAGTCCCGCACGGGGAGCGGTCATAGGCCTTGCCGGGGCAAAGCACGAAGTTCCGCGAATGCGCGCCCGGCACGCTCGGCGGCCCAAACAACTCGACGTGATCCACGTCGGGAAAGCCCTGCGCGTTGACCGCTTGCCGCACTCGCCAGCAGAAATCCGTGAGCGCGTCCACGTTCCCGAGGGCCAGGTCCCGCCCGCCGGCCCCCACCAGGTAAAACCAGTTGCCGCCCCACGCCACATCGCCGGTCACCGGCCCAATGCCGGGCACCTCGACGGTGAGAGCCTTCCGGGTGCGATAGCTGGGGACGTTGGCCACCGAGACCTCGCCGTTGGCGTGGAGGGTGGCGGTGACCACGCCCACGGGAGTTTCGAGGCGGTGCTGGCCCGCCTGGATGCGGCCCAAATGCGCCAGCGCCACCACCACACCGATCGTGCCGTGGCCGCACATGCCCAGACAGCCGACGTTGTTAAAGTAGATCACCCCCGCCGCGGAAGCCGGGTCCACCGGCTCGCAGAGCAGTGCCCCCACCATGACATCCGACCCGCGCGGTTCGTTGACGATGGCAGACCGGAATGGGTCGAATTCGCCGTGGAACCGATCCCGTCGTTCCGACAAGGGCCCCGCCCCGAGCTCGGGACCGCCGGACACCACCACCCGCGTCGGTTCCCCGCCCGTATGCGTGTCCACCACTACGATGCGATGAGTTGCCGTCAATTTCATGGCCAGCGATATGACGCTTACCGGCCGTTTTGTCAAAGCCGAAAGTCTGCTGGGACAGCGGGAGCATGGTCCGCGTCCGTGGGCGATTGCCCTGCCCATGGGAATTCCAAGGGCCGCCGGCCGCTATTCACTCGCCCTCGGAGAGAGGGTTGGGGCGCGGGGAAACGGTGCTCCCCGAGGGAGAATCGCCCGCGGTCAGTGGACGAAGCCCACACCCGCTCAGAAATCAGCCCAGCGGCCGACCTGGTGCGGGCCTGCTTCATTAGCTCCCGATGGGCCTTTCAGGGCGGACCATTTGTTCCTTGACCCGCCTCTGATATGCTCTTATACTAAACAGTAGTCAACACAATCGAACAAACAACCACACCGGCCCGCCTGGAGCCTTTAGCCGCAGGGTGCGCCGCCGCATTTTATCACAGTTTATGATGAGTCTTGGATTTACTCCTCGGGCGGCCTTGGGCTGGCGGGTGGGCGTGTTGGCGCTGGCGGCCATGACGCTCCCCGCGAGCCACGCCACCACGCTCTGGACCGGGCCGAATACCAACTTCACGCAGTCGACGGGCGCGCCGGCCGACACGGTGCTGGCGGGGAAGGTGGTTTTGAAACGAGGCAACCGGGATGGTCTGTTCAACACCGCCGCCGGCGAGAGCTCTCCGGGAGGTTCCAGCCCCGTCGATACGGAATGGGCGTTTGGAACGCTGGCGAATTACTCGGCGTTGAGCTACCAATCGCTCGAATCCTTGCGAAACGGGAACCTGGCAGGAGTGATCCTGAACCAGCCAATGGTGGTGCATCTGATCAATGAAAACATCTATTTGTCCCTGACGTTTACCAAATGGGGCCAGCATGGGTCAGGAGGGTTCGCCTATACGCGGTCCACGCCCACCGTGGTGGTGACGCCAACGGTGACCATTACCAAGCCGGCCCCGGGGGCCACCGTTGCCGCTCCCGCCAGCATCGGACTGACCGCTACGGCCACGGGCGGCACGGTGACCAACGTCGAATTCTTCGCGGGCACCACGTCGCTCGGCCATGCGACCACGGCTCCGTTCAGCATCACCGGCAGCCTGCCTTCGCCCGCCACCTATGCCATTAAGGCGGTGGCGACGGCGGCTGGCGTTTCCGGCACCTCGGCGGTGGTCAACCTCACCGTCGTTGCTCCGCTCGCCGTCACGCTCACGGCGCCGACCAACACCGGCAACCTGCTCGCTTTCAGTTACAGCGCCAACCCCGGCCTCAGTTATGTGGTTCAGCGATCTTCGAACCTCGTGAACTGGGTGTCCATCGTTACCAACCTGGCCACCGCCTCGCCGGTTCCCTTTTCCGAGGGGTTGACGCCCAACTCGTCGCGGTTTTACCGGGTGGGCCGCCTGCCGAACCCCTAAGCGGGCTTCAGGGCCGATGGAAAGGTCTTAGCCGGAGTTCCAGACCCCCAGATGCCACTTTCGCAATGTCTGCCGCGCCTGCACGCGCCGCGCCTGGCCGCGGGACTGGCGGTGGTAGCCGGTGCGATCGCGCTGGTGCTGCTGGCGGTTTCTTGTTCCACCGCCGGCCGGACGCTAGTCGAGCCCCCGGCTATCGAGGGGGCGAGCCTGGTGGGCGACCGGGTGTGCCTGGATTGCCACGCGCAGATCTCCCGCGCCTTCCCTTCCAGCCCGCATGCGCGGCTGCGGGCCGCGACCGCGGCGATGCCGGGCCAATCCGGGTGCGAATCCTGCCATGGACCGGCCAGCAAGCATGTGGCGGCCGGCGGGGCGGGACCCCAAAAATACATTATCAATCCCGGCAAGAACCCCCAGGCCTGCTACCCATGCCACCTGGACATCGAGGCCCAGTTTCACCTGCCCCAGCATCACCCGGTCACCGAAGGCAAAATGAACTGCGCCCAGTGCCACGACCCGCACGGCTTGGACATCCTGAAACCGGCTCCGGGTCTGGCGATGGCCCGGCTCAACGAGTCCTGCGCGGAGTGCCATCGGGAACAGACCCGGCCGTTCGTGTTCGAACATGCCGCCCTTCGCGAAGGCTGTGCCGGCTGCCACAATCCGCATGGTTCGGTCAACCCGAAGTTGCTGACGATCCGTGACTCGAACCTGTGCCTCCGGTGCCACGCCCAGTCCCAGCGCCAGGCCGGCGGTTCGGTTTATTATATTGGTAACGTGGACCATTCCGGCTACCTGCGCTACGGCAGTTGCTGGACCGCGGGCTGTCATGCGGCCATTCACGGCTCGAACACCCAACCCTATTTCTTCTATTGAGAGGCGGGCTTCACCATCACGCCGTTCGGATTGGTTGGGCCCTCTGGGTGGCGCTGCCGGTGGTTGGGTCGGCGGCGGTCTCGCCCCACCCCGGCTTCAGCGAAGCCCAACTCCCTCCCCCCGCGGCCGGCCCGGTAGAATTCACGCGCGACATCCAGCCCATCCTGCAAGTCGCCTGTCTCCGTTGCCATGGCCCGGAAAAGCCCAAGAGCGGCTTCCGGCTGGTAGACCGCGCGGCGGCCATCCAGGGCGGGGACAAGGGCGCGGCGATCGTGGTCGGCAACAGCGCCGGCAGCCCCCTCATCGCTTATGTCGCCCGGTTGGCGCCGGACCTGGAGATGCCGCCAGAGGGCCGTGGCGAGCCGCTGACAGAACAGCAAGTCGGCCTGCTGCGAGCCTGGATCGACCAGGGCCTCGTCTGGGAGGAGACCCCGCCGACCAATGGTATCGACGTGACTCTCGCTCCCGCCGTTGCCTGGACCTCCGTCAGCGGGAACGCCCACAAGTTCCGCGAGCATTACGGGCAGCCCACCGGAGCCAACGGTGGCCTGGAGCGGTTCGAGTGGTTCCGACAACCGGATCGCGACACCAAATTCTCGGCCGCCGGCCATTTCTTGCGGGATGACTACCGCCTCGTCCTGGACGTGGATCGCAACGACGTGGGTTTCATTCATTCCGGGTGGGAGCAGTATCGCAAGTATTACGACGACACGGGAGGCTACGGGGCCTCGGCGGGGAGCCCCAGGCCCCAAACACTCGGTTCGGACCTGTTCCTGGATCGGGGCAAAGCGTGGGTTGATTTCGGCCTGACGCTGCCGCACTGGCCGCGCTTGGTCCTGGGCTACGAATATGATTACCGACGGGGACAGGAGGCCACCACCAGTTGGGGATCGGACGGGGCGGCCGACGCGCGGAATGTCGCCCCGACCAGCAAATTCCTCGAGGAAGGCACCCACGTCCTCAGGTTCGATCTCGACGGTGAGCTCCACGGCATTACCGTCGAAGACCGGTTCCGGGGCGAGTTCTACTCGCTCAGCAGCCGCTACACCAACACCGCCGCCCGTGGCTCGGTGTCGCAAAGCGTTAACGACCAGAACCAGTATTTTCAAGGGGCCAACAGCTTCCGCCTCGAAAAACAGTTCCGAGATTGGCTGTTCGGCTCCGGAGGTTACTTTTACAGCCAACTCAACGCGGATGATTCCTTTGCCGATACGACGATTAACAACGGCACCCCCTTCCTCGCCTCCGTCCCCCGCATCCTGCTCCAACGCGAGTCGCACCTGCTCAACCTGACGTGGTTGATCCGACCCATCGATGGCCTGACGGTTCCGATGGGAATTCAAGGCCAATGGACTCGGCAGCAAACGGCCGGCAGCGGGAATCTCAACGGCATCGCCTACTTGCGCCCGCCGAACAGCAACCTCACCCTCAACCCCGTCACGTTGGCATCGGACTACGAACAAAGGACCTTTTCTGAAACCGTGGGGTTGCGCTATGGTAAGATCCCGTTCACGTCACTCTTCGCCGATGCCCGGCTCCAGCAGGAGACGGTCGAACAATCCGACCGTGATATCCAGCCGGGGACCAGTTTCCTCGATCATCCCTCGTTGAGCCGGCAGTTGACGGATCTCCGGGCCGGCTTCAGCACGTCGCCCTGGCAAACCGTCTCCTTCAGCGCTCATTATCGCCATTACGAGGATGACAGCCGCTACCAAACCAACCAAGTGGCCCAGCCTCTGGGCGGCTACCCCGGGTTCCTCCGCGGATTGGACCTGGTTACCGAGGAGGTCGAGGCCAAACTGGTCTGGCGCCCGTCGGCCTGGCTTAAAACGTCGCTCTCTTATCAGTGGCTGGTCACGGATTACCACCAGGATGCCCAAGCCGCGTTTGGCCCGCCGTTGGGGACTATCTACTCGGACGCCGGCACCCTCCTGGCCGCACATTCGGGCTCGGACGTCTACAGCCTCGGTGCGACCCTCACCCCCCTCTGGCGGTTGTCTCTGTCCACGACGCTTTCCTACCAGCGGACTCGCACGGCCACGGCGAGTGCGGGCTTTATCCCAACTTACGAAGGCCAGATCTATAGCGCCCTGGTCAGCGGCAACTATATTTTCAACCCCAGGACGGACCTGGCGGTCAGCTACTCGCTTTCCCTGGCTGACTACCCGCAGAACCAGGCCAACGCCAATCCGGAGAGTCCGCCGCCCTTGGGCATCCGCTACCAACAGCACGCCCTCCAGGTCGTCCTTTCCCGTCACATGAGCCCGCATTTCACCACCCGCTTGCAATATGGCTTTTACTATTACGGCGAGCCCAGCGCCGCCGGAGCCACCAACTACAAAGCCCAGATGATCCTGGCCAGCCTCACCTATCGCTTTCGCTGAGTCCCGCGGCTCTCTCTTGCCCCATCGCCACCACACACACTGATGAAACCTCTCTCACCCTCCTCCTGGTTTAGCGTCATGCTCCGCCCGCGCCGGGCAACCTGGCGTTCCCGGTGGCGCCGTCTCGCCCTGCCCGTGGCTTGCGCGCTGGCCAGCTCGGCGCCGGCCGCCACGGTATGGGATGGCCCGCTCATTACCTACACCCAACCAGCACACGATCCGACCCAGCCCGCCAACCAGGATCACCTCACGGCGGCGGTTTGGCTCACGCGCGCCAACTCCGGGGGCCTCTTCAATGCCGTCACCGAAGCCGCGGCCGACAGCTACAGTCCAGCCGATACCGAATGGGCGTTTGGCACGCTCGACCAGCATGCCTCCCTGGCTTACACGAACTGGCTGGCTTGGCTCAACGGACAATCCCCGGTGACGTTGGTGGGCCAACCGGTGGTCGTGCATCTCATCTCCGAGGACAGCTACCTCGCCCTCGAATTCACTTTCTGGGGGTCACATGGGGCCGGCGGATTCGCATACCAACGCTCCACCCCCCCGCCCGCGGTGCTCCACTCTCCGGCGGTGGCCACCAACCGGTGCTCATGGACCTACACCGCCAGTCCCGGCCTCACTTACGTGGTGCAGGAGTCCTCCAATCTCCTGAACTGGGTGTCCCTCACGACCAACCTGGCTGCGAGTAACCCCGCACTCTTTTCCGAACCGTTTGTTCCCCACAGCTCACGGTTTTACCGAGTTGTCCGCGTGCCGAACCCCTGAGCTTCAGTTGCGCGCCGTCAGCTTCTGGCCGATGAGCCGCAACGCCTGGCGGGATTCCCGCCGAAGCCATTCCGGACCGTGCGCCACCGCCGCTTCCAAGACGGGCCGGGCGTCCCGGGCCGCCCACCCCAGCGCCACGTTCCACACGTTCGAGACCGTTACGGCTCCGGCTACTGCGGCCGCCATCAGAACTATCCTATTCCTTTTCATGATGGCAGCATAAACCAAGGCACATTAAGCCACAGTGAAGCCTGCGAGCGGGGCGCCGCATCCTTAACCCAACCCAGGATCGGGCCGCTTCTCTCGCTCCCACTCCCCCACCCCGGCCGGCTCCGACTGCTATCGGCGGCCCCGTTAACTGCCGACCTCCGCACTCCCGGCCCAACCCTAGAAAAGATTTGTGTGGAATGCGCTTGCGTGGAACTAATCCTATACGAACAATTATAGCTATGTGTACAGGTCGTTCCAGTCGTCGCGGAGCGGGCGCAATGTTTTGCGCCTGCGAAGTCCTGTCTTCAGGACCGTCCCGCCCGGCTCATGAATAGGCGCGACTTTGCCTCCGTCCGAATCACAACCACTCACGAGTTAATTGAAACGATGACCATCATCCTGCAGGCCAGAATGTTCAACACCGTCCCGAGAATCGCCTCCCGCCCCCGTGGGATGCCCGCCGCGCTGGCTTTGACCGCCCTGCTGGCGGCCGCCCCCGCGCTCCGCGCCGGCAACCTCTATGTCCCCAATGGCTCCTTCGAATCGCCGTCCACCTCCTTGGCCGGTCCGGCCATCGACTCCTGGCAGAAAGCGCCGCAGCCCCCCACCTTCGACCCGAACGTGTTTGGAGCTTGGGACAATCTGGCCGGTGTGTTTACCAACACCCCGGGCTCGCCCGTCTTCATCGACAATGCCAATGCCAACCAGTTGGCCTACCTGTTCGCCTATCCCCAGTTGGCGCTTTTCCAGGATGATAACTCCGTCGGCTCGTCGGATACCTCGCCCACCCATGCCTTCAACTCCACTTATGAACCGGGCCGGGCTTACCACCTCACCGTCGGGCTGACCAGCAGCAGTTACGAACCCCTGTCGTCGGGTTCCACGCTCCAGATGAGCCTCTATTACCGCGACGCCTCCAGCAACCTGGTCACCGTCGCCGCCACCAACATCACTTTCGACCCGGCGATCTTTACCAACCTGACCCACCTGATGGATTTCCAGGTGACCGTACCCACGGTCAATGCTACGGATGCCTGGGCCGGACAGAACATCGGCATTCAGTTCATGTCTACCGTCTCCCCGGTGCTCATCGGCGGGGTGTGGGATCTGGATAACGTACGCCTGACCGAGACGATTGAGGTCCCGAATTTTTCCTTCGAATCGCCGTCCACCTCCTTGGCCGGTCCGGCCATCGACTCCTGGCAGAAAGCGCCGCAGCCGCCCACGTTCGACCCGAACGTGTTTGGGGCGTGGGACAATCTCGCCGGTGTGTTTACCAACACCCCAGGGTCGCCCGTCTTCATCGACAATGCCAACGCCAACCAGTTGGCCTACCTGTTCGCCTATCCGCAGGTGGCCATCTTCCAGGATTACAATTCCACCGACTGGACCGGCAGCGCTCCGACTCACGCCTTTCACGCCAAGTTCAGGCCGGGAAAGGCCTATACCCTGGCGGTCGGGTTTACCAGCAGCAGTTACGAACCGCTCAGCGCCGGGTCGACTTTGCAGATGAGCCTCTATTACCGCGACGCCTCCAGCAACCGGGTCGCGGTCGCCGCCACCACCGTTACCTACGACCCCACGGTGTTCACCAACCTGGACCGCCTGTTGGATTTCCAGGTGACGATCCCGGAAGTCAAGCCCACCGATCCATGGGCCGGGCAGTATATCGGCATTCAGTTCATGACCACCACGGCGCCCAACCTGATCGGCGGGGTTTGGGATCTGGACAACGTTCGCCTCACAGAGACGGTCGCGACCGTGCTGAACCACCCCGGCTGGGCCAATGGCCAGTTCAGTTGCGCGCTGCAGAGCGAGCCGGGCCTGGCCTTCCAGATGCTGGCGGCTACCGACGCGTCACAGCCCGGCACCAACTGGACGAGCCTGGCCACTATCACCAACGTCACGGGCAGTTCCTCTTTCACCGATACCACGACGACGCAGGCCCGCCGGTTCTACCGGGCACGCCAATCACCGTGACGTCGGACCACGGATATGCAAGCCACCAGGCCCCCAACCACTTGCCGGGCGTTTACGCTGGTCGAGTTGTTGGTGGTCATTGCCATTATCGCGATCCTCGCCGCCATGCTCCTTCCGGGCCTGGCGTCGGCCAAGGATAAGGCGCGCAAGGTCGCCTGTATTTCCAACCTCCGTCAACTCGGCCTCGCCATTCAAAGCTACGCCCCCGATTCCGGGGGCAGAATCCCTTACGGTCCCAAGGCGCCGCCCTTCACCAACCCCTCAGACTTTTATCCCTCGACCGGCGCGCCCACCAGCTTGATCTCACTGCAGAGCGGCGCTCCGGTTGGGCTCGGTCTCCTGCTCCAACAGTACATCAGCAACCAGCCCAAGATCCTGTTTTGCCCCGCCAGCGACGAGCCGCTGGACGCGGATGCGGAATTGGCCAAGGTGGGGATGTACCAGGCCCAAGGCGGCTTCTATTACCGGCACTCCGGAAATACCCTCTTGCACGATACCTTCGCCGCCACCAACAACCCGCCCAACCTCCTCCTCGATAACCTCGGCGACAACCGCAACGGGTTCCCCATCCGCGCCCTGGCCATTGATACCCAATTCCTCTGCCCGCCCGACCTCGTGGTTTACGGCGTCAAACCCAGCACCCACCATCGGCAACTCTTCGCGGATGTACTCTTCGCCGATGGCCACGTCCGCTCCCGACCGAACCGCGACCAACGGTTTACCGAGAACCTCACCAGTTACGCCGACCTGATCACGGCCTTCGACAAGATCCTCCAGGTCCTCGAGCAGGCTGACACCGAGCCTTAGGTCGGCAGGTCCTTCCCCGTGGTGGTCACCGTGAGTTTGCCGTGCTTGACGCCCTTGGCCGCCACGAGCTCATCGGCGATCTTGCGGATTTGGGAGGCCTGGCCGCGAACCACCAGCACCTCGAGGCAGTTGTGATGATCCAGGTGCACGTGGAGAGTCGAAATGATGACGTCGTGGTGGTCGTGCTGGATGTCCGTGAGCGTCGCCTGGACATGCTGTTTGTGGTGGTCGTAGACCAGTGTAATGGTGCCCGCGATCTCCTCATTGCCGAACTTCTGGCGGTGCTCGACCAGGTGGTCGCGGATCATGTCCGCGATCGCCAGCGAACGATTGCTGTAGCCTTTCTCCCGGGTCATCTGGTCCAAATCCCGGAGCAGTTGAGGGGCCAACGATGCGCTGAACCGCGCGGCCTGTTCTTCTTTCATGCTCGTGCTCGTTTCGCTTTGCTTCGCATCTTAGCCCGCCCCCTGGGCCTGTCAACCGTCAGCCGTACAAACCAGCGGTTTCGCAAAGGGCCACGGATTGAGTGGGTGGCGCCG
>Ga0316221_1002952_pt1 | contig 14530 bp, 10 predicted proteins | sample TBH18007metaG_FD_206003 | JGI IMG/M metagenome (GOLD analysis project Ga0316221, IMG submission 206003) | Freshwater microbial communities from Trout Bog Lake, Wisconsin, USA - TBH18007 | ecosystem: Environmental > Aquatic > Freshwater > Lake > Hypolimnion/Profundal zone | place: USA: Wisconsin... | reverse complement strand
TGATTAGTGGGATTGAAATGAAATTAAATACTGTTGTTGAGCATGTTAAGAAGATTCTTATTGAGTGGCCAATACTGGCGACATATTTGGCCCTCTGGTTTCTGGCAATTACTTTCTATGATCGTGCCACTTTGCATCTTCACGAGCGCCCAGATCTTATAGCTTATGGACTCGCTCTTTTGGAGGCAGTTTTATTATCCAAATTCCTTGTTACAGCGCAGATGGTTGTTCCTTATGGGTTTGTTTTTAACCCCAATTTTAAGATTACTTTCTACTTGGCGATCATCGTTCGCACAACCTTGGCGTCATTGGTTGTGTTAATGCTTCGATATTTAGATGCTGGCGTTCGGGGTCTGGTGAAGCATCAAGGCTTCATAGAGTCTATGAAAGATTTTTGTCAGGGCGATGTAGATCAGATTCTTTCGTTTCTTTTTCTCTACTGGATGGTAGTGCTGCCGTACATCACTTATCGCTTTATCTTACATCTTGCTGTTGATGCCGACTTGGTTTCACTTTTAATTTCCAAAAGATCGCAAAATAAAAGTAGCCCCTGAATCAAGCCTATAACAACCCATAGTCTTTAAACATATCTCATTAATGTAATTGTGATAGTCTGAATCTAGAACTAAACCGATAGGAGATATAAATGAAAATAAATCATCTTTTAACTAAAGTTGTTTTGGGCTTATGGGTTGGCGTCGCTTCCCTAGCAGCTTCAGCACAATCAATGAAAGTAACTCTTACTGGAGCTCAAGAAGTTCCTCCAGTGATGACTTCAGCTTCTGGTGTAGGGGCAATTATTGTTGCTCCAGATGGTTCGGTATCCGGAACTATTACCACTTCAGGTATTGAAGGAACGATGGCACATATTCACGAAGCGCCAATGGGTCAAAATGGTCCTGTCATCATTCCATTTACCAAGACTTCAGATAATGTTTGGTCAGCCCCTGCTGGCGCCAAATTAACGGATTCTCAGCTCCAAAGTTTGAAGAGTGGAAATCTTTATCTCAATGTTCATAGCGCCACTAACAAGCCTGGTGAAATTAGAGCGCAACTTAAGCCCTAAGGATCTGACATTCTAAGCCCTGGTCGATTTCGCCCCGGGTGCCAATAAACACCAAAACCACCTGCGGGTGGTTTTTCAATTTGTTTTGTAATCCTCGCGCTTATGTTTGATATAACCACGTTGAAAACCCAGAATTTAAATACAGACTTGCAAGAGTTAGGCCCTCATCAAAATACCTCTGGCACAGTGCCTTCTGCCTCCATCTGATCTATCAAGCTTGTTCGGACTCTCTCGATGCCAAGAGCTTGCGACTGTGGACTTAAAAATAGGATGTTTACTAAAAAGCCTAGTCGCCCTTGTTTGCTCTGCACATAGAGTGAGGCCTGAGGATTTAGTTTTTCCCATTCCTTGGCCAATAATCGCCCAAGATGTAAGCCTCTCTTAGGTAAAGCGCTAGCCATGAGGTCTGCCTCTACGAGGACGGTACCCATGCGATCAATCTTTGCAGGGGGTTGCGTTAGGTTAGATATCTTTTGAATCAATGTATGAAAATATTTAGGGTCAGTGGCCAATATGAGCGGCTCTATATAGGTCATGAGTTCCTGAATCAGCGCTTTCTCTGCTCCTGATATCTTCATCCATTGATTAAATTTATCTAAAGAAATACGCTCCATCTCAAAAGGCTCATGATTCAGTCTACCGTCATGGCAAAAGTCATGGGCAATGGCAGTCAAGAGCAAAATCCACGCATCCTTCTTTTCTAAGCGCCACCCTAAATCATTAGATTGGGAATTTAAGTCAATTCTCGTCCCCAAAAGAACGGTTAGCCCAAGACATACATCTTTGAAGTGAAGTCTGGAATGGTATGCCGGCTCATCTAATGAGGCTCGATAACTTATTTCTATATATTTGCTCAGGCGAAGACAAAGATCCTTGACCTTATTATTCGGATAGTCATTATTTAGCCAATAAGGAGTTTTGATGAGCTCGACAATGAATTGATGAAAATCAAAATCATCAAAATCTGTGGATTTAAAAAGCGTTTCAAGCTCCTCTACCAGACCGTCATCCGCATCAAGGCTGGGTCGCTCATAAAAGGGCGCTAAAAGCGTGCCTAAATTCTGGTGGGGTAGAAGTTCTGACATGAGGTCTTTATCTAAGGTTTACCCACTAAGTCTATGAATTTAAGGAAAATAATTCACATTATGCGGCTCGTTAGCCTGTTCTAGGGATAATTTAAGGCTATTATCCATATGGTTATGCGTAAGACTCTTTTTACCGAATATTAATCCCTCATTTCAGCTTACCTTTTAAATAACCTACGATTTTGATATTGCTTAGACATCTCTATAGTCATGGATAGTTCTGATGACATTTTGCTTGAATTCATTCTCGAGGCTCGAGAGATATTAGATCGTCTGGACATTGACTTTGTTGCATTGGAAAAAGATGCTTCAAATGAAAAGCTCATCGCCAACATTTTTAGAGCTATTCATACCCTAAAAGGAAGTAGCGGCTTCTTTGCTTTTAAAAGGCTGGAAAAAATATCCCATGCCGGCGAATCCCTATTAGGAAAGATTAGGGATGGCCAACTGACGCTTGATGAGATGAAAACCAATAAATTATTGGAGGCGCTGGACGTTTTACGTGAGCTTATAGAAGGGATTGAGGCTAGCAAAATTGAACCGTCAGGAGATGATGCGCAACTCATCAAGGATTTGTTGATCCTGGCAAGTGGCGGCGAGCTTGTCACATCTGCAGTTTCAAATTCGCAGGCTCTATATCCGAGTGGGGCGCTAACCCCTCCAAAGAGTGATGCTGCAGGAATGTCTCAAGAGTTAATGACACATTCAGCTCAAACCATAGAGCTTGCCAACGCATCCTCGCAGATTAAAGAATACTCATCGAATATTGAACACATTAGGTCTGGTGAAATTTCTGCTCCTGTAAGGGTCAATCTTGAGGTGTTGGATAAATTAATGAATCTCGTTGGGGAAATGGTTTTGGCGAGAAATAGACTTTTGCCATTCACCAATCAATACTCAGATGAAAATTTTTCAAGCGCAGTCAGAAATATTGATTTATTAACTCTGGAGTTGCAAGAGCGAATGATGAAAATTCGCATGCAACCAATAGCTCAGTTATGGTCTAAATTTCCAAGATTGATCAGGGACGTGTCGCATGAATGCGGTAAGAACGTGCAGTTGGTCCAAGAGGGTGGAGATACCGAGCTTGATAAAAGCTTGATTGATGCTATCAGGGATCCTCTGGTGCATTTAATTAGAAACAGTATTGACCATAGTATTGAAATGCCCGAAGCCCGCATTGCTGCAGGAAAGAGCAGTGCAGCTACCCTTGGCTTAAGGGCTAAACATGAAAAGGGTATGGTTGTCATTGAGATTGCTGATGATGGTGCAGGCATCAATTACGAGCTCATCCGCAAAAGAATAGTGGATAAGAATTTCGTTGATGAGAGCGCTGCCAGTAGACTGACTGATTCCGAATTGATCGACTACCTCTTCTTGCCTGGATTCTCAACCAAGAGCGTGATAACGCATTTATCAGGCAGGGGTGTTGGGATGGATGTGGTTAAGAACAATATTACGAATATTGGAGGCTCGATAGAGATATTCAGCCCTAGAGGTCAGGGAACTACGGTACGACTTAAGATCCCTTTAACTTTAGCAATTATTCCCGCGCTAATAGTAGGTTGTGATGGTGAAAGTTACGCTATCCCTCAGGTCAGTATTTTGGAATTAGTGAAGTTAGATCTATCTATAGAAGAAAACAGCATTGAAGATTTTTATGGCGTGAAGGTGTTTAGACTTCGCGAGAAGCTAGTGCCACTACTTTTCCTTTCGGAAAGGCTTGATGTTGATAAAAAAGAATGTCTTGGTGAAGCTGCATTGAATATTGCGATTCTTCAGTCTAATGACGTTAGGTTTGGTTTGGTGGTCGATAAAATTTTCAATATTCAGGATGTGGTGGTAAAGCCGCTAGATCCATTACTTAAGGGCGTACCTAATTTTTCAGGGGCAACACTTCTTGGAAGCGGAAGGGTCGCATTAATTTTGGATGTAGATGGCATTGCTGCAGGCGCCGACTTAGCGGCTAAATCTCAAGAGATTCCGGCTCACGCTATACATACGACCCCTGAGATCCAATCTGAAGAAGTGGCCATGCTGCTCTTTGACCTAGCGGGTGGGCATCGCATGGCTATTCCATTGGATCTGGTCGAAAGAATTGCTGGCATCGATGAGGGCGAAATTCAGAAAAATGGAAATCGTGAGGTAGTTCATTACAGCAACGAAATTATGCATTTGATTCGTGTTGGGGAATACATAGATGGTACAAAAACCGCTAGAGGAGAAGCTGGAGCTCTCCCGGTCATTATTCCAAGAGCAAGTAGTGGACTGATTGGTTTGGCTGTTGAATGTATTCACGATATCGCCTTTGTTTCAAAACACCTTCATATAGCAAATCCCCCTCAAAAAGGTATCGCTGGATGTGCGTTATTGGACGATCTGATCATCAACGTTATTGATTTGGATGAGATCTTGGTGATGCGAAACATGCGCGACGGGCCAAAGCCTTATCCCGAAGTCATTGATGTCAATGTCTGGCATTGAATATGTACGTTGATTATTTAACCTTCACTGTCGGGCAGCTATTTTTTGGAATTCCTTCTGCTGGAGTTCTTGAGATCAATAAAAATCTAGAAGTAACCCCGGTGCCGGGAAGCGCCAAATTTGTAAAAGGCCTTATCAATCTTCGCGGACAACTGGTTCCTGCGATTAATATGCATAAATATCTTGGAGTTGAGCAAGATCAGGGGATAAGCCAGTCTATTTCAATTATTTTAAGTGTCGCCGGCAATCTGGTGAGTTTGCAGGTCGATGCTGTCGGGGATATATTGCCCCTACATGAGTCTACCTTTGAATCTGTGCCCAGCAACTTGTCGGAGCCTTCAAGCAAACTCATACTCGGAGGGCATAAGCTCAGTGGGAAGTTATTGCTAGTGTTTGACTATAAGCAAATTTTCCCTCAAGAGCCTCATGCCAATCAACCTCTAATTACTAACTAAACTTTTTAATGCAAGTTACGCCTGAAGTGCCTAATCAACATACTAAGATCCGCGTATTCATTGTGGATGATTCCGCCGTTATTCGAAGAATGATTGCAAACACCATGCAAAAATTTTCCGATATAGAAGTTGTAGGTACGGCCGCTAATGGACAGTTGGCAGTAAATTTCTTAAAAGCCAATACAGTTGATGTTGTTACGCTTGATGTAGAAATGCCAGAAATGGATGGTATTGCCGCCCTCAAAGAAATTCGAAAGTTTGCGCCTGATTTACCAATCATCATGTTTAGCTCGCTGACGCAACGCGGGACGGATTCAACCATACAGGCATTAATTAATGGGGCAAGCGATTATGTCTCTAAGCCTACTGGTGTGGCTGATATCAATGAAGCCTGCAAAATCCTCGAGGAAACCCTTATTCCTAAGATGCGCGGCTTAGTCGCTAGGGGAAAGCGGGTGCCTAAAGCAGTATCGGCCAAGAGTATTCCAACGCTAAATGTTCCAAGTCATATTGGCGCTCCTCGCCCTAAGGGTTTGAGCGGCAAGATTGAGGCTATTTGTATTGGTGTCTCAACTGGCGGACCTGCAGCCTTAATGTATTTGTTTGAGGCAATCAAGGAGCCATTGCCTTTGCCCATTTTTATAGTTCAGCACATGCCGCCAAAATTTACAGAAATTTTAGCCAATCGCTTGACTGATGTAGGCGTAATCCCTGTTGAAGAGCCATATGAGGGACAGGAAGTTAAGGCGGGTAGGGCATATATTGCCCCCGGTGGAAGACATATGGCGCTTGAGCGTCAGGGATCAAAGATTGTTATGACCTTAAACGATGATCCCCCAGAGAATTCTTGTCGACCTGCAGCCGATGTTCTCTTTAGGTCTGCGTCGAAAATTTACGGCTCTAAACTGCTGGCTGTTGTTTTAACCGGTATGGGTTCAGACGGTCTAAACGGCTCATTAGAGGTAATTGGCAATAACGGCTGTGTGATCGCTCAAGATGAGCAAAGTAGCGTTGTATGGGGAATGCCCGGCGCAGTCGTGAAAGCAAATTTAGTTGAGGGAACTTTCGCTTTGAATGATATGCCTGCGGAACTCATTCGGCGGGCCTTGGTTAAATGAGTTCATCCCAATCTATCAATAGATTAGGGACGATTGAGGCGTTTTTTCGCTTGCTTGAGGAAAATGTTGGAATTTCTCTTGATATAAGCAAGGAATACTTACTTTCTTCACGGCTTGATTCGCTTGCTAGGGATAGGGGATTTTCAGGGTACCTACCTTTCTTAGAATGCCTGCTGACTACACCTCTTGGTCATGAACATTGGCAGGCATTTGAAGCGATGACTACAAACGAAACCATGTTTTTTAGGGATCGGTTTCCATTTGAGATTTTGCGAGATAGCGTAATCCCAGAGATCATTGCAAAAAAATCATCCTCCAGAGAGTTAAATATATGGTGTGCGGCTGCATCATCAGGTCAAGAACCTTATAGCCTGGCAATTTTGCTAAAAGAATCTTTCCCGCACATTTTGGACTGGAAGATTAACTTTTTTGCTACAGATATTTGCGATCAAGTCTTAGGTCGGGCTGAGGAGGCAATTTATTCTGATATGGAAGTTCACCGCGGCTTGAGCGATGAGCAAATAGCTCGGCACTTTACAAGTCTATCTGGCGGTTCATATCAACTAAAGTCAGATATTAAAGAGCTTATAAAGTTCTCAAAATTAAATCTAATCAAAGATTGGCTACCAATGCCAAAATTCGACCTGGTTTTAATCAGAAACGCGTTGATCTATTTTAATAAAGACATTAAAGATGTCGTATTGAAAAAAATCAGCTCGCAACTATCCGATGACGGTTTTTTGCTACTAGGCGCTTCAGAGTCCTTGTTGCTCAATCCCGACTATATTGCCAAGCAATATGCAAATCTACGTTTCTATAAAAAAGGTAGCCCATGGAACACCTAGGCGAAAGTCATATCTCTATTGAGGTCAAAGGCATTGACCCGGAAATACTGGAGCAGACAAAGCGGATGAGAGTGTTGGTTGTAGATGACAGCCGAACTTTAAGAAAGTTGTTAATACGTGAGTTAAATCTGATTGGCATCACCAATATTGCGGAAGCGACAGATGGTAATGAGGCCCTCAATCTTGTAAGGTCCGAGTCTTTTGATTTGATGCTGTTGGATATGGAGATGCCCGAGCTAGATGGCTTAGGGGTTTTATCAATCATTAAATCTTCTCCTGAATTAAGTTATTTACCGGTAATAGTCGTTTCAGGTGCTGAGCTGTTCGAAAAAACGGTTGAATGTATACGGATCGGTGCGGAAGATTATTTACCAAAGCCCTTTAATCCAATTTTACTTAGGGCCCGAGTTTTCTCATCCCTGGAAAAGAAGCGCCTAAGAGATATTGACCGTGTGCGGATTCAGGAGCTGCAAAACGAAAAAGAGTTATTGAGCATAGAGCAAATGAAGACTGAAAAGTTAATGCTCAACATTCTTCCAAAACCTGTTGCCGATAGACTAAAAAAAGGCGAAAAAAATATTGCAGGAAGCTATCCAGAAGTCACCATCCTTTTTAGTGATCTTGTCGGATTTACCAAGATGTCATCAGAAAAATCAGCGACCGAGCTGGTAAAGCTGTTAAACGATTTATTTACGCGCTTCGATAAGCGAGCAGAGATGCTGGGCTTGGAAAAAATAAAAACCATTGGTGACGCATATATGGCGGTTGGTGGCCTTCCTATCCCTCGTCCTGATCATGCTGAAATAGTGGCGGATATGGCCTTAGGAATGTTCGAGGATTTGCGTGAATTTAATGCTACTCAAGGGGCTGAACTGCAAATGCGCATTGGATTGAATTCAGGACCTGTTGTTGCTGGCGTTATTGGTTTTACAAAATTTTCGTATGATTTATGGGGTAATACTGTTAATACAGCTAGTAGAATGGAATCTACCTCTTTGCCCGGGCGAATCCAAATATCGCCATCAACTCAAGCTGCCCTTCATGATCATTTCCTCCTCGAAGAGAGGGAGCCTATAGAGTGCAAGGGCCTCGGTCAGATCATGACCCATTTTATTGTTTCACGTAACTAGGAATATCTACTTGTAGTGATATCTTATGGCATAACCCAGATAAGATATATTCAGGATCTATATATGACACAAATTTTCAAAAATCCTTTTTCTGTTCAGAACAAAGTACAAAAACTACTCCGATATTTGGAAAGCTATTTCCCCGGCCAATTTAGTAGCGAGCCACATTCGCCGATGCCCAGTCTTTATAGCGGCCGTAAATTATTAAATCAGAACTATCACGACGTGGATCGTTTTACCTCTGAAACAGGCGGTGTTGCAACGGTATTCATTAAGAGTGGCGCAGACTTTTATCGCGTCAGCACATCAATAACGGATGATGCGGGAGTGCGCGCTGTAAATACCAAGCTTGATCGTTCGCATCCAGCCTATAACAATTTACTTCTTGGACAGTCTTACTTAGGCTATGCCGCTCTTTTTGGCAAGCAGTTCATGACCTCATACAAACCTATCTATGATGTGGACCACAAAATTATTGGTAGCTTATTTGTTGGTCTTAATGTTGATAGAAGATGGGTGCCCAGTATTTGGGGTAGGGTAGCCACAACGGCTAGCATCTTATTCTTTGTAATTTTTGCTCTTTATGAATCTATTTTTCATGAGCAGTTGCTTAGTAGTGATTTATTAAATATCGCGACGATTGTGATTGGCGCTCCTTTAATTTGGTTAGTAATCTATTTCTACGTTAAAAAATTATTAAAAAAACCTTTATTAAGCGCGCAAAATGCCGCTCAAAAGATTTCTATTGGCGATTTAACGGCTCAAGTATCTGTAGATCGCCGTGATGAGATCGGCAAACTTTTGCAATCTATTAATGGTATTGGGGTTGGTTTAACTAAGGTTGTAGCCACCTTGGGTAGTGCTAGTACTTTGGCTGCTGCTTCAGAAGAGTTGTCCGCTGTAAGCACTCAGATGAAAGCGAACGCGGAATCTACCTCACAGCAGGCAGGTGATGCCGCTGGTAATGCCAAGCAAGTTAGTGACAATATGCAAACCCTTGCAACTGGTGTTGAAGAATTAACTACAAGCATACGGGAGATTTCAGCCAATACATCAAAGGCTTCTAACATTGCTATTGAGGCTGCCAAGGAAACTCATAGCACTAATAATCTAATGCTGACACTGCAAACGAGCAGCATTGAAATTGGAAGCGTCTTAACGGTTATTTCTTCAATTGCGGAAAGAACCAATTTATTGGCATTAAATGCCACTATTGAGGCTGCTAGAGCTGGTGAGCTTGGAAAAGGTTTTGCGGTAGTTGCTAATGAAGTTAAGGAATTAGCAAGACAAACTACAAATGCAACTGAAGAGATCAGACAAAAGATTAATGGCATTCAGTCGGATGTGAAGGTCGCAGTAAATTCCATTGAAAACATCACTAAGATCATTGATCAAGTCAATGATGTGTCCAATATCATCGCAAGCTCTATTGAAGAGCAGGCCGTTGTCACAAATGAAATCAGCAAGACAATTTCTCAATCAGCCGATAAAAGTAGGGAGATTGCAAAAAACATCAATGAAGTCTCTGGTGTTTCTGGTGCTACAACAATGGGAGCTCAACAAACCCACACTGCAGCTATAGAGCTGGCAACCATGGCAAGCGAGCTCCAAGCGCTTGTTAATCAATTCAAAATAAACGAGTAAAGCATTTTGCTAGGTTAAAGATGGGGGCTTAACAAACCCCCAACAATAAGAAAGTTAAGCCTTGGTCACCATATGATCCATCACAAAATATTCGTTTTACCAAAACCTCTTTTGGTCCTTTTGTTGCTATCTAATATTTTCTTTGCCATTTGGCTAAAGGATGTGGTGGGGGGTTATACCGGATGGTCTGTAGTAGATTTATCTAATGACCTAGAGGTTACGCTTCCGACGGTACTGGCAGTAGCACAGTTTGCTTTATTTGCTTTGTCGATTGATATGTTGATGCGATCGATAGTTACCTCAATAAATCGCAAATTAAAAGTTTTTCAGATACCCTCCATCACGGTTACGGCGATGTCGATTGGTGTTTATGCCGTTGTGGGGTTGATTGGATTTATTCTGCTCTACGATCACAGTTTGTCCCATATTTTGGCCGCTGCTGGCGCCTTAGGGTTGGGTGTGGCTTACGCTGGTCGAGAATGGATTGCAGACGTAACCGCTAGTATTCAAATACAAACAGATCATTTGGCTAGCATTAATGATTATCTTGAGGTTAGTGGCGAGAAAGATTTGTATAGGGTCGCTCAAATAGATCATCGGATGATTACTATTGAGGATAAATTCTCTTACTTGATTCGAATTCCTGCTCGCCAGTTTTTAACTTGGCAATATATCAATATTAGCAAGCAACCCAAAAAACGAGGCGCAAGGCGTCGGTGTAGTTTTGGATCAAGCACCGTCAATAGCAGTAACCGAGTATTAGAGATGATGAATACTGTCATGCGTTATCTCATTGCTAAAGATAGCCGCTTTTATGATAGTTATGACTGTCAGATACAGAAAATTGAAGCAGGTGTGATTGAATATGTCATCACCTATGAGTGTGACCCAAGTCTTGGATACACAACATCTACTGATCTGGTGTTTCGACCGCTGATCCATGTATTAAATGCGGCTGCCATTAGTTTTAACTCTGACATAGAGATACTGCGCCCTAGGGCTGAAAAATCCGACATCAAACAAAAGCTACTAGATATCTATCGCTATAGCATTCTTAAGGTGCTCAGTGAAGAACAAATTGTGGAGCTCTCGGGGTCGATTCGTTCCGTTCAATTTGAGCATGGCGACCAGATCATTAAAATTGGCGAGCAGGCACAAAGCATGTACTTTATTTCTGAAGGACATCTTGAGGTTGGCATTCCCGGAAAGGATGGCAAAGACCTAATCGTGGCGTCCCTCTGGCCTGGAGATTGTGTGGGCGAGATGTCGTTGCTAACAGGTGAGCCTAGATCAGCTAATGTCTATGCCAAATCCAATTGCCTTTTGTTAGAGATCTCTAGAGATAACCTCGCCCCATTCTTTAAGCAATCACCCAAATTGATTGAGCAGATTTCTAAAGTGCTATCCGATAGGAGAGTTGAGAATGAAAAAGCTCTCCAAGATGAAGGGTCTCGCGAGATAGTCGAAACCCAAATGAAGGCTCTCATAAAAAGGATTGCGCTCTTTTTCTTTGGCGCTCAATAACTCCTCAGGTTAATCTCAGCCACCCTTTAATAAGGGTTTACTCTTATCTAAATACTTACATTTGCATCATAAAATCTAATTTTTAATGTTGTGAAAATCCCTTGATACAAGCTCTTAAAAATCAAGGTAAAGTAATAGCATGTGTAGGTCTTGGTTTAAATGATTTGCTTTACACAAACCAAAGATTTTTAAAAGTAGTAGATGTACACACAAAAAATATAAGACTCACCCCGGTTAGGAGACCAGATGTTTCATTTGTTAGATAAAGAAAGAACTATTGCAGGCCCAGGCTTTAATCGCTGGCTTGTACCACCGGCAGCCCTTGCCATCCATTTATGTATTGGTATGGCTTATGGCTTTTCAGTTTTCTGGCTACCGCTATCTAAAGCCCTTGGAGTTTCGCAAGGTTTAACAGAGCCTATTAAGTGTGCGGCTGACGTTGGCTTCTTTGCTCAACTCTTTACCACTAGCTGTGATTGGCAAATTTCCACTTTAGGGTGGATGTACACGATGTTCTTTGTATTGTTGGGTTCATCAGCTGCCCTTTGGGGTGGATGGTTAGAGCGCGCTGGTCCTCGTAAGGCTGGCGTTGTCGCTGCGTTCTGTTGGTGCGGCGGTATGCTCTTTTCAGCGCTCGGCGTTTATCTCCACCAATTTTGGATGATGATCTTGGGCTCTGGTGTGATTGGCGGTATTGGCTTGGGACTTGGTTATATCTCTCCTGTATCCACGCTCATTAAATGGTTCCCGGATCGCCGCGGTATGGCAACAGGAATGGCCATTATGGGTTTTGGTGGTGGCGCCATGATTGGTTCACCTTTAGCTGCAATGTTGATGAAAAACTATGCATCCGCGACTAGCGTTGGTGTAGTGCAAACCTTTATCGTGATGGCTCTAGGTTATTTCGTATACATGATGGCTGGTGCTTTTGGTTATCGCATTCCTGCAAGTGATTGGAAGCCTGCTGGCTGGACACCACCTGTAAATCAAAAATCTAATGCCATGATCACTACGCGTAGTGTGAATGTCAATAAAGTGTGGGGTATTCCACAGTTTTGGTTGGTATGGATGGTTCTTTGTATGAACGTGTCTGCTGGTATCGGCGTGATTGGTATGGCATCGCCAATGCTTCAAGAGGTTTTTGGGGGCAGCCTGATTGGCGTAGCTCAAAAATTCACTGAACTCGATAAGACTCAGTTAACTGCCATTGCTGGAGTTGCTGCTGGTTTTACAGCCTTAATTAGTCTCTTTAATATTGGCGGACGTTTCTTCTGGGCCAGTTTGTCAGACAAATTGGGTCGTAAGCTCACTTACATCATCTTTTTCGTCTTAGGTGGTGCTTTGTACTTTAGCGTTCCTAGTAGCGCTGCTGCAGGTAACTTGGCACTATTTGTAGGAGCCTTCTGCATCATCTTAAGTATGTATGGCGGAGGTTTTGCTACGGTGCCGGCTTATTTGGCAGATCTGTTTGGTACTCAGATGGTGGGCGCTATTCATGGTCGTTTGCTTACTGCTTGGGCTACCGCAGGTATCTTGGGACCAGTTGTAGTGAACTATATGCGCGACTACCAACTTAGCTTAGGCTTGCCACGCGATCAGGTATACAACCAAACTATGTATATCTTGTGTGGAATGTTAGCCATCGGCTTGATCTGTAACTTGATGATTCGTCCAGTGGCCGATAAATGGTTTATGACTGACGCTGAATTGGTAGAAGAGAAAAAGCTTGCTCATGAAAAAGCATTGGATTCAGTAGTGAAGGGCTCAGCTGGAAACGAGCATACCTCTTCAGTAACTGTGATTTTGGCTTGGGCAGCAGTAGCAGTACCTCTCGTCTGGGGCATCTACAAAACCTTCTTAAGCGCAATGAAGCTGTTTGCTTAAAGCTCAGTTTATAAGTTAATAGGCAATAAATAAAAAAACCGCTCTTGATTTAAGAGCGGTTTTTTTACGTCTGCCAGATTTGTAAAAGGATCTTATTCTTTCTTCAATCTCATGTTTTTGGCATCAACATCAAAGGCAGCTTTAAAGCCTGGGGGATATTTGCTCCATGGATAGCCATGAAGCGCATGCTCGTAGCCATAGTTAAATAGGGCCTTCATGTACTCAGTGTCAAACTCTTCCTTGTGGGGTTCATTAAAGTCCGAGCCTATATAAGCCAAGTTAAAACCTACGCCATCGTTTTGGGTAATGTTGTAGATGCGATAAAGATCACCAATACCTTGCGTTTGGATCAGTTGGGTAATAGCTCGTCCCGCAACGCTAAGAGTACGTCTTTCAGTCTCACACCACCTTGGATCAAGGCGAGAGTTACGAATAATGTAGGCTTGTTTATTCGTTCTGCGAGGTAGGTTAAGTTCTTTGGCGCGGGTTACAGCGGATGCTGGATAGAGGAAGACCTGAGTACTGGCTCCGCCATCCACATGCATTTCTTGAAAGGATTCAGAGCCGACCAAGAAGTCAAACATTACTGGCGAAAACGCGCCAGGAATCGAGGCTGATGCCAACATAATGTGGCGGAACAGCTCAAGAGATTCTGGGGTTCCTACGCTGGCGATACGACCCATATTCCAAATGATCGGAATTCCGGCATCAATATTGGTAGTGCCAATTAATAACCATCTTGCGTTGGTGTTGTACTCGTAGGCGATGCGTTGCAGAAGTGGGGCGTCTATATAGCGGGAAATAAGGTTATATAAAGGCGTGGAATCAGCCAGCCCATCACTAAAGATGCCAGAGAGGATCCCACGTTCAATATAGACATCTTTTGGGTTGATGTTGGTGTAGACCTCTTTAAGCACAGGATCATAATCTTTTCCAAGGTATGCAAACGGGGCAATTAAGGCTCCAGTGCTAATGCCGGTAACCAAGTTAAAGGTGGGGCGGGTACCTTGTTGTGTCCAGCCCACTAGAAGTCCGGCTCCAAAGGCGCCATCGTCTCCACCACCTGATAGTGCTAAGTAGTTGGCATCTCCATCAAAGGCTTTTTTATTGCGCGACGCCTCTAAGAGAGCGACATCCTCGAGCATTTGATCAACACCAGCTTGAGTTGATGGCAAGTATCGAACGCTCGGAAGTCCCGCAATTTTTGCAACTCCAATTGATTGGGCTGGAACTGCTGCTTTGCGTTCAAGGCCAGAGCATGCGGATAGGACAACAACTAGGAAGGTGCTGGCGAT
>Ga0316221_1002949_pt1 | contig 14540 bp, 10 predicted proteins | sample TBH18007metaG_FD_206003 | JGI IMG/M metagenome (GOLD analysis project Ga0316221, IMG submission 206003) | Freshwater microbial communities from Trout Bog Lake, Wisconsin, USA - TBH18007 | ecosystem: Environmental > Aquatic > Freshwater > Lake > Hypolimnion/Profundal zone | place: USA: Wisconsin... | reverse complement strand
TGGCATAAGCAACGGCACCTGATACGTTAGCACCTGCTACTGAGTTCGCAGTAGTGGCATAAGCAACGGCACCTGATACGTTAGCACCTGCTACTGAGTTCGCAGTAGTGGCATAAGCAACGGCACCTGATACGTTAGCACCTGCTACTGAGTTCGCAGTAGTGGCATAAGCAACGGCACCTGATACGTTAGCACCTGCTACTGAGTTCGCAGTAGTGGCATAAGCAACGGCACCTGATACGTTAGCACCTGCTACTGAGTTCGCAGTAGTGGCATAAGCAACGGCACCACTTACATTTTCACCACTAACTGAAAATGCGTTTCCGGCATAATTGGCATAGTTTGAATTTGCTATACTGCCGGAAGCAGGAGCAAATATGCCATTTCCATATAGAACATCAGATGAACTGCCTGTTAGATTAAGTGTTGCGATGTTTCCAATTCCAGCAACATTCGCTACATTTACTGAATATGCAGTATCTGCGGTTATTGCACTAGTCGCATTTGGGACATAACCAGTGACATTAGCCCCCGTGATTGATGATAGAGCAGAACCATTACCCGAGACATAGTTTGCATTCAGAACATTTGAAGTAAGATTTCCAGTTACAGTTATATTGTTGACATTCGCAATATTACTAGGAAGATTAACATTCAATGCTTGCGAACTTGATTGTATTAAGGCGGCAGGTACCCTAGTAGCATTCGGATTAGCACTCAAGGTCAGGGTTGAAGTATTAACTTGCAAATATGCAATGTTGGCAGCGACTATTACATTTCCAACAGTCGGGCTAACACTAATGCCTAGGCCGCCTGTAACAGTCGATACACCCGTGGTACTCTGTGTACCAGTGAATAGTTGCGTGAAATTATTTTGAACCTTCTCAAACGCAATCCTGATCTCATCCGCACTTGGATCGCCCGGAAACGTACCGAAATTTATATTTTTCTGTGCCAGGGGAAGTCTCCTATCGGTTTTACTGTCTATTCTGTATTTATCATTTTAGCACAGTTATCCATATGGTAGCGTTTCATATTGGACGAACCACCGGTTTTATTGCAATGAGGACACGTTAATAAATATTGCTTTTTGTATCTCATTCCTCGTTTGGGCGCGGCTGCTGCTTCAATGTGTTCCGATGAATGGGTTCCGGTATTCTTTCCTATCATTGATTTTCGGCGTTTTTCATTAGATTCAGCACTATGAGTTTTTCCAGCCATTCCTGATGGCCATTTTCCTCCATGTCGTAGTAGGGTAGTTGTTACTCGTTGTCTTATTTGAGCCTGCGATTGAATTATTCCGGCGGCTCCATCGCCGCCGTCTGTTCTATTTCTGAGAATTCCTGTTCCATTATCTATTCTTCCAAACCACTTAATATACCAACGCTCAAACGCAAGTGCGCCGAATTCAGTCAAGTCAGTTTTGAGAATTATAATAGATTTAGTATTTTTAGGAGGATGAATGGTGTCGTTCTTGCAATGATTCCACGCTCTTCCTGCTTTACCTTTTCCCACATAATAAGGGGTACCGTCTAGGCGAATGTAAGCATAGACATAAAACCCGCTAGGGTGGTTAGTTCTTGAATAAATACACATGCTGATTGCTCCTTTCTAGCATTAGAGTAGTTGGGATTGTCCAGATCCGCGAACTACATCTTTATTTATCTGCCAGCCAAAAAAATAGCCGGAACGAATCCGGCTATTTTAGTTGCTGTTTATTGTATCACAGACCAGCTAATTTCTTCCAATCAAGTAGTGATTCGTTGATATCAGTCGTATCATGTGAATGTAGCCTATTCAATTGTGTCGCTACTACCGGAACAGTTGTCTGACCAGTTGACTTTTGCTTGTTGAGTCCACCGGAGATCACCTTTGTCATGAAGTCAATGTCTTGTTCAAAGGTAGTATCTGATACTGTCTTACCTGGACCTGCATCGTTAGCCCATTCGGTGAGGTCTTCTTCCTCTCTCATTCTGACTCGGTAGTGATCATCACCTCTAAAGCTACGATCATCGCCGCGGCCCTTAAAGGCAGAGATTACATCAGCTACTCCACGACCTATAGCTAATATATCTTGAGCAGTTACCTTGTTAGAAGCTGCGGGTTGGTCAGAAGTTGATGAACTTGGACCTCTAAGCATAACAGTTTGGTTCGTGTCGGTATCTGTTTTGATGATTATAGGAGAATCAGCTGGAACTTGAGCTTTTTGATATGTAGACTGCATTGTATGCGTTGCAGGATCCATAAAACTGTATATCACATCAGCTTTAGCCGCTCCTGCTCCCAATGCTAATACCGAAGCTACCACAGCTTGAACTATGTTTTTCTTCATTCCTTCACTGACATCTTCGCCTTTTGATTCAATCATTGCAAATTTCTTGTAGACATTTTGGAAACTGAATGATTCTTCAAGGTCTTCATCACCGCCGCGCGGGTCATCTGGATGACGGTGTGGGAATCTAGGATCTTCTTCGTCATCACATTCGCACGGATCACAATGACATTCGGTGCATTCTTTGCTCTCTGCCATTTCAGGTTGGTCTGTTTGATCTGCTGTTGCCAGTGCAGAGTTTGCTGCATTGTTACCAGCAGTATCATTAGAAGAGTTTGCAGAACCATTATCTGGTGGATTCTGAGCGCCCTGCGGAGCTTGTGCTTGATCTTCGGCAACTTCATATTCCATCTGGTCTTCAGATTCAACTTCGTCCAGTACTTCTTCGTTGCAGCCGCACTGTGATTCCATCATGCCGCATTCATTGCATTGTGCTTCTGACATTTCTTCTTCATCGTTACAACCGCAAGGGCTATGACCGCACTCTTCACAGGCGCCGTCTTTTTCGTCAGCATAGTCTCCGTCGTCATAGTCTTCTTGATGATCGCCGCCGCCGATATCTGACATTTTCTTGATGAGGCTCATCATTCCGTCATGGTCGTCTACAACTTCAATCTCACCAGGTGCATTGACTTCAGATGCTCCGCCGATGACAGGTGCATGACTCATTCCTGCTTCATCTTCACCGCCGAAAATACCCATACCAGCTTGTCTTACAAGAGAAAGGAGCTTGTCTGCTTCTTGATCAGTTGCATTCACGCTCACTGAGTCTGGCATATTCGCATTGTCTTTAGAGATAGAAACAGAGAGACCTTCATTGATGAGATTCTCTAGTTGACGATCCCATGCTTCAAATGCATATTCATCAATCTTGCTATCATAGTTTGAGTTATCTGTAAATGTTTTACCACCCACCTTAAAATGACCGCCCTTTGGTGTCTTAGCAAGCGCAGCAGTAAAGGCATTACCTTCTTCCATGTCATCTTTAAATGCAGGATTAGCCATTGAATTCAATTTGTTACGGTTCATTAGTGGTAGCGAATCTTCTTCGTCAAGGTAGTCATAATGGCCTGATTCAAGATCCTGGATCACATTCCTTACCCAGATGCTGACATCACTTGAACCAATCTCGTCTAGGTCAATGCTATCATAGAACCTGGCTTGATCTTCAATCGCTGCCATGATCTTACCTGGACCAAATTTACCGACAAGATCAACATGCGATCTTAAGATTCTGTGTCTAATTGCATCCATTACTGCATTATATGATCCACGACCTTCATCAAGTGCTTGATCTGCCATACCGTGAACTGTTGCAGGCATGTGAGGAGTGTGAAGTCCTGCGATCGGAGTCATACCGTGACACTCGTCTAAACCTTCTTTGTAGCCTTCATGATATGCTCTGCACTCTTCCATGTCATCGTAATTCTTACCACAGTGTGGATGGCCTTTGAGACCGTGTGCTTTACCCTCTAGGCGGGCGGCCTGAATGCGATTGTTCATATTTTCTTTAACTGCCTTTTTCTGTTTGTCAGAAGCTGCCTTCTTCATTGATTCTTTTTTGTTGCCGTCTTTGTCTAAGTCTAGGAAATCTGGCTTTGCCTTCTTTGCTTCAAGCGTTGTTGCACTGCGGCCGGCGCCCAATCCAGCACCTTTAGTATCCATACCTGATGTTGGGGCGATATCGGCTTCGTCAAGATCGCCATATTTCTTCTTCCACATGATATTGTAAGCAGCATCTTTGGCTTGTCTTGTTCTCATTTGCTTGTGTGCATCACCTGGTTTGGATTTACCAAATGCTCTATCGTGCATGTGACCAAGTTCTTGGGCATTGTACTTGTTGAATTTCTTTTCGGCTTCATCGCCTGTGTGCGCTTCATCTACATCTATTAGATTTCTCTCGGTCTTTCTTACTATATTTTGTCTTTTTATCGCCTTATTGATAAGTTTATTTGCATCTTGCCCAGTTGCAGAACCTACTTTACCTGCCAAATCATTTACGCTTTTTCTAGCTTTATCAGCATAATCCCATTTAGCTTCTGGACTTAATTCGTCAAGTTGTTCTTCCTCAACACTCTTCTTCCATCCGCTCTTTGCACGGATGGCGAAGTTTAGTTCTTGCTGCTTAGTATACTCAGGTGAACCCTTTTTATGTGGACCAGACTTGTGTAATGCAGACAGTTGCTTTTCTAACTCAGCCTTTGTTTTACCTTTGAACATACCCTTTTTAGCAGGATTTAACTTAACATTTCCTGCAAACTTTTCTTTCATCTGGGTCTGACCAGCAGGGGCTTGACCAGTCGCACCAGCAGCAGCAGGTTGAGCTTGTTGCTGTTGTGTTGATTGTGTTGGTTGTGTTGGTTGTGTTGGTTGTGTTCCGGGTGCTTGAACAATCTGAACATCTTTGGGATCAAGATTCTTTAGCATATTCTGAACAGCAGGATCAGGGCTCGTCACAAATCCCATACCAGCCTTCTTATTAGTCGGGTCCATTACTGGGAGTGGCTTCTGTCCAGGAGCGATCCCTTCGTCCAACTGATAGAATAGATCCTTCAGTGTAGTAGGCTTTGTCTGAACCGGAGCAGCAGATTCTTTGAGAACCTTCTTCTTTTGTAGTTCCGGCGCCGATGCTTCTATCTGGCTTAATTTGTCTAAGATATCTTTCATGGGTTATCCTCTCATCGCGCCAGTTTTAGGCTTTGCAGGTCTAGTAATTTTTGTCATAGGACTATCCTCGCCCATCTGTTTATCGTCTAGGTAAGGCTTGAATGGATCAAATGCAGGAGGAGTCTTCTTACCTTCATAAGGAATATTCATCTTTGAATCTTTTGCTTGATCCTTGATACTGTCAAGATAAGAGTTGCCATATGCTTTTGATGCTGCTTTAGCACCGGCTTCCTCTTCCATCTCTTCATGAGTTAATACTGGACTATTCTTCATCTGATTCGCATAACCATCTAGCTCACCATTGATGCTGTCATTGAAGTCAGTACTCACTACTCTAACAAAATCAATTTGGTGACCTAATAGTTGAGCTAGTTGCTGAATCATTGGTTCAGTTGTTGGGTAACGAAACTCTGCCTTGATGATGTGAACAGGTTGATTGGTCAGATTAGGAAACCCGTATGGGTCCTTTTGAATAGGTGTAGAGACCGGCGCAGAAATCTTCACTGGATCAAACTTCTTCAAGTTATGGGCGAAGAGTTCTAGGAAATTCTTATCAACCTCACCGGCGATCTTGATGGTGTAACGATAAACATGCACAGATTCCATTATATATTTCTTTAGACTTCTCATTCAGAATGACCTCTAATATCTTATGAACTATTTATCTTTTTAGTTAAGTATTTTGCAATTCTCATAATGATATCTTTTCATCTGGGGTTCGCCCCCGACTTTACCGCATTGCGGACAGGTGATGATCGGTTTGGGTTTTCCTTTTTTACTGTCGCTTTGTTTTCTTTTAGTGCATTCGGATAATGTTGTTCCCATTTTAGCTTCACCGAGTGCAATCTTATGTGCAGTACTCTTTGGTTTGTTTTTACAGGCATGCTGTTTTAACTCCGAAGTGATTCTCCAACCTTTATAGGATCTGGCTTTACCAAGTATTACTTGACGCAACGCAACTCCTATATTATATTTTTCTCGCAACTGATGTGTAGTGCAATGTTCTATTATACCGGATGAGTGATGGAAGGTATAGAGTAGGGGATCATAACTATGATGTAATTCTCCTGACACTTTGGCAGTAATTTTGGGATCTTTCATCGGATGTGCAGTTCCTTTGAGTTTCCATTCATATCCAGGTTTTTTTGAATAGTGGTTTTCGCCGGATAGTTTTTCTCTATATTCCGGATTCTTCATAGGGTGGTTGTCGCCCCACACTGTGGCGCCACCGTCACCCTCTTCAGGTTTTAGATTAGCCCAAATTTTATTGCCGTTCTCGTCCCGTTCATCTACGATATTCCATAAGTTACTATAATACAGACCCCATTCTTTAAGTTCTTCTGTAGTCTCGCATTCCCTAAGAATTTCAGTAGTTACGTCATATCCGTGTTTCTTAATATGGGGTACCCAATACTCGCCGGATCCTTGATACACATGCGGATCCATTCTAATGGTTTTCCCCAGGTACATTAATCCGGTTTTGTTGTGGGTTTTCTTATACAGATAAATAGTCATGCTGATAGCTCCTTAATAGCATTAGAGTAGTTGGAGATTACCGTCTCGCGAACTACATCTTTATTTATCATTGATCTGTATTATTTTTATTCATCAATATCTTAAGTAACTCATTGCGATCCAATGATTGGCCTTCGCCAATCTGTATTGCCTCTATCTCTTCGCTTTTAGAAGCAAGTTTCATATCGAGTTGTGCTTTTTTTAACTGCATATCAATTCGCTTTAATTTGGCGTTTAGCTTAGCTGTCTTAGCAGTAATCGCATGACCAAGCATAGTACCGGCTGCCGAAAATATTTCGCTTGAAAATCTAGCTTCAACCTGCATACCCAAATCTTGTAAATCTTTGAAGCTGTCTGTAGCTAGTTGTGCTAACTCGTCTAGCTCTTCATCCGCCTTTTCTAAACCGCGAACCTGAGGTAACGCATTCTCGATTTTTTCAAGATTGCTTAAAGCTGTTTCTGTAACTTCTTGTGTTTGTTCAGGCAGAGGTTCAGTTAGGTAATTATTCTCATCGGATGAGGCTAGTTCAAAGAGTTCTTCTAATTTTTTCATACTGTATTTATTCTACAATTATCACCGTGCCACCTATTATGATTACCTATATTAGTTTCAGTACCACAGTGCTTACAGATTGCTCGTTTTTTCAAGTTAGAAACCATTGATGCCACGGATTCCGGATTTTGAGCAAGGTGTGCTTTTCTCTTTGCACTTTGAGCCTGCCGGACGCCCTCATTTGACCAATACGCAGTACTAGTTTCCTTGAGTATGGCACAAGTAGATTCCTTAACAGTGCGGTCCCGGTGCTTCCAGGCTTCTTTCATATTCTCTTTAGTTTTTTCGGTTTTTGGTATTCCTTTTGTTCGGATAGAGTGAGCAAGTTTTTCCTCCTCAGTCCACGGCCTGCGAGTATATGAATTTTTTACTTTGATTATCTTGCGAAACTCATTTCGGGCAAACTCATATTGCCTGGCAGTGAGTTTCTTTCTGTTTGTTTTCGCTCTAGTCATTATCCACAGACCGTGAACCATCTTTTTGTGGGCGATTCCAGTGGTCATTTTGACTAATAGAAGATGACAGATGGTATGTTCTCGGCCGGTAAGATGAACTTTGTTTTCCGGAACCTCAGGATCACCATCTAGCCAGCCGGCGGGGCCTTTGCGAGTCCTATTAATAAAGAAAGATTCAGGGATAATATGATGCTTCTCGGCTCCAGATGGCACTATTTGCCTAGCTCTTGCGTTTTCTATTATTTTATTATACCATTTGGTATATTTGTTGTCTAAATACATTTGCTGATTGCTCCTTGAAAGCGTTAGAGTAGTTGGGAATCCCCATTCCGCGAACTACATCTTTATTTAGCTTTTCCATTGCGAAAGAGCTGGTCTTCCGTGATTACGCGAAAGGTAAATCCTTGGCTCTTGCAGTAAGCATTGCAGGCCGCCCATTTGGCGTGATTTATTGCTACTACCATCCTATCTTTTGCTGATGCAACTTTGCTCTCAATCAGACTTTGTTTCTTTGGTTTAATTTCTACTATTTCTGCTAAGGTTTTACCGTGTTTGTTCTTGTATACTACAAAGAAGTCTGGAATATAATTTGTTGGTTTACCTGTGAAGGGATGCCGATAAGGAATCTTCATTGATTCGCTTGCCCAATGTAATATGTTATCGTTATTGTCAAGAAACACCATCATTGCCAATTCCCAAGAACTGCGATACCGTGGCTGGTGTTTACCTATGTACTTTTGAGGATTTTTTGGAGTGTAAAAACCTTGTGCCCACTTAGCCATAATTACTCTACTTTTTATTTTATATGCTATTTAGTTTCAACTTACAATTATCACCGTGCCATTTAGTAAAATTTCCTTAGTAAATTATACTCCTACAGGATGACATTCCTCTGCACAGCCTGATTGGGATTTGGAATATTGCTAACACCATATAATGAGGCTTTGGACTTGAATGTATTAAGATAATAGCACATGATAGCGTTGAGTTGCAATAAATCAGCAGAATTGCCTTTGATTAACTCTAGCAGTTGCAAAACACTGTAGTTGCCTTCTTGTGCGATTCTAAATAGGATCGCTGCATAGTTAGCAGCAATGATATTGCTACCAGTAACACTGTAGAAATACGAATTTACTGCATCGTATTCAGCACCATTGACATATAGGTTAGTATTATAGAAACTATCAAAAATAGTTATGGTGGTGTCCGAGTTGTTTTCTACATTTGTACTTACAGTACTGACTTGAACGACGGTTGACATGTTAGTATTTATATACTTTCTGAACCGACATTAAAATCGGGCGGGCTTGTTAAATCATCCGCAGCATATTGATTACCTGAGAAGGGAGTAATCAAATCAGTAGGAGGAAGAGTTGTCGATCCAGGATCGGGAACAGGTACTGTAGGTTGTCCTGCCGGAGTAGAAGCAGAATAATCAATTGTAGGAGAACTGTTGGGGAGAAGTGCGATGTCGCCCGGCGGAGGACCCGATACGACTACATCCTGTGTTATTGGCGGCGGAACAGATATTACATCTATCGTAGGTGCATTAGCTGTACCTGCTGGTCCAGGGCTTGCGGCTGCCGTAGCAAAATAGAATGGGTTGTTTCGTCCTGAAGTTTGCTGCTGTTGAGATTGGCGAAGCAGCGCAGTCATTTGTGCACCAGCAGTACTGTTCACGTTGTTTGTACCTCCGGACGCAGTGTACGGGTTAGCATTTGTTGCATTTTGTGCGTAGGCTGCGGCATCAGGGTTTCCCTTAGTAGGTGAACTAATTGATCCACCATTAGCAGGGGTCAATCCACCTTGACCGAGTGCATACTGATTTCCTCCGGGTTGCATGATAGGGCTAGGAGTCGTGTCATATGTAGCCTGATCTCCGAAACCAGTAACGATGTTTTCGGGAGATTTACCATCCATTTTACCATAATTATAAACAACAGTTTCATAATCTATCGTCATCCTATTTGACATAGTACCATTTCCCTCACTATAGTTGTAACTATCATGCGAGAAACTATTAATTATAGGATTAATCAAAGTATATGCAGTAAAGTTATGTTGATTGAAACCGAATACTGTTATATTCTTAAAGAACGGTATCTTTGTTCCGGGAGTCGCGGAAGAAGAAGACTGTCCACCCGCAAATCCCCAATCACCATTGCCACTAGTGTCTGGATCATATATATTACGTTTATTATATTGTTTCAATCCACCGCTATTGTTGGGGCCACCCTGTGCCCCGTTTAAAACAGATCCGGTATTTGTTGAATCATTGTAGTAATAATTATAATATGCTTCCCAAAGACCATTGATGTTATCACCATTATCATCATGAAGGGTAATTTCGATTGGGTCATATCTTAACTTTGTTTGAACGATTCGTTTTCTATTATATTGGTTTAATACAAGGTTGTTAAAGTTAAAAGAGGGAAGCTTAACTTCTTTGACCATCAATCCAAAGTTGGTAGTGGTACTTAAACCACTACCTGCACGGCCACCAACAAAGTTATCAAGTACTCCACCGTTGAGAGTGAAATAAGTGTGGAATAGAAACTTTAACTTGGGAGCATTCTGGTAAGAATTAGTCCTAAAGGTCTTAGATGCATGGGTGTAATCTCTAAGAGTTACATTACCATTATCGGTAAGAAGATTTTGATTAAACCCAGACATTAAAATCGGTTAACCTTATCTTTATCCGCCGGAACCGCCGATACCTGTAACAGAACCAGTAGTACCAGAATTTGGACGATTATTAGGTGATCCGACACCAGAACCAATAGGTGATTGGATTGCGTTGTCAAATGCAATTGTTAATGCCATTGTTACCGCTTCGTTTGTGGCATAATTCAATGTGTTATAGTTTACTGATTTTAAATAGCAGCCGTACAGTTCCCAAGTCTCAAGAACGACAGGAGCAGCCGTACCGTTACCACCGTCTAGAATTTCAACATTTGTTTGAAACTTGTAATCTTGACCTGTAGCAGCACTTGCTTGTTCAACAAAGTCTAATTGCTTTTGAAGTTGGGAACCTACTGCGGCTGAAACACTACCTGATGCATCATCACGAATGTTTATGCTCATGTCTGCCCAAGTATGTTTTCCGGCAAGTTTAAGCGTTGAGTTGTAAACTTGAAGTGCAATATCTGCAAAACTTACATTAGGGCGGGAACAGTCAACTACTTGCTTAGTAAGAGACAATCCTTGTGAGGAACTAGATCCGAAGTTCAGAAAATTAACACGAAATCTAAACTGTAGTTTTGGCATCAACAAGCCCTGGTTACCACCAGCGTTATCTGTCGGTACTGTCATGTTGAATAGTGATTGTGAGGCTGTTGCCATTTGTAAATTCTCCTGTTGTATTTATTTATCTTTTAGTGTGAGTGCCCTGGGCACTCACACTAAAATAATCATTAACCGTTGTTATTTCCTAGTGCGCCTGTATTCAAAATACGCACTGGGATGTAGATGAATTCGACCGCTTTGACTGGCTCAATCGCGCAATCTACCCAAAGTTCATTTCTATCAATTCTAGCCGGAGTGTTATTTGAAGTATCACACACTACCAGGTAATCGTAAATTCCTCTTTTTGCGACTAGGTCAACAAACAGGGTTTGAATGACGCCTGCGATCTGTTGTCTAGTTAGCGCATCATTAGGTTCAAACAAGAACGGTCTTGCTGCGATATTCAGTTGAACCCGAATGTAGCAGATCAATCTTGCAACATTGATACGATCTAGTGCAGTGTTTGTAGCCTCACTTGATTTATTACCATAGCACAGCAATCCTTGACCAACAAAGAATACTAGTGGGTTGATCTGATTGGTGTAGAGAACGTCACGATTACCTTGACTTGGCGAAGTGACAATGAACTCACCTGTCTGACTATCAACATAACCGATATTAGTAGCGTTGTCAATAGTACCACGGGTCGTTCCCGCTGCTGCGAACCAAGGATAAGCAATAGTATCATTACGCAAGAATGTTCTAATCATCATATGAGATGGGGGGACAGCAACAAGATTACCGCTTAGATCGGTTGTGATGCCTGATGGGTAGAAAAGACCTAAATAAGTATCTCTTGTTACAAGTCCTGCAGGACCAGTTGATTCGGCACCTGCTGCGTTAGTTGCCCAAGCCTGAAGAGCAGTAGCATCATTAGGCAGTTTCATCGGAGTATCACCGATGATGAACGATGTCTGTCCCCTATCGTCATTCAAGGTGACCATATCAGGCTGAAGTTCAGGATAACTTGGGCACGCAATTAGATTAAATGCGTTATTCTCGTTACGAATATCTTGATTAGTCTCAACAACTGAGCGTAGTGATTGAACGATCATTGCTCGCTGTGCAAAACTTCCCATGTAAGCAACGCCCTTCGCATCTAACCCTGAAGCACTTACCCAAGTATAAGTATATTCTGGCAAGTTATCAACATTAGTTGGATCCATTGCGTCATACTCACCTGCGTCCGGGAATCTAGCAAGATTGAAGTATGCAGTGCGGAACTGCTTTACATTAAATCCTGAGCGTCTGGTATTGAACAGAAGCATTCCTACTGGATACAAAGCACTATCCGGAGCATCTAGGTCATAGTAATTACTATTCAATAGGCTTTGGATAGTTGGAATCGGATCTTCTACTGGGTTAACAGCACCTGAAGTACCCCAACGAGCGTCAGCAAAAACGATACCATTGGATGATACATGGTCTGTGTTGTCGATTACTACCCATGTCGCAGTACCATTTACCAGTTCCCAGCGACTAATCACTGGATATACATCCAGATCGCTTGTGCTGACCCATAGATCACCGTATTGTAGTGCTGTACCATCGCTCTGCGTAGTAGGAATACTTGCACTTACAATCGGTCCATTAGGATCAGTCGTATTAGTTCCGCTTGGTAGTGGGAAACCGCTTGAGTTATAGTTTACATTACTGTAACCCTGCCAACCATTTGTAGTGTTTACCATGATATCAACTTGATCAACTGCACTATAAAACCAATTAGTCAGGTTTGCAGGAGCTTGTACAGGAGCACCTGCACTTGCAGTCATATCAAATGATACCCAGTTTGATAGTTGAACAGTGAATGCATCAGGAGCAACACCTGAATAATAATAGATTGAGGTTGCTGCACCAGTGATTCCGTCAACAGAACCTACTGTCACTACTAAGTCGTTACCAGGGCTAGTTCCACCAAACTGAGTTCCAGAGAAGGTTACCTTATCACCTGCTGCATATCCAGTGCCACCGGATACGAAACTAGTAGGATTGACATAATATTGTCCGAACGTAACAGTAGCGTTTATCTGAAGACCTAGACCACCACCTGTAGTTGAAGTTTGTGCTGGTTGTTGTGATTCAATGACAGCTGGACCATACTTCACGCCAGGAGCTCCGCCAGGAGAGAATCCTGCAGCAGTCATTAGTCCATTGTCAGTGCCATCGGCCTTAATATCATTGACAACAATGACACCGCCTTCAGTGTGTTGAAGTTGGATTGCGCCTGTGCTTGTCACACTAGCGACAGTGAAGGGAATACCAGCAGCAGCCCATTGTGTCACGAACTGAGTTGGAGTCGCATTATTAGGTACGCTGAGGATGTAGTTTGAAGACAGTGACGCTGAACCCGGAACGGATACTTGCACGTTTGATGTATACGGACCTGAAGTAAAGGTCGGAGTCGTCGTGCTGCCGACCACGACAGTAGGTCCTGTTGCGATCCTTTCCCAATAGTACACTGGAGTTGCTTGATAACCTGAACTTTGTTGACCGTCGTAACCATATTGAGCATAAACAGTGCCAGCTGGGATTGATTGTCCACCAGTAGAATCTACTTGACTAATCGCAGTCCAGTCAGAAGTAGCAAATCCAACAGTCTTTGGGTTCCAGACTAAATTAAGATTATCCCATTGAGAAATAACCGGCGCTAGTCCAGTTCCTGCACTACCTACCTTAATCCAAACTGAACCAGTAGGAGCAGGATATTGTTGTCCTTCTTGCCATAGTGGCTGTTGTGAAGAAGGTCCTGTGAATGCTTGCGGTTGATAGTAAGCAGGCATTGACATACTTGTTGGGACTATTCCTAGATCAGACAGTACAGTACCGGTTCCTGCGGTGATCGTGATGCCTTGGGGGGTCATTGAATTAGGATTTTGTACTTGATTAGTATAAAGTGTCAGTCTGCCGTTTACGACATACGAATATAATCCAGTGATTCCTAGAGCATTGATTGCATTGGAGACTCCGGCTACATTATTATTAGGAGAAGCAGGAACTGTGATTGTGAATGGAGTGCCTTGCCAACCCAGAATGAATGTATCGTTATGTGTTAGCGCCGGATTAGAATTAGTGCCTTGAACAGTAGGATTTGATTCTGTCCAAAGGGTAGATCCTACTCTTGCCCACTGATTAAGACCATTCTTGAAGAAAAATTGTCCAGCAGCAGCAGCATCAGGAGGCGTCATGCTTCCGTCGACCGGAATCGCAATTACAGCATATTGACCTATGTTTCCGACACTATCAATAGGAACATTACCACTGATCAGTGTAGGATCCGTGATAACGATAGGAGATTGAAGAACAAATTGACCGGTGACTGCATCAAACTCATAGATTCCCCAAGTTGAATTTGTAGCATCTAACCACCAAGTACCAGCAGCAGGGAAGCCTACCGGACGACCAGTAGAACCAACTAGGCTCGCTAGATCAATATCTGCTCTGATGGTATAAACTAGATTTGTGACGCCCAACGCTGAATACGCTGCTAGCAGACCGTACTCATTGAGTTCATAACCTTGAATTGGAGTACCATTTGAAGTGGTATAGAAGAATGGGTTACCGTAGAGAGTAACTAGATCACGCTGGCTAGTTACCAGATATAGCTTGCCTGCATTTGCTGCGGTTGTTCCGGCTGCTACTGCTGTTGAAGTAGGATCGGCCTTATTCTGTGCAGTAGCCAATATAATTAGGGGGATAGAGTTGAGGGGTCCTGGAAGATATGCTGATTGGTCAA
>Ga0316221_1002946_pt1 | contig 14543 bp, 16 predicted proteins | sample TBH18007metaG_FD_206003 | JGI IMG/M metagenome (GOLD analysis project Ga0316221, IMG submission 206003) | Freshwater microbial communities from Trout Bog Lake, Wisconsin, USA - TBH18007 | ecosystem: Environmental > Aquatic > Freshwater > Lake > Hypolimnion/Profundal zone | place: USA: Wisconsin... | reverse complement strand
TTCATATCGTAAATTTTGCGCCAAATTGCATAGTTGGAATAGCCAATGGTTGAAACGACCACCAAAACGAAAACTCCGCCGAAGCGGAGTCATGAATTACATCTAAAAATCTGCGAAATAGTTTCCAGTCTAGACTGGAATTAGCTGTTCTTGCGACGAACAAATCCAAGCCCCGCCAACCCTAAGGCAAACAGCGCAAGTGAAACCGGTTCGGGGACCGCAGATAGCTGAGTGGTATTCGCAAACTGCCAATCTATGATGTCATGGTTTTCCCATCCCGCGCCGGTGCCAGAAGTGAAGCCGACATATGCCTGATTCGTGCCCAAGATTGAGCCAATATCGATAGGCAGATTATTGATCGCTGTAAACGTGCTACCTTCGGCCGGATCGAAAAGGCTGGTCACCAAGTTCGTTCCGTTATATCCGATCGAAACTGTCCATAAATCGCCGTTTGACATACAACCGGCCGAGGTGTAGGGGTTCTGGGTCGGAGTTCCTGGATTGAAACCACAGGATCCGTTACCGTAAACATTGGTAATCGCAGTATCGGTTAAATTGCCGTTCGTATCCACCGATACGTGGTTGCTGCTGTTTCCGTCATTGTTGCCCAGGCTATAGCCAGCATTGTTATAGGTATCGAACTCAATCGCTACGCTGTTGGGTACGCCTGCGTAACCTATCCCCACCCCGGCACCGCCCAATCCGGTGGGGCTGGCAGCCAGAACAAAAGTAATACCGTCGGCAGGATCCCAACCACCTGGATTCGTAAATCGAAATTGGAAAGTTGTGCTAAATGTAGCGCTACTGCCAAGTGTAATCGCCGATGTTGAGTAAGCAGCGCCACTATGGCCACCCGAAGCCGGCGTCACGCGCAGTACGGTGCCGTCGCCAGTCAGGGCGGTACCGGCACTGCCAACCAAGGTCAAGCCCGCAGTGGTGGAAAAATCGTTATAGGTCACCAAGGTCGCATAAGCCGATGAAGTACAAAGACCAAGCACAAGTACAAATAATTTAATCATTTGAATGGTGTTATTCATGTTCGCCGCCTGAAGTTGAGTCAATCGATAAAGCAACCCTAGCTGTAAGCTGATAGCAAAAATTGCGCCAATTGGTAAGCTATATCCGTAGTTAATTGATTATATTGATGTTTTTTGTAGAGTGAATATTTGGGCGCAGCGGGGCCGTCTCCATGTGTAAGTTAATTCGACACTCAGTTTTGACCTATTGGCAACACCAAAAAATGGGATTTCAGTTCGGAACGCGAATGACGGTAATGTAGAAGGCTGACCGGCGTGTATGGGCGCCACCGAGAAATTGAAGTAAAGTTTGAAAAGGCAGTTCACGGCAGAGGCCGATGGCGGTGACGGCCAATTTAAAGGTAAGATTATCACCATGGCGCTGTAGGAAAAAATATTGGCGCAATTATCAATCGCTACACCAAGGGATATTTATACTAAATACTTGCATGATTCAGAGACAACAAGAAGAGGTTAGTAATTGCTACGAATACAGCTAAATCATTTATAAAATGACGCAAAACGGCACAAAGTCGACACTTGCCAGTAAGTCCAATTTCAGGTTGATAGTTGAGTCTTGAATTTGAAGGGATCGTTTGTGGCAAAGAAGTTCAAAATCTCCAAAGATCAAATCCATGAATTGGTTGTTGGATACGGATATTGCTTCGCCTCAGATAAAATTACCGTTGACGGTAACCAGGTGGGTTTTATGTATAGAGAGACTCCTGACAATCCTGATGATAGTGGCTGGCGGTTTTTGTCAGGGACGGAAGACGATGACTATATGAACGAAATCGGCAATCATGCACTTTACTCAGTAAATACAATAGCAAATTACGATCAAAGCATAATACCGCTGCTTGATTCTGAAATAGGTTCAGTATTTGAGAAAGCGGACATAAACGGTGGATTCAAATTGGTTTCAGACTGGCATTTACCGGATGAATAAGACAATCAAATTTCTGAAACCGGCACATTGCCGACGTAGGGGCATTATTTTGGATTTAATTAAAACGTAGAAATCTATGCAAGCTGCTCAGCGAATGCGTCACCTGTTTGTACTCCTTGTAATTTCTCCCATCTGCCTTTGCCAAGGTGCGGAGAAGATCGTTCTGCCTTTAAAATTCGAGCACAATATTCCGGTTGTAACTCTGCATATCGATGGGCGAGATTTGCAGTTCACACTCGACACTGGTGCATCCGATGCTTTGTATCTGGATCCGGACATTGAAAGCGCCATCCCCGAGGTGACGCGAACAGGTAAGATCGTCAAAAGCTTCGACGTGAGTGGCAAGGTGATCGAGAACGATGAAATCTTGATTGCAGACCTTGTGGTCGATGGTATGCACTTTGGCCAAACGCGCGGTCGCATGCATACGCCATGGGGAATCACTGCGGAAGGTTCCAGTGGACCACCACACAGATCCGTAATTGGTTTGCGGTTCTTTGAAAACAAGAAAGTACTGTTCGACTATTCCGGGGGGCGCATCATCATATGGAGTGCTGAGACGGGCATTCCTGCAGATGTGGTTGCATGGACGATATTGCCGTTTGAGCGTGCCCATGAAGGCGTAATTGTCGTGATGCGGAGTGCAACTCGTTCATATCGACTTGTGCTGGATTCGCCATCGACGATTTCGCTGGTAAAAAGTCAAAGTGTCGACCGGAGTGAATCAACAACAAATTGCAACATTCACTTTCGCCCAGGCGACGAATGTCGCCAAATTTCACTGACGCTTTCATCCGGCTCAGAATTTTCGCCATTTCTCATGGAGATGCCGGAAAAATTTCATGCAGACGGCATTATCGGGCGCGAGTTTTTTGACCGATATAAAGTCTATCTCGATCTCGCGGGTAGTTCATTTCGTGTGCAGTAACAACTAGTTTACTGAGGTCTGTTTATGGTATCGTGGCGGCCACGTCATTGACGGTTGTCGGCACATAACCGACAGATATGTATTGGCTCTAATTTGGGTATCTCAAAGAATGAATGAACTTGATTGGCGTTGGTCATGACGTGCAAAGGTTAATTTTCTTATGGCGAGTTTTGATCAAGTCGTAGAGGTTTTGGGCGGATCCCTTGCGGCAGCTTTCGGGCTCTATGCAATCGTGGTCCGCAGGATAGAAGTTGGGGAAGGCTATGAGGTCTGGTACTCTGGTTGGCGAGCGGTAGTGATCGGTTGCGTGTGCCTATTGGCCGCTTACGGCAGTTTTTATGCGGCGGCGAATCGTATTCCAATATAGTGGCTCGACCCTAGGGCGGCATGCGGCACTAAGCTGACGGATTCAAGGGCTTCTAATTTCCAAAAACGATTCTGGAAAAAATTTAAGGGCGTAACTCATGCGGATTCTGATTGGCTTTATTGTTTTGGTTTTGCTGGTTTTTGCAGGCACAAGTCATTCAGCTCCGCCAGATATTCCGAAGTCACCTGCCAACCTGGGTTACTGGCTGCGAATGTCCGCACCTTCCTTTGGATGTATGTTGGAAAAACAGTACGGATACATCGACGCTCGCTTTAATTGTCATTTGACGGATTATCACAACAAAGGTGATCCCTGTAATAATTCTGACGAATACTATGAAGGACCGGAATTCCCGAAAGAACTGATTCAAAGAATTCATCCACTTGCGACTAATATTGAATTATCTTGGGAACATGGAGAATTGCAGCAGATTACATTATTCCTAAATGGGAAATTTTCGGATTCTGCTGTTAGGCGCGCATTCAGCATTCCAGATGACTCCAAACTGCCAAGAAATGTGATGCGAGTGGATGTTGATACGGACAATCGAAACTCCACGTCCATTTCTGTCACAGGATTTGACCACCAAGGCACAGGCGACGTTGAATGCCCGGTAGAGTAAAAGGACCGTTTGCGGCACATTCTGGTCACTGATTCTAAGGAAAAAACAATAAAATGAATCCGATTCAATTTAGTGAAAAACTCAATGCCATCGTTCCTTCAACACATGGCGAGCATATGCAGGAATTGTGGCAATTGATTGATCATGCTGGAGAATTGGAGTGCGATATTACTGTTGCCGAGCACGTCTTTAAATATCTTGAAAAGTACCCGGATGATGATTTTGGCTCGCCCGGGCCACTCGTGCATTATGTCGAGGCAGCCTATCCAAACTATGTAGATGCGCTATTGGAATCGATCCACCGCCGACCGGTTTCGCTAACAATATGGATGATTAACAGAATTCTAAATTCCAATATTGAAGTAAGCTTGAAGTTGCGGTTAATTGGAGCATTAAAGACTATTTCGCAGAATCCGCTAATTTCGGTAGAAGAACGTGAGCAAGCGATTGAGTTTTTGAGTTTGCACTGATTCCACCAATGAAGGGCAGAATGCGGCACCAACCGGTCATTACGACATCGGGTCCAAATCTAAAAAACTATCGAATTTCTATAACTGGTTGCCCTGAAATCAGAAGGTCGCGCAATTCTGGCAATATTTTAGAAAAAACCGCAAGCAACGCCACTTTCCGACAATTCCCTATTCGAACCCATATCACCTGCGGCGATTTGCCACGTTGACGATTTGCAAATGCCTGAAAATCTTCGTCTTTGGTCACAATAACCAGGTCATTTTCCGCAGCGTATTGCCAGATGACCCGATCTTCGACTGAATCTAACCCGATGTCCTGCACATGTGCAGATTCCAAACCATGCGCAGTAAGAAAGCGGGCCAACGCCATTGGAAGTTGATTGTCTACCAGTAATTTCATGCTGCGGACAGAATGGCATGGTCTGCCTGCGCGGCGGCGTACTCTAACGAACCGAGAATATCGTCGTTCTCCAGTTGCGGATAATCTCCCAGGATTTCCTCGTGGGAGGCACCTGATCCAAGGAGTCCCAAAATATCAGAAACACGAATTCGCAGGCCACGGATACATGGGCGTCCACCGCATTTGCCAGGCTCAATGGTGATTCGATCGATTAAATTGGATTTCATGATTTGTCCGTATAAATTGGAAAATTGTTGTCAGTATGACTTTTGTTTGATCCGTTTGCAAGATAAGAAGTGGCGCTGCGCTGCGCTGTGACTGTGTCAGACTTGTGTCAGATGTTTATGGATCGTAGACTACTCTGGAAGCCGAGCCAAAGCTGACTTTTCGAATGACAGCTTCCCGCGGCCTCATCTGCCCGTTCAGGGCACGATCCGGCCATCGGCAGGTAGTCGATATTACAGTTTTCAAGCCATGTACTTATTGTGCGATGGGAGCAGTATTAATTTGTTTTCTAACCGCATTTCAAGGCTTATAAGGCAACCCAAGCGTCGATTTTTTCCAGATTTTTTCAGCCTGGCCCGATTTGATCAGGCTGTAAATGGCGTCATTGATCTGATCCATCATGGGCGCGTATTTGCCGTTTTTGATCGTGATGAGAAATTTGGATGGCGGCACTGACCAGTTGACGGTTTCATGCTGCAGGGCCGGATTGGCCAGGTAATCGGTGCCGGTCAGTTTGAAGCTGACGATATCTTCCAGCTCTTCCAGAAAATATTGGCAGCGACCGGCAAACAGTTTGTCGAACAGTGCTTCACGGGTTGCGCCCAGATCGAGTTCGGACCCTCGCATGCCGTAATGGGTGTAACTTGTGCCTAACACACCGCAGCCGCGAAACTTTTTCAGCGCGGCACGGGTGGAAAAATCAACCGGATGATCTTTTCGGAAAAAAATCTGCGGCGTGAGCGTATTGTAGTGCGTCGAATACGCAAAGATTTTCTCGCGCTCCAGATCGTAGTAGGCGTCCATCGCAAAATCGATGCTGCCATTTTCCACTTCGTTCAGACAGCGCTTCCAGGGCAGGCCGTCAATGAACGTGACCTTTTTTCCCATCGTTTGAAATACCGCACGGATCAGTTCGTAGGAAAATCCGATCAGTTGCCTGTCGCCTGCCGGTGATTTGGGATCGGCTGTCATGGACAGTGGATCATGATCGCCGCAAATGCGAATGCTGACGGTTTCGGCAGCGCGGACCTGGGCTGTCAAAAGCCCGGCCGACAAAAAGGCAGCGAGTAAGAAAAAGCGGATTGGCATGGCGGGAAAATTTGTTCTTGTCGTCGCATGGTAATCGATTATGTGCTTGCAGCCCCAGAAAAAGCACCAGAACAGGCTTCAGAGCGTGCTAAAAATTCAAATTTAACAAGAGAGTGTTTTAAAAAAAATACAGTTGCCGGACATGCGCTGTGCCAGAATCGGGTTTTGATTCAATCTCACCATTTGCCTGTGGGAGTATGGGATGAACCATCCAATGATGAAATTCGGTGTGCACCTGCTGCTGGTCTGCACCTTGCTGTTCCCGGGATTGTCAGCCCTGGCCCAAACCGCGCCGCCGGATCATACCCGCATGGGCATCTGTCAGGCGTGTGGTGTCATCAGAAATACCGCCAGCGGTTTGCAGATCGCGCATTACCAGCTGTTGCTGGCGATTCCGAATGATCTGGTTGACCAGTTTCAGAAACAGATCGAAGGATGCAAAGAAACCTTAAGGTGTGGGCCCCATGCCGCCGCCGAGCGCCTTGTACAGCGCGGTCAGATCATTCGCCAGGCTTTGCTGTGAAATCAGTTGCGCGTCGATGATGACGCCGAGTTGCTGGCGTGACTGCAGCACCGGTATGAAGTTGGTGTCACCACTTTCATAGTGCAGATTGGCATACTTCAGTTGCTGCTGCTGGGATCCGAATGCCTGGCGGATTTCGGCGAGCCGTTGCTGTTCGCGCTGATAGCGGATCAACGCCGTTTCGGTATCTCCAAACGCCCCGAGCACTGCCTGCCGGTATTGCGCCAGTGTCGCGTCGCGTGTGGCTTGACTGGCGCGTACCTGTGCAGCCAGTTTGCCGCCGGACAGCAGCGGTACACTCAGTTGCGGACCAATGCTCCAGTAGCGACTGGCCAGATTGGTGAGCTTGCCGGGTGTGATGGAATCCAGGCCGCCACTGGCCAGCAGCGTCAGACGCGGATATTGATTGGCCGTGGCTACGCCGATGTCAGCGGTTGTCGCGGCCAGTTCACGTTCGGCGCTGCGCAAATCGGCTCGGCGCAGCAGCAATTCTGAGGGCAGCCCCGTTGCCGGCAGCACCAGTGACGCTTGCGGAATCACATTGCCGGACTGCAGCGCTGCACTGACCTGTTGCTGATTCTGGTTCGTCAATACGGTCAGCGCCATGAGTGCCGCCGCAGACCCGGTTTGCAGTGCCGGCAGACTGGCAGCGGCATTGTGGACGGCGGTCTGCGCATCGCTGACATCGGCGTCGGACAACAGCCCGGCTTGTTGCTGCAGACTGATGAGGTCCAGCAGATGGCGGCTGTCATCCAGTACCTGCTGTGCATTGACAATGCGCTGCTGCCAGGCACGGTAGTCGACCACGTTTTTAACTACTTCGGCAGTCACCGAGAGCGCCACCGCCTGGCGCTGAAATTCGATGCCGTTCAGGCGCGAGCGGGCCGCTTCCACGCTGCGCCGGTTATGGCCGAACAGATCGATTTCCCATGACGCGTCAAATCCAACCTTGTAATCATCGAATTTGGTGCGCGGATTCGGGAACGGCGCAATGGAAAAGTTTTCGCTGTTTCTGCTGAACTGATCGCGCCCCACGCGCGCACCTGCGTTGACCTGCGGCTGGCTGGCACTGTCTTCGATGTCAAGCTGGGCACGCGCGGCCCGGATGGTGGCATCGGCACCGTCCAGATCCAGATTCCGTTGTAACGCAGCGGCAACCAGATCGTTGATGGCGGTGTCATTAAAGCCGCTCCACCAGGCCGCGCTGTCGCTTGCCATTTTGGTCGGCCCGCTGGCGGCAGGAACGCTGCCATCGACAGTCTGATACTGTGCCGGCAATTGCGCGGTCAGATCCGGTTGCTGATAATTGGGTCCCAGCGTGCAGCCGGCCAGCAGGCTGACTGCGGCAATTTTCTGAAAATTGTTCATTGTCCGCTTCTCCTGATGAAGATGAAATAGGCCAGAGTCAGTGTGACCGAGGCGATCAGCAACAGCGGCCACAGATGCGGCCAGGTCTGGCTGAACGTAAAGCCTTTTAAAAAGAGGCCTTTGATGGCGACAATCGCATGGGTCAGCGGATTGACCGAGGCGATCGCCTGCAATAGTGGCGGCATGTTTTCGATCGGCGCCATGTAGCCGGACAAAATCACGGCCGGTGACATGAAGCCGAACACGCCCAGAAACGCCTGTTGCTGATTGGCGCACACTGACGAAATGAGCAGACCGAAGCCGGACAGCGACAGGCCGTAGCACAGCATGGTCAGATACAGCAGCCACACCGATCCGGTAAACGGTACCCGGTACACGAACACGGCGGCCGCGGCAATTATGCTGCCCTGAAGCAGTGCCACCAGTATGCCCGGCACCGCCTTGCCCAGCATGATGTAGCCGGGCGTGAGCGGAGAAACCAGCAGCTGCTCAAAGGTGCCTTCTTCTTTTTCCCGGGCCAGCGACAGGGCGGTGACCATCAGGCAGCCGATGGTGGTGATGATGGCCACCAGACTGGGCAGGACAAACCAGCGATATTCCAGATTCGGATTGTAGAGATGCTGCACCACGATCTGGGCCGGCGCGGTTTGCAGTTGCGCCGGTGTGGCCTGTTCAATCACATATTGCTGCACGATCTGCAGCGCATAACCGTAAGCGATCTGCGCACTGTTGGAGCGGCGTCCATCGATGACGGCTTCGATATGGGCAGCCTGACCGGTAGCGATCTGGCGCGAAAAATCCTGCGGGATGCGGATGGCCAGCAGCGCTTTCTGATCGTCGATGTTTTCCTGCAGATTGGCTTCGCTGTTGATCATGACCAGGTTGGGGAAGGCTTTGGCTGCGGCCAGACGCTGAATGATTTCAATCGAGGCCGCGCCGCCATCCTGGTTGTAGATGGCCAGCGTGCTGTTCTTGACTTCGAGCGTGGCAGCAAACGGAAACACCAGCAGCTGCATGATGACCGGCATGATCAGCATGCGCCGGCTTTCAGGCGTGCTGAACAGGGCCTGCAGTTCTTTTTTGATCAAGGTAATCAGTGCGTGCATCATTCGTCCAGCCTTCTTGCGGTTTTCAGTGCCGTCAGCCCCAGCCAGAACAGCGCCGACACCAGCAGGAAGGCACTGTTGACCAGGATGACGTGCCAGACATCGCCGGCCTGAAACAGGGTTTGCAGCGCGCTGACAAAATAGCGCGCCGGTATCAGATAACTGATGCCCTGAATCGGGAGCGGCATGCTGGCAATTTCAAACACAAAGCCGGACAGCATGGTGGCCGGCAAAAATGCCACGATCAGTGCCGTCTGGGCGGCAACAAACTGGTTGCGGGTTACGGTCGACACAAACAGGCCGAGCCCGAGTCCGCTGCCCAGAAACAGACTGCTGACAATAAACAGAATCCAGAACGATCCATGCAGCGGCACGTCCAGCAGCAGCGTTGTGACCAGCACGCACAGTGTCATGGCCACCATACCCAGCACGTAATACGGCAGAATTTTTGACAGCAGCAATTCGGTTTTGGTCACGCTGGTCGACAGCAGTGCTTCCATGGTGCCGCGCTCCCATTCGCGCGCCACGACCAGCGACGTCAGCAGCGCGCCGATCACGGTCATGATCACCGAGATCGAACCCGGTACCAGAAAATTGCGGCTGACCGTGGTCGGATTAAACCAGTAACGCGGCTCCATGGTGCTCAAGGCATTCACGGGCAGTCCCTGATCCAGCGTGCGCTGCTCCTGCCAGACCTGCAGGCAGCCTTCCAGATAGCTGGATAAAAAATTGGCCGTGTTCGGTTCGGCCCCGTCGGTGAGCAACTGCAGTGCGGCGCTTTCGCGATGATTTTTGACCTTGCCTGAAAAATCCGAACCGATCACCAGCATGCCGCGCACCCTGCCGGTTTGCAGCATCTCCAGCATGGCGCTGCGCGACGTGCCGCTTTCCACTTCCAGAAACGGCGAGCCTTTGAGGACATCGGCAAAACGCACGGCTTCAGCACCCTGGTCCTCCATGACCAGACCAAGACGCACCTTGTTGGTATCGAGATTGATACCGTAGCCGAAAATGAACAGCAGCACGACCGGCAGGACGAAGGCGATCAGTATGCTGCTCGGGTCGCGCACGATCTGGTAACTCTCTTTTTTGCACAGCGCCACCAGATGGCGCAGGCTGACCTGATGAGGCTTCATGGCGCTGCCTTTGTGGTGCTGTCATCGGATTCAACCAGGCGGATAAAGGTCTCTTCCATGCTGATGTCGGTTTCGCCTTCCTTGCTGGCCAACAGCTTGAGTTCGTCGGGGGTACCGGCAGCAATGGTGCGGCCACGGTAAATCAGGGCAATCCGGTCGCAGTATTCGGCTTCGTCCATGAAGTGGGTGGTGACCATGACAGTCACGCCCTTGTCGACCAGGCCATTGATGTGGGTCCAGAATTCACGCCGCGTGATCGGATCGACGCCCGAAGTCGGTTCATCCAGAAACAGGATCGGTGGATGATGCATGATGGCGCAGGACAGCGCCAGGCGCTGCTTGAAGCCAAGGGGCAGGGTGCCGGCCTGGGTTTTCAGGTAGGGTTCCAGATTGAACACGCGCACCATGTCGGCGATCATTTCTTTTTGCGCCGTGCCGCGCAAACCGTAGATGCCAGAGAAGAAATCCAGATTCTGTTCAACATTCAGATTGCCGTACAGCGCAAATTTTTGCGCCATATAACCGAGTTGCGCGCGCGCCTGACTGGCGCTGGTTTTCAGATCGATGCCCATCACTCTGGCCTGCCCGCTGGTAGGGCGCAGCAGCCCGCACATCATTTTGAACGTGGTGGATTTGCCGGCACCGTTCGGTCCGAGCAAACCGAAAATCTCGCCGCGTTTGACTTTGAAATCGACATGATCGGTCGCCACAAAATCGCCAAATACACGCGTGAGCTGGGTGGCTTCGATCACGGCCATCTGATCGATGGCCGGGTCCAGCCGGGCCGGTGGCATGTGTTCGGCCAGCACGGAAGTGCCGCCCGGACCGCCCCCCAGAATATCGATGAAGGCATCTTCCAGACAGGGTTTGACCTCAACAAAATGGGCGTCGCTGCCGGCATTCAGGCTGGCCAGATCGGGCAGCACGCCGGCGGTTTTCAGTACCAGGCGCAGTGCATGACCCTGGATGACACCATCGATGATTTCAGGGCAGTGCAAAGCGGTTTTCAGTACCGCGCGTTTATTGGTGCTGATTTGACGCAGCTGCATGCTGCGACCGCGCATGGTATCGATGATGTCATGGGGCGGACCGTTGAATTTGAGCAGACCTTCGCTCATGAGCAATACGTCGCTGCACAGTTCGGCTTCATCCAGATACGAAGTGCTCCAGATGACGGTAATGCCGTCGTGCGCCAGTTCACCCACCATTTTCCATAATTCGCGCCGCGAAATCGGATCGACCCCGACGCTCGGTTCATCGAGCAGCAAGACTTTCGGTGCGCCCAGCAGGGTGCAGGCCAGGCCCAGTTTTTGTTTCATGCCGCCAGACAGTTTGCCGGCCGGCCGGTCGGTGAAGCGCGCCAGATCGGTGAAGGTCAGCAGTTGCTCAAAACTGGCGCTGCGTTTTTCACCGGTCAGGTCACACAGATCGGCATACAGGTTCAGATTTTCCTGTACGGTCAGATCTTCATACAGTCCGAATTTCTGCGGCATGTAGCCGAGCTGGGGACGCAGCATGGCGGCCTGCCTGACCGGATCGAGATTTTCCACAAGAATCGTACCGCTGCTGGCCTTGAGCAGGCCGGCGATGAGTCGGATCAGCGTGGTCTTGCCGGAACCGTCCGGTCCGACGATGCCGGTGATCGTGCCACGTCGGATCTGTGCGCTGATGCCGGCCAGAGCCGGTTTGCCGTCAAACTGATGGTGCAGATCAGTCAGGGCAATGGCGCAGTCTGCGCAAAGGGTGGACAGTGTCATTAGTGGACGGTGGCAATCCGCACGGTCACAGGCATGCCTTGCCTTAACTGCGAATCCGGCCGGTCAATGACGATGCGCAGGCGGTAGACGAGGGCGGTGCGCAGATCGGTGGTCTCGACATTTTTCGGTGTGAATTCGGAAGTGGGCGAGACGAAGCCGACTGTGCCTGGATACGGTTCCTTCCTCGCATCGGTATACACGCTGACCTTGGTGCCGGGTGCAACCTTGCCCAGATCGGGTTCGTCCACGTAGGCGCGCACCCAGACCGGATCGGTCAGTGACAGGGTCAGCACGGTGCTGCCGGCAGACAGCATGGTGCCGGGCTCAACGGCCCGGGTCAGGATGATGCCGGCGGACGGGGCTGTGAGCACCGTGTCGGCCAGTTGCAAGGAGGCGTTGTCCAGTTGCGCCTGAGCGCGCTGGTAGTTGGCCTCGACTTCGGCAATTTCTTCCTTGCGGTAACCGCTGCTGAGTTCCTTGTATTGCTGGCTTGCGGCTTCGACCTGGGAGGTACTTTGGTCATAAGCCGATTGCGCTTCATCCAGCAGACGCTGTGAGGCTGCGCCGCTGCCGCTCAGTTGCTTTTGACGCTGCAGCAGTTGTGACGCGTTCAATTGCGCAGCCAGCCGGGCCGTGAGTGTGGCTTTGGCCTGCTGGATATCTTCTTTGCGGTAACCTTTTTTGTACAGGCTGTGATGCGCGCCCAGTGCGGCATGATTGGCTTTGGCATCGGCGAGCGCGATCTCGTACGGCTGATTATCCAGTTCGCCCAGCACATCGCCGGCCAGGACCTGCGCACCTTCATCGACTTTCAGGGATTTCAGCCGGCCGGCGACCCGGAACGACATGTTCACCTGGCGGATATCAACGTTGCCGGAAACAGTCAGGTCGGCAGATTGCGGTTTTCGGAAGTAGAAATAGACAGCTGCGGCAACCAGTGCGATCAATATCAAAACGATGGCCAGTCTTTTTTTATTCATGGTGTGGTTCCTGTGAAATATTCAGTTTAGGTTATACACCACGATCGCATATTGGTTTGTATCAAATCAGTTAAAAAAATAACGGGTCAGGGCAGTGACAGTCAGTCCCAGCACGGCGCAGCCCAGCAGCACTTCCATCATTTTCCTTTTAAACAGAAACAGGGCCAGCACGGCCGCTGTTGTCAGTGCAGCCGAAATCAGGTCAAACCGTCCACTGAAGCCATTTGGCCAGAGCACATGGCCGGCAAAAAACAGCGTCAAATTCAGAATGACACCGACCACAGCGGCGGTAATGGCGCTCAGTGGTGCAGTGAAGTTCAGATTGTTGTGCGTGGTTTCAATCAGTGGCGCACCGGCAAAGATGAACAGGAACGAGGGCAGAAAGGTAAACCAGGTCACCAGCAGCGCGGCCAGGGCGCCACCGGCAAACAGCAGGTCGGCTCCGCACACCGCTTTGGTATACCCGCCGACAAAGCCGACAAAGGCCACCACCATGATTAACGGTCCGGGCGTGGTTTCACCCAGCGCCAGGCCATCCATCATCTGCGGTGCACTCAGCCAGCCGTATTGCCCGACCGCGCCCTGTACCACATATGGCAATACCGCATACGCGCCACCAAAAGTGACCAGCGCAGCCTTGGTGAAAAACCAGCCCATCTGGGTGAGTGTGCCATGCCAGCCCTGCAGTGCAATCAGCAGGGCCATAGGCAGCAGCCACAGCAACGCACCACTGCAGGCGATCAGAATCAGCTTTTTCCAGCTGAACAGCGCATGCGGTGGCGTCGGAGTATGGTCATCGATGATGGCGCGGCCATCAGTGGGCTGGGCGCTGGAGTGCGCTGAGCTCATGTGAAAATAAGCCGGGGCAAGACGGCCACCGATGAAACCGATCAGTGCGGCACTCAGGATGATGACCGGAAACGGTAAATTGAAAATCAGCAGAGCCAGCAGTGCCAGTGCAGCGATCAGCCACAGCCAGATATTATTCAGTGCGCGTGAACCGATGCGGTGTGCGGCCTGCAGCACGATGGCTGTCACGGCCGGTTTGATGCCGTAAAAAATACCGGCGATGAGTGTTGTGTCGCCAAACGCGATGTAAGCCCACGACAGGCCGATCAGAATAAACAGCGAAGGCAGAACAAATAAAACGCCGGCGATGATGCCGCCCCAGGTCTTGTGCATCAGCCAGCCGATATAGGTGGCCAGCTGCTGCGCTTCCGGACCAGGCAGCACCATGCAGAAATTCAGTGCGTGTAAAAAACGCTTCTCGGAGATCCAGCGCCGCCGCTCCACCAGTTCCTGATGCATGATGGCGATCTGACCGGCCGGTCCGCCAAAACTGATAAAACCCAGTTTCAGCCAGAACAGGCAGGCATCCCGGAACGAAATCTGTGCAGTGCTGCGGTCTTCCGGGCGGTCGGTCATTGATGGCAGGCAGGTTGTTAACGTTACGGCACTATAAATTGAGATGCGCTTGCCGTAAATAGCCGATGTTGTATCGACCGTCGCAGAATGGTGGTGAAGCAGGTTGAACTGCGTAACACAGAGTGCTGCAGGCTGGGATGCAATCGTAGGCTGGGATGCAATCCCAGCATTTCAACCGTTGA
>Ga0316221_1002941_pt1 | contig 14564 bp, 17 predicted proteins | sample TBH18007metaG_FD_206003 | JGI IMG/M metagenome (GOLD analysis project Ga0316221, IMG submission 206003) | Freshwater microbial communities from Trout Bog Lake, Wisconsin, USA - TBH18007 | ecosystem: Environmental > Aquatic > Freshwater > Lake > Hypolimnion/Profundal zone | place: USA: Wisconsin... | reverse complement strand
CTCCTCAACATTTGCCTCCTCATTAAAGCATGGGGTTACGATGCTGATCAGTGGTAATTTATTCATAAATCATTTTCAACCTACGTTAATTATTTTGTAGCAAATGAAATCTTTGAATGCCAAAAATAACTTGAAATAACAACAACAAATGTAAAAAGAATTTGTGCAAGAATCGGATTCATTTTTAGGATCTCTACCATGAATGGAAGTGCAACAAGATTCACCAGAAAGTACGACAAGTAAAAACTTGAGAATTTAATGTATTCACTCCAAAGATTACCTGTCGTCTTAAACACAAAAACTTTATTAGTCACATAAGAAAAAGTAATGCATATCACCTGACTAATAAACAATATGACTAGGTAATGAAGGTTAAACTTCACTAATGAATAATAAAGTATCGGGTAGGCGCTTAATCCAAAAACCGTGTTAATGATGCCCGCAAGAATAAATCTAACTTTGAGTTTGTCGTTAACAACACGCTTACAAAAATTCACTATCGCCGACTGCACTAATTAATCCTCGTCCAGCAAGTCAATAATCATATTGTCACGGAGCTCATCACGTGACAGGAATGGTGATAGGTCTTCCAGTGCTGGCGAAGTAATCCTACCATCAGGGTGCTGCTTGGCTCCCAACTTAGGCGCAAACGGCTGATTCTCATCGATGATCAGCTCGCAAATCACAGGACCATCTGTTGCAAGTGTCTCCGCAATCTTCTTGGCCATATCAGCATGCGATGCGCACTTGAGATAAGGAATCCCAAAGCCAGAGCTCAAGCGCTCGAAATTCGGGAAGCTGACCCCGCTCTTGGGCCCGCCGCCCACCTCAACCCCATTAAAGAAGTTTCGGTGCGTCTGGAAGATCGACACGTAGCCGCTATTATTCAATAAGAAAATCTTAATCGGTAGCTGCTCACCCACGATCGTTTGAAGCTCCTGGAGGTTCATCATGATGCTACCGTCCCCCGCCAGGCAGACCACCGGCTTACCACCGGAGGCCTTATTGATCCCAATCGCCGCCGGCAGGTCATAGCCCATGGTCGCGCAGCCTGAGTTTGTCCAGAGTCTCTGACCTTTCTTGAGGTCGGCCGCCTGGAAGCTAACCACGCAGGCACTCCCGTTGCCTGTCACCACACTCTGGCCCTCCTCGAGCTGATCAAAGAGCGTACTCATGAAGCAGTAAGGGTTAATGCGTTCATTCTCCCAGTACTCAGGTAAGACCGCTGGGAAACGACGTTGCCGCTCTTTACACCAAGCAAGCCATGATATGTGGTCTGCTGATGCCCCCGCGTATGCTTGATTGACCAGTACCGGCAGCAAATCCGATAGGCTGGCAACGATGGGCATGTCAGCCTTGACGGTCGGCTTCTTTAGCTCCGTTTCATCAATATCTACCCAGATCTTGTAGGCGGCGCGTGCAAAAGATTTCCAGTTATAACTTACCTGACGGATATTAAGGCGACTCCCTAGTATGATGAGCAGGTCTGCATTTTGGACCGCGAAGTTTCCTGCCCGGTCGCCAATTGAACCTGGACGGCCGACATAGTTAGGGTGCGCATTCCAAATGACGTCGTGTGCATTCCAACCGGAGACCACAGGTATCCCTAATTTCTCAACGAGCTTGATGAAGGCGTCATGCTGACCGCTTAACCTCACCCCACCCCCTGCAAACACCACCGGACGTTTTGCGGCGGCTATTTTTTCTAAAATGTTTTTGCTCGCCGCCACTAAGTCGGTTGACTTCCAAGGCTCGTCCAGCTCAGCTGGATCAAAACCTTTTAGATTATCCGTCTCAATCTGCGCCGCCTGTACGTTCAAGGGAATATCTAGCCAGACAGGTCCTGGACGGCCTGAGGTGGCAATATACATCGCCTTCTCTAGGTGGTATCGAATGCTCTCAGGCTCCGTCACCATCACACAGTACTTAGTGACCGGACGCACCAACTCCTCAATATCAAGCTCCTGGTCCCCGTATTGGCGTAAAGGAAGCCCTGTACTACGCACGGTCGTCTCCCACTTCACTTGCCCTGAGATGACCAGCATCGCAATAGAATCTACCCAAGCACCGTAGACGCCAGTAATCGTATTAGTCCCGCCGGGACCCGAGGTGACGTTCACTATCGGTAAGCGATTAGTCAGGCGATAATACGCTTCAGCGCCAATTGCGCAGGCCTGCTCGTGGTGATTAAAAATACACGCTAGCTCTTTGTGGGTGCCGAACGAGTGGTTTAGGTGCATCGCACCGCCACCGGTCACCATAAACACATGCTTTACACCGCGCTCAACCGCCATCTGGGCGACGTAATCCGATAACTTCATTTTCATTGCTGTTCCTTCCAACCGTTCCATAGTGCGGTTCTTCTGATAGATTCATCTAAAGAGACCGTTTGATATAATCCTAACTCATCCCCAATGCGACTGGTGTCGGGCACATAGCGCCCTAAATTCCAACCCGAGTCGGTGGCACCCAAGACCTGGTACTCACCCTTGGCGAGGACCGTAGCGGTGCGCTCAGCCAATGCTTTAATTGAAACTGACTCATCGGATCCTACATTGTAAGGGGTATTCGCTTGCCCCCGCGCCAGCAAATGCCATAACCAAACTGTCAGATCTGCGGCATACAGGTAGGATCGGCAAGGTAGACCGTTACCGTTCACCACCACCGTCTTGCCCTGCATTGCATCGCGAATAAAATTACCCGCGGCAAAGTGAATGCCAAGCGACAAGTATGGCCCTAGCAACGCAAAAATACGGGCAATGGAAATGTGTAAACCGAATTGCTTGCCATAAATTGCACACATCATCTCGGCCGCGCGCTTGCCTTCGGCGTAGGCATTTCTGGGGTCGACACAGTTGGGGGCGCCCAACCATCCCTCGGCAACGCGCTCGACCTCCCACGGTTGCTGTCCATAGACCGCACCCGAGCTTAGGTATAAAGTTCGCTGTGGTTTCTTCTCAGCCACGAAATCAAGCACACGCCTCGTACCCTCAACCACCGTATCAAACATAGCAATGGGATTATTTTCGTTAAGATCCGCGCTCGCGTCCGTGGCGGCGTGGATCACGTGCGTATAAACGCCTGCAGGTGAAGTAAAGTCAGCCACCTCCCCCACCAAAAATGCAAATCCTGGGTAGCTCGCTAAGTGCGGAGCCTTCTGCGTAAATGCTGCGTGGTCTCGGGTCAGTACCGTCACATGGACCCCTAATTTCAGTCGCATGTCCGCATAGCGTAGGCTTTCAAGTAGCCAGCAGCCAATAAAGCCTGTACCACCCGTTAGAAAGATACGGGCACCCTTCAGGCTTAAAAAAACATCCTCGCTTGCCGATAAGACAAATTCAAGGTCCTGCTCAAGAGACCATGCGTGTGCTTGGTTTGTCATGAGGCAGATCGCTTAGCGTGGCTGGTTTTATTCAAACAAACCACCTTCAACCCTGTGGGTAGGCGATTGCAGCCAAGCCCGACTGGTAAGCCAATTCAATATCACGACGCACAGCGTCGGTTTTTGGTGCTGAGATCAATACCAAGTTCCCGTCGCCCTTGGGCACCACCATCCGGTAAGCTTCCGTGCGATGCTTCTTGTCGTTGTTGAATTTTTCCATGATCAGCGCTAAATCAATCCTGGGTGGATGTGCCACCACGCGCTTGAGTCCCTCGCCGAGCAAGGCCTTTACGTGACTAATTAAATGTTCGGCATGACTAATGCCAACGGGGGTGAGTAACTGCGCCTGCTTGGCGTACTCGACTGCGACGACCATGCCGATCCCCACCGCGATACCATGCGTGATCCCAAAATCTGAACCAGCCTCAATGGCGTGTCCAAAGGTATGCCCAAAATTGAGTAGCAACCGCTCGTTCTGGTCGAACTCATCGGTCTCAATGAACCACTTCTTGGTCTGCAAGGCCCGTGATATGACGCGCTGTGCATTGTCGGCCTGCATTGGGTAGGCTGGGGATTCTTGCAGGTAAGCTAAAAATTCGGGGTAGCCGCGGGCATAACAAATCTTGGCCGCTTCAAACAGTCCGCCGACCACTTGCTCCTCATTGAGCGTCTGAATGAAGGCCATGTCAATTAGCACATCGACCGGCGGATAGAAGTTACCCACCAGGTTCTTATACCCGAGCATATTGATCGATGACTTACCGCCGATGCAGGAGTCCGCCATGCCAAGCAATGTAGTTGGCATGTAGGTCCATGGAATGCCGCGCATGTAAATGGAGGCCACGAAGGTGGCGACGTCTTGGATGACACCCCCACCGATTGCCACCAAGTGACTGGTGCGGTTTGCGCCCAGTTCACGTAGCTTCAAAATCACCTCGGGCATGCATTCTAGTGACTTACTGATCTCATTGGCCGTAATCAAAATGCGCTTAGTGATTGAATCGGGGAGTACGCTCTCAAGGCGCTCGTCGATCATATAGATGGCATCAGGGTGCGCGGCAATGACCTGCGCTAAAAGATCTGACCCTAGGGCGACACTATAACTACCGGATGAAGATGCGATGTTAAATGATTCTTGCATGCGAAAAGCCCCTGTCAGCCGCCACAAACTGGCCGGTAATGCCGGTATTATTTTTTGAACAGAGAAATGCCACTAGGTTGCAGACGTCCTCCAGGCTGGCCAAGTTACCCAACGGCGTCATCGCCTCAAGCTGGGCGAGTTGTTCCGCACTTAAATTCGCGCGGGTCATCGGCGTATCCAAGGCGCCCGGCAGCACGGCATTCATCATGTGTCCCAAGGGCCCCAGATCTACTGCAAGCGATTGCACTAACCCCTGAAGGGCGGACTTGGTGATGCAATACGACATCTTATTTTGCTTGGCCTGATTCTGCCAAATGGAGCTAATCACACAAAGGCGGGCCGCTGGGGCCAGGCAATTATTCTTCAGCAAGGCCTGCAGGCTATTTAGGATGTAGGTCACATTGGCCTCGTACATGGCCTGATGTTGGGTCAGGTCAAAGCTGTGGATATCGTCGCTAAAGTTCATCCCCTGCGCCCACACCACCGCATCTACCGAACCCGCTGCAATGGCCGACAAGGCCACGACATCGGCGCCGCCACTCCACTGTAGCGAACGAATATTGGGCGTGGCTGCCGCCTGCACAGCACGGCTAACGGCCACGACCTCGGCGCCCTCCGCCACAAACTTCGCGACAAGCGCTTGACCGATGGCGCCGGTCGCACCAAAAATAACGACAGACGGTCTGGTCATCGCAAAACCACAAAGCTTGTTACTAGGATGCCCTTAACTACCACGTATTTGATTCCAACGATTCTCAAGCATCGCGATACGCGCATTGTCTTCGTGCTTAATGGCGCTGTAGTAATCCCGTTTATTTTTTAGCCACAGGAGCTCAAAGTAAATCGTTTCCTCTAGCCCCTTATTAATATTACCTATCTCTAAAGCCTCTGCGGCAAAGATCACCTTCCGAGTCTCAAAGCGTGTTAAGTGTGTCGCCTTTATTTTCTGCAATTCAACCAACGAGTCGACGGATACCGCACCACCCACCACAAAGTCTAGGCCGTTCTTCTTACACGCATCCCCAGCCGTCACAATATACTGGGTCATCCGTTCGGCATCGACGTCTGCCCTTGGCTGGTTATTAGAGCCCGCAAAGTCGACGCGGCCAAACACAATCCCCTCCACCCCATCCTGAGACTTCGCCACTTTAACTAGTTCGTCCAGGGCGTTAAATGTCGTAATTGTCTCTAGGTTAAACAGGAAATCGGTATGCTCTTGCTGCTCTGGTGTGTACACCTTGTTTTTAGCCTCAATAAACTTCTTGAGTGCATAGGGCGTCTCAACCATAGGCGCAATGATGTACTCAACACCAATCTGTTTACTCTCAATCAAGTCACGCACGGCCTCGCAGCCGCCAATTTTCAGACCTACTTTTAGGTCAGCACGCCGAGCAAGATCAATTAGTCGGAGTAATTCATCGGTACGTGTCCCCTCGGCCTCGAACTCCGCCTTGACGGAAATTGCGCCATATTCACAGCGTAGCTTCTTGAGGATATCAAGCATTTCATATTCACACTTATTCATTAATTCCGGCTCTCTCTGCACATAAGGTTGTGTATGCCGCGATTTGGCTCAAAACTACATCACGCATCTCTGATTTATTTTTATACTCACGGTACCAGTCCACAATCATCTGGAGTCCCTCTGTAAGGTTTAACACTGGGCTCCAGCCAAGTTTGGATCTGACTTTGGAAATATCTAATTTTAGGTAGGTCGCCTCGTGCGGATGCTCAGCACCATCTAGGGACCAAGTCGCGCCTGCACCCCACTGACCGGCGAGTGTATCCACAATCCAACCCACGCTCTTCGCATCCACTTCGTTAGGACCAAAGTTCCACCCCTCAGCGTAGTCAACGCCCTCATCGTATAGTTTTTCTGCGAGCATCAGGTAGCCACGCAGGGGTTCAAGCACATGCTGCCACGGACGGATGGCGTGCGGACTGCGAATAGACACTGGGCGCCTCTCAGAGAAGGCTGAAATAATGTCGGGGATGAGGCGGTCTAGCGCCCAGTCACCACCGCCAATGACGTTGCCAGCGCGCACGGAGGCCAATGCCACGCCATGCTTTGCGTAGCTCTGTGGGTTAAAAAATGATGAACGGTAGGCAGAGGTCACGAGCTCAGCACAGCCCTTACTGTTGCTGTAGGGGTCAAAGCCACCCATGGGCTCGTTCTCGCGGTAGCCCCATATCCACTCACGGTTCTCGTAGCACTTGTCGGTGGTGATGTTGACCACCGCCTTAACGCTAGGGGTTGCCCTGACCGCTTCAAATAGATGTACCGTACCCATCACATTGGTGGCATAAGTCTCCACCGGATTGTCGTAGGAGTAGCGCACCAAGGCCTGCGCCGCCATGTGAATCACAATCTCAGGCTTAGCGTCATTCATGGCCTTTTGTAGGCTAGTCAGGTCACGCACATCGCCGATGATCGACTGCATACCATCCGCCACACGGGCGACCTCAAATAAACTCGGGGTGGTCGGTGGCGCGAGCGCAAAGCCGGTCACGTGCGCACCCATGGACTGGAGCCATAGGGATAACCAGCTACCCTTGAAGCCGGTGTGACCGGTCAAGAATACGCGCTTGCCCGCCCAAAACTGCGGATTCATTACCAAACCTTCCAGGGCGCCTTACCGGACTGCCACAATTCTTCCAGGTGATTCATGTCACGCAGCGTGTCCATCGGCTGCCAGAAGCCGTGGTGCTGGAATGCAGCCAACTGACCCTCCTGGGCCAAGCGCTCTAGTGGATCGCGCTCCCAGAGCGTCTTGTCGTCGGCGATGTAGTTGATCACCTCGGGGGATAGCACAAAGAAGCCCCCGTTGATCATGCCGCCGTCGCCCTTGGGCTTCTCTTGGAAGTTATTGACACGATTACCCGTCATGTCGAGGGCACCAAAGCGACCCGGTGGGATGGTCGCGGTCAGCGTGGCCTTGACGTTCTGTGCTTTGTGGAATTTAATCAATTCTGTGATGTTGACGTCGCTCACACCGTCGCCGTAAGTTAAGCAGAAGGCCTCGTCGTCCTTCACGTAGTTAACCACGCGCTTAATGCGCCCGCCGGTCATGGTCTCGTCTCCGGTGTCGACTAGTGTGACACGCCAAGGCTCAGCGTAGCGCTGGTGGACCTCCATCGAATTATTCTGGATGTCGAAGGTAACGTCGGAGGTGTGCAGGAAGTAGTTGGCGAAGTATTCCTTGATCACGTAGCCCTTGTAGCCGCAACAGATGACGAAGTCATTAATGCCGTGGGCGGAGTAGGTCTTCATGATGTGCCAGAGGATAGGTTTTCCGCCAATCTCGATCATCGGCTTGGGCTTGAGGTGGGTCTCCTCGGAGATGCGCGTCCCCAGACCCCCGGCTAAAATGACAGCTTTCAAATGCTATTCTCCACGTCTAGTCTTGTTGTATACGTACCCTTGGCATTATAAAGGCTTCTGCCCAAGTTGGCGGAGATCGAACCTAAAATTTGATACAAATTCACTAACGCTGTCACCCCAAAATCGTGGCTAGGTGTCTTGTCTTGTCTTGTCTTGTCTTGTCTTGTCTTGTCTTGTCTTGTCTTGTCTGTATTATTTTAAACATTCGCCAGCACCCTCACAAGACTTATATGTCTATTTTATATTTTATTTGTGACAACAAGATGAACGCAATTTATTATCACACTGACCACTATACGCACGTATAGATTCACTAAATGTAACCGAATCCCACCGTGAAACAAATACGTAAGAGCCCTTAATCGAGCCTGTCTTATTGCTATCAATTTTACACTAAGCCACCACTGCAGAGTATAGGAGTAGCTCTCGAATAACGCCTTCAATCTGCTAACTTGGAACGCTAACGCCGTTTAGAAAACCCGACACCAGCCAACGTAAACCCAATCTCACTGATACGGTAATACAAGTATCAATACTTAAAAACTAAAATGATTTTCACATAGAACACCAATAAAGTCCATTGATTTATATCAAACTATGTCAACTTAATGACAAAATGTAGCGCATTTAATGAGGTTCGTACAACCTAAACCAGGCCTTCATCAACCACAGCAACCCCAACGCCAAGTAAAAGATCATAAACGTGCCCACGAGGTCGCCCACGAACATCGGCAGCAGGTTAAACAAGGGCTGCGATTGCCCCAAGAAATGGATGGAGCCCACACGCATGAGCGCGTTATACATCGACGCCATCAGGGCGAGCACCAGCAAGTGGAAGGGAGTGAGTGACGCCAATGTCGGGGGTAGGTGCAGGAGCCGCCGGCCCGAGATCAAGGCTAACTTAGGCGACAACGCCGAGACCGCGGATAGCAGCAGCACATGCGTCAAAGGCACATCGTCGGGGGTCAACACGTTCCCAATAAAGAGACCCACCACCCCCACCCAACCGAACAGGATGACCGCCACCAAGCGCACGCCGGCAGGTAAAAATACCCAAAACGTTTCGTCGTTAAAGGCAAAATAAGCCAACACATCAATCGATAGGTGGTAAAAAATAATCCAGGCTCAGGCCACCAACAGGACCTGCAGGGCGACACTGCGCACGGCAGATGGGTGTAGATATTTGGGGAGGGAAATAGACATAAATACATACAACAACGATTAAGGGGTCAATTTTATCAGTAACCACTCGAATATCAAGGTAATTATTTGTGCACCCTAGACCGCAATCAGCGGGTGGGGAAAGACGCAAGGCAGTCGACTTCAAACACTAAGGGCACGCCAATCAGTCACGACGCCAAGTAAAGCGGTGCCGTTGGCTAAAGGCTGGCAATAGCAGGATTTAAGCGAAGGCGCTATCCATGCACTTGCCCATGTGCGCAAAGTAACGGTCGGTCAGGTCGGTCTTCACGATATACTTAATGCGGTTGTCTTGGGCATCAATATCAAAGTGCAGGAGACCCTTCTTGCGTAAGGTTTTGAGACGGCGGTGGACCGTACTCGGCGACATGTCAGGGGTGGTGCGCATCGTTTCTAACACCGTCGCGTCCTTGCTGGAGAACCAAGCCGCCGCCAGATAGTTAAGAGGCGCTCCTCAATCGGATCAAGCGTAGGCAAGCCCGGAAGCCCACGCAGCGCTTGGCTTAAATGGATAAACTTGAGGTAGCTTGCACTATGTTCGGCGTTGGTTGGCATTTTATATCCTTACAGATCAGTTTCATTATTGAAATTATTATTCATGATGCGCATTAATTTTACAATGATATTTACGTATCATTTAACGTTCATTATTCACGAGTCCGTGTGACACGAAAAAATACGGGCTGCACAGCCCTATATGTCGGCCAGCAAACTCAGACCTATCCAAACATCAACGAGCTGATTGAAGGGTTAAGCTTAACCGACATCACCACCCGTAAAGCGCCGAATGTCGCGCAGCTGCCGCTTGGTAGGCCGACCAGCCCCACGTTCACGTTTGGCGTGATCACCCTCACCCGTGACCTTGGCATTTTCTCGTTTAGCGATACTCGCTGCTGTTTCTGCAAACAAGCGTGCCGCCTCTGGCGCCCCTTGACGAATAACGGAGAGTCCAAGCACGTCGACCTCAATCTCAACATCCTTGTTGCGGATATGGATCACCTGGCCCACATGCACTTCCTTAGCAGGCTTTACCCGGTCGCCGTCCACGTGCACCTTACCCCCCTCAATCGCAGCGGTCGCGAGGCTTCGCGTTTTGAAAAAACGTGCAGCCCACAGCCATTTGTCTAGCCGGCACTTGCTCAAAACTTCGTTAACAATGATTGTGACACCCTTTGCGTGAATGAATATCAGTACACGTAGTTGATATCAACATGCACTTAGCGTGACTCTGCTAATTTGTAGACGGCATTGCGCTCTCTCTTGCCGACTGCAACAACCAGTACTATTAGCACCTCATCCTGAACCTCATAAACAAGCCTATAGCCAATACTTAGAAGCTTTATTTTGTAGCGATCTTCATGGCCATGCAGCTTTGCTGATTTTACTCTAGGCGTTTCTAGGCGCTCTTCTAGCTTTTTTTTAAATTGTGCTTGTATATTACGATCTAGCTTTTCCCATTCTTTTAATGAACTGTCTAAAAAGGCAAGTTCATAGGTCATTTAAGCTAACCTTAATGACTTTCTCATGCGCTCGCATATCAGCTAAAGCATTAAGCTCTAAGTCTTCTATTTTATCCATGAGGGCTTCATACGCTCTTGCTGGCACACAATAAAATGCAGGTTCATTGCGATTGAGAATTGCAACAGCAAAGCCATCACCAGCCGCCACTGTGCCCATAGGATTTTTCTTTAATTCAGAAACACTCGCCGTCATTTCAGTTAACACTAAATTAGACATAACAATACCTTTTTTAGGTTGTTTAATAGTACTAATTATAGCACTCCTAACAAGTCTTATGTCAATTCTATATATTAGTTATTATCTATAAGCTGATGTTCTTAGGCAGGTTGAGTTCCAATATGGATTTGAATGAGCGTACGGTCACCTCCGCCACGGCATTGACCTCAGCTAGGGTGTGGTCGGTTAAATGTAATATCCCTTCGGCCACGTTATTCATGGTGGCAATATGGAACTGACCACTCGCCACGGCAGCCACCACTTCATCACTCAATATTAGGTGGCGCATATTCCGTTCCGGTAGCAAGACGCCCTGCTTACCATCGAGGCCAATGTCTTTACACACGCGGTAGTAACCCTCAATTTTTTCGTTGAGACCACCCACCGGCAAGACTTCACCATGCTGATTCAAGGCGCCGGTCACGGCAATGCCTTGCTTAATTGGAATTTGTGACAGCGAGGACAGTAAAGCGAACAACTCAGCGCAGGAGGCTGAATCACCCTCAACCCCATTGTATTCTTGCTCAAACACCAAGCTAGCGGTCATATTAAGTGGGTTCAGTTGGGCAAAATTGGAGTGTAACCAGCTCTGCAAGATCATCACCCCTTTATCGTGCGTTGGACCGCTCATCGCCACCTCGCGGTCTATCGTCAATACGTCACGACGACCGGCGTAACAATTCGCTGAAATGCGGACCGGTGAACCAAAGCTGGCATCGGCTAGGTCGATGTGCGTTAAGCCGTTAATTTGCCCCACCACAGCCCCCTGCACCGCGATCATTAATTCGTTCGACACAATGGAATCACGCATATGCCCTTCAATATAGCTATGGCGCGCATAGCGACGGTTGATGGCTGCCTTCACATCCTCAATACCGACAATAGTGGCACCACGTAACTCGGCAGCAGCGGCGCTCTCTAAAATCAACTTCTCTAATAGCGCAAATTGCGTACTCAACTGCGCCTGGTCTTCCTCTTGCCGATGCATCGCCTGTAGCAGGCACGCGACGGCGGCCGGGCTTAGGTGCCGACAGTGGAGCTGTTGGCATTTCTGTGCCATGAAGGAGGCATAGGCGGCATAATTTTCCGGGCTGGCCTTCACCTTCTCGGCGAACTCAATTTTAATCGGGAAGTAACTAAAGAAATCAGGTTTCTCATCGAGTAGGTCGTAATACTCTTCGCGGGTAGCGACCAACACCAACTTGACCGCAACACTGATCGCCGCTTGCGCACTCACAAAGCTACTGCCTTGGCTACTACTGCTGCTTAAATCTTCAATTTGTAGCGTGCCGTTGCGTAAGAAGCGGTAGAGCTTTTCCAATAACTGCGGCCCATTTTGCTCATCAGCCAAAATATCGCGTAAATGCAGCAATAAGCTACCACCATCCGCACGCAATAAATTGCCTGCGCGTAGACGCATAAAATCAGGGGTGCTACTAGACTCCCCTGCACCCTCAATGCCACCAAACAACGAGTGCAAGCTAGGATCATTGTCATACACAACCGGCGCAGATTGGCCGGCATGATGTTCCACCAAGAGATTGACGCGATAACGTCCAAAAAAACTCTCGCTCAACAAGGCTTCCAGATTGTTGTCCCCATCACCACTCGCACTTGGCTGCCAGATTTCCAGGTACTCCAGAATATCTTTCTGCAGTAAATCAAAATAGTGATTCGGAATCTTATCTTCATTGAGTAAGGTCAGGCTGGCTTTCACCACCGCTAACTGTGCTTCTAAAAACGCCACGATGGGCGCCATCGAATCTTGTTTCACCTTGGCATCAAGGAGCGTCGCGAGCTCTTTGGCCAAGTGGCGAATAAATAAATCTAAGGCCTGCTTCAACTGCGTGCCCGCACCCGCCGGTAGCTTTAAAAACAAAGGCTTGCCACTGGCATCAAACTGATACAAAGCCACCAAATCATTGGCAACGGCCTCCAATGTCACGGGCCGCTTGGCGGCGGCATCGTGCATCGCGCTTAACATCAAGGTCGTGCGACCTGTACCCGGCTCACCTAGGGCCAGTAAATTAAACCCAGGTTGCTGCAAATTGAGACCAAATTCAGCCGCAATTTTTGCGTCAGATTGGGCAATCCATGCCTGGTGCTGGGCACTGATACTCGTCTCACCAATGAGCGCAGAGGTATCGGCAAACTTAAATTGCGCCGTGGAGATGTTGAGGGTTAGTTGCTGTGGGCTTAAAATTTTTGACATAAAGGGTTTTGTATTCAATGTTCTTTGTGTGGTGTTCGTATAGGTGCGTATTGTAACTTAGTCTATTGATGGGCCGGCTTAATCCAGCGTTCACGTGCCACATCGTCACTGTCTTTGGCATCCAACCAACGCTCACCGTTAGCAGTCACCTCTTTTTTCCAAAATGGCGCCTCGGTTTTTAAGGCATCCATAATGAATTCACAGGCCTTAAACGCTTCACCACGATGCGCACCACTCACGGCAACCAAGACGATTTGATCTAAGGGCTGCAAAGTGCCGACACGATGAATAATTAAGGTATCAACAATATCCCAGCGCGATTGGGCTTGGGCAACGATGGCCGCAAGCGCTTTCTCCGTCATGCCTGGGTAATGCTCCAAGCTCAATTGCGATACCGTATCGCCCTCGTTAACATCACGGACCTGTCCGATAAAGCTCACCACGGCACCCACATCCTTGCGCGCTAGGCGCAGTTGCGTCAGCTCAAGGCCTGCATCAAAATCTTGCGTTTGTACGCGAATCGTCATCAACGAAGCCCTAAACTACCCACCGGTCACGGGTGGAAAGAACGCGACCTCATCACCATCCGCAATCGACGCACTATCGGCCACCAACTCATGATTAATGGCCGCCCGAATCTTGAGCTTACCCATCAACATTTGCCCCCACACATCAGCGCGTTTTGCTAAAAAAGCCTTAAGCTTCAGCACGGTCAGCGTCTCGTCCGGCATCTCTAAATCCTCAGTGGAGTAATTCAGCTTTTCTTTCAGACGGGCAAAATAAAATACTTTAATTTTCATAAACTTATCGTTAACTCATTTAATATTCGAGTGTCAAAATTCTTAAACGTGGCTTTTCAATCAGCGCCACAAGCCCTAATGTTTTTATTCCTCGATATCGTCAATAATATCCAACACATCGGTGGGCTTATTGGCTAGTTCCACACGTTCAATCTGTGCAAAACGTTGTGATATCTTTTGGCTAGAGATATGGACATCCTGCGCATTTTCATGCGCCTGACGTATATTGTCAGCCAGCTTCTTCATACGCTGATCAAAGCGACCAAAGTCTTTACTGAGCTTACCCAACTCCTCTTTAATGACATGGACCTGCTTGCGCGTTTCGACGTCTTTAAGCACCGCACGTGCCGTATTCAGCACTGCCATTAGCGTGGTGGGCGACACGACCCACACACGCTTATTCATCGCATATTCAATCACATCATGATGATAGGCATGGAGCTCAGCAAAGACCGCTTCGGCTGGAATAAACATCACGGCACCATCTGAGGTCACATTAGAAATGATGTATTTATTGGCGATATCATCGACATGCTTTTTAACATCAAGCTTAAATTGCTTTTCTGCCAGCAACTGCTCTGCGTCGCTTAATTTACTGTCCATCATACGATGGTAATTTTCGAGTGGAAACTTACTGTCAACCGCCACCGTTCCAGTAGGATCTGGTAAAAATAATGCGCAATCAGCACGCGTGCCATTGGGGAAAGTAT
>Ga0316221_1002940_pt1 | contig 14568 bp, 14 predicted proteins | sample TBH18007metaG_FD_206003 | JGI IMG/M metagenome (GOLD analysis project Ga0316221, IMG submission 206003) | Freshwater microbial communities from Trout Bog Lake, Wisconsin, USA - TBH18007 | ecosystem: Environmental > Aquatic > Freshwater > Lake > Hypolimnion/Profundal zone | place: USA: Wisconsin... | reverse complement strand
CAGGCGTGCCTACAGTAGCTGCATATACAACAAAGCTTACACCAGCTGAAATAGTTCCAATTGTAATATCGCCCAGAGCTGTAGATGCATTAACTGCTTGTCTCCAGGTTACAATCAATGAGCTGGCTGTCACAGCAGTTGTAGCAACGGTTGCAGTTCCTGCGACTAAAGCTACGGATCCGAACGCATTAGCTCCAGCTGCCGTTGTTGTTCCCACGTTAGCACTTGTAATCTTATTTCCTGCTGCGACAAAGTTCACGTTGCCTGTCACGTTAACTTTAGTAGCAGTCAGGTTAACGCCACCGGTAGAACCGCCTGTCAACGTCACTGAGTTAGCAGCTTGCGCAGCATTACCAATAGAAGCCGATTGAGTACCACCAGTTGATGTAGCAGTGAGCACGTTGAATGCCTGAGTTCCTGCACTTGCAGCACCTGTCATAATGCTAACTGTTAAGTTTGCAGCTGGGGTTGCCCCCGCAAGGATATTCACTGCTGAGGCAGTTCCTATACTTGCTGCATCTGCTATGTTGACAGTTGCTCCGGTGGTGGTTACATTTGCAATTGAAACGGTGGTTGATCCTGTTCCATTAGCAATTAATACGCTATTTACTGCTCCTGTAGAGCTTCCAATAGTAATAGGTCCTGTTTGAGCAGCACCTCCGACCAAAATTGTACCTGTAGTCAAACCTGTACCTATAGTCATTGTTGATGTAGCTGCGCCTTGCAATAAGAATTCACCTGTTCCAACGCCTAGAGTCAAAGAAGATGCGGCAGTAGTATTTCCAATAGAAACTGTTGTAGCAGCTGCACCGGTTGCAATAGAAACACTTTGTGTGGTTCCTGTCGATGCGCCAGTCAGGATATTGACTGCATATGTACCGGCAGTTCCCACACCTGTCATGATATTCAATGTTTGAGATGCGCCAGGAGTTGCTCCTGAAATCAAATTAACTGTGTTGCCAGTTGCAATACTTGCAGCTGATTGGATGCTTACGATCTGGCCTGCTGTAGATTCTCCAAATGTGAGCGTTCCTGTTCCTGTAGCTCCGCCTACTGTTACTGTTCCTGTCGTAAGAGCATTTCCTATAGCGATAGATCCAACAGTCTGAGTATTCCCGATTGTAATAACGTTTGCTGCTGTACCCCCAATAGTGATTGTCTTAGCGCCCGTTCCGCCAGTACCGATCAATATGCTTTGAGCGCCTGTTCCAGCACCTATAGAAATCGTACCGGTCATTAGGCCAGCACCACCTATAGTAATCGTACCTGTTGTCATTCCTGCGCCAACATTCACTGCACCGGCGACTTGTACGTTGGCTATATTGACTGTCGTTGCGCCACCACCGTTTGCAATATCTACGATGTTAGCAGCAGAGGAGCTTCCTAGAATAATCGTTCCTGACTGAGCCGTACCCCCTATCGTTATAGTACCTGTTGTCATTCCAGTTCCGACAACAACAGAGCCACCTACCTGGGAATTGGCAATTTGAACAGCTGTAGCACCTCCGCCTCCGGCAATTATCAATGTATTGGTACCACTAGACGATCCTAATGTAATTATTCCGGTTTGTGCAGTTCCCCCAATAGTGATTGAACCAGTAGTTGTCGCTGCTCCTACTGCATAGGTTGATGTTGCAGCCCCATTCAATACAAAGTTACCTGTACCAACGTTGATATCGACTGCTGTAGCACCTGTGACATTACCTATCGTGATCACTCGCGCGCCCGCCGTACCTATATTGATTGCGTCATTGGATGTGTCGGTACCTAAGCTCAGTGTCGTACCATCAGATAGGATGGTTGCGCCACCGCTGAGAGAAGCAAGTCCGCTAGCTGATAGTGTAGTAAAAGAACCAGCTCCTGGTGCTGTTGATCCAAGAGGAGGAGGAGAAGCAAAAAGAGTTGTCAGGTTGGCTGGTGTAACAGCTGTGTTAGGCCCAAGCGTCGTGAAGGGGGATACAACCATAGCATTGGTGGCAAGATAAACTATACCTTGCGCAGATGTAGTAGCTTGTGTAGCGCCAGCAATTGCGACACTGTTGACAAATGTAAATACGTTATTTGATGTCGGCACCACTGCGCCAGCTGGAGCATTACCAGCCTCTAATTGAGCCAATGTGCTTAATGACACAGTGCCAAAGTTTGCGGGAGGTATAGGAGAAACTGTTCCTGCGAACGTAGCATTACCCACACCGCCTGATTCCCAGTTAGCAGATAATACACCGTTAGTTGCTGATAAAGAAATCAATATCCACTCGAGAGAGTCTAATGTATCAATCCATCTTTTACCGATCGGATAATTCGAATCTGTTGCCGTTGGTGCTCTATGTTGGATGACTGGTACTTCAACGTTTTCTGGTCGGCTTCCAAAGCCTTGTGTATATAAATTAGCACCTGGTTGGAATGTCATATATTCTCCTTAATTGATAATCTTTGATTTTATGATGAAAAATACCATAAGCCACCCTGTATATATGATGAATTGGTAAAATTCGAATTCATCAGAAATTGAAAAAGCTGGCCTGATCCACTTTCATCCAATTCTATATAGTCTGGTGCACTAGCTCTTACAACTGCTCCCAAAGTGGAAAAACCGCTATCTAAATTGATATTGCTAAAAACACCGATCGCTTGTGGTACACCTGTGGCAGGTATGGTAGTAGCATTGATTGGTATATTTGTAATCGTGGCTTGTCCAGCTCCCGCTCCCGCTATAGATGATAGGCGTATGTAATATTGAAGAAAGACAAGATTAGCTATTTGAGTATATCTGCCTGCCTGCGTCAAATATGTGATATTGGCAGTTGATCCTCCAAAAGATAACATAGGCGTCCAAAAAGCAACATTATAATTAAAAGACAGTGATAGCCAATTTGCCGTAGTGACACCATTAGTAGCATTAAATCCAAGCAGTATCCATTCTGAGCCACTCAGTGTATTAATCCAAGTTTGCTTGACTTGATAATTAACATCATTTGGGGTGGGATTTCTGGTCATGAAAACTGGAATAAATGGTCCGGTAGAATTACTGCCGGTTGCTATGCTGTAATTCTCATTTGCAAGAGGGGCGTTGCCCATGAATGTCATAGATTACCTAATATTTATATTTTTATATTGCTCCATACTTTTTATTTAAGGTAGACAAAATTGACGTTAAAGTATTAAAGTAGTGTACAATGAGGCTTTGTGTATATGACAGAGAAATTGCTCAAAATGCGAATCCATGAACATCTACATCGTAGATATAAGACCATTTGTGCATCTATGGGTTTATCGATGTCCAAGCAGAATACGGAGCTGATCAGGAAGTTTGTTGAAGTACAAGAAGAGAATATACGATTAATGGGGAAATAAAAATGGATAAATCAAACTGGATATCACATATTGAATGGATTGTTATGTTTGTAACGATTATTGGAGGATTCTATTCAATAGATTGTAGGATAGATAATTGTAATAATAGAATGGATCAATTCCTAATTGCTTGGCATCAGGAAAATAAAGATTTCCATGGAAGATTATGCGCTATTGAAGAAAGAAATAAGAGGTAAATATATGGAATGGGATCAATTCGCTACATTTATAATAGTTAACATTGCATTTACACTTACACTATGGTTATGGAATAGATCTGAATCTAGAAATGATATGAGAGCCATTATCGCTCTCATAACTTCCATAGATAAAGAGATAAGAGATTTTCATGGAAGGCTCTGTGCTATAGAAGAGAGGAATAAGAAATGATAATATTTTTTTTGTGTTTCTCTATTTTTTGGGGGATTGCTTGTAAAGAGGAATAAGAAATAGGTATGACTATGTTTTGTATTATATATGCTGTTTTATTTTTTAGTTTTTGTTTTTTTCTTAGTAGAATCTGACTTTTCTAATTGTTTATTCAATTTATTATAGTTGTTTATGAATGGTACTGTGTTTTCTCTCGTTGCATCTGAAATAGCATTCCAATAATATCTAGAAAGATTTGGATCTTGCCATACTCTATATGCTGTTTGAACACCCTTATATATTAAGGGTGTTGCAGCTGCTATCGTACCTGCTACTATAGGGTTTGCATAAGCTCCATATGAACCTAATCCAAATAATGCAGCCGCAGGACCAGCAAGAAGTTTTGCATATGGTCCTCTTGCTAATCCATCGATCCATTGGGTAATATTTCTGCTTTGATGAATTACTGCCCAAGCTTGAATGCCATTTCTCCATGAATTTAATGCTTCTGGATATGCTGAAGCTGATTCTATAATTTCATCTCTCAAAGCATTCCTAACTCTATCTATTGAGGCTCTTGCAAAGTTTTGATCATTTCTATTGAATTCAAATAAACCCCTATTTCTTTTTGCTGCATTTACTCCATCATATGCTGTCATCATTGACCTAACTGTATTTTGACCTGTTTCCAAGTCTGTATATACACCGGTTAAAGTTCTTCTTGCTAATTCGGATCTAGGATCAGAATTCAATAAATGAGGATCACGAGCAACAGCATTTAATCTTTGTTGCAATCTTGGAACATTAATAGGTAATTGATTCGGAATTCCATTTCTTCCTTGGTTCATCAATGCACTCGCAAATTGAGGACCATTTACATTTCCTAATAATGTTAAGGCAGTCCATGCACCTAATTTTGAATATGTCGCTTTATCTTTTCCAAATCCAAGACCTTCTACTGTATCTTTTACCGCATTAGCTGCAATTGGAATGCCAAGATTATTAACCGCAATATTTCTTGCTGTAATCGCTCTTGATCCTCCCAATGTCGACCCAATATCTTCAGTGTAACCTTGAAATTTTTCTTCACCCTTAGTTTTTGGTTTTGTATATCCCTGCGTTAATTCTTGAAACATTTCCTTTAAATTTTCAGACGTTGGAAATGTTTGTCTTCTACCAGGTTCGCCTTTCACAATCCTTTCCCAATTTTCAGGACCGACTAATTCTGATATAGCATATCCCAATAATCCTCCAAATTGAGGCATATTAGTAAGAATATCTTTTCCCATTTTCTCCAGATTTCCATATCTACCAAAGAATTGTTCAGCCAATCTAGATGCATTTGCGCCTATGTTTCTTACGATATACCCCAAAGTTGATTCACCCGCTGTAGGATCTTCATCTCCTTGATAAGTTTCTGGAGAAAGAAAATCTCCCCATTTTGGTTTCTCTTCTTCTGGCATTTGCGCATCTTGTAATCCACCTTGAACTTCTTGCATTTGTTCTTGTTCTATATGTGGCATTTCTTCTGATTGATTTTGCTCATCAGCATATTCAAAATCTTCCCATGATGGATTTACCATATTCTTCTCCCTCCATTCTCTTGGGCCCAATCTGCTTTATCTTTTGGTACAAATTGTATTTGTCCATTTGGTGAGAAGAAAGGAATTGTATTATTTGGAATTGATTTTATATTTGACATCTTCACAAATTCTTCATTAATTCTATCAATCTGAGGTTTGACTTGATCAAATACTAATTGTTGAAAATCTCTCGGTAAAGGTTGATCGCTATCTAAGTATTCTCTTTGCTTCTGACGCATCGCATTATAGTAAACTTCTTTCATCTCACCTAGTTTAAGCATATTGCTAGCAATCATTCTTCTACCATTAGGACTATTTAATAAGGACGGAATTGTTTTTAGGAAATTGTCCACTTCTACTTTTAATATTCTATTTCCATATGTATCAGGAAGACCTTTTAGAAGATCTAGACTTAACTTATTATACAGTTCTGAAGACGGATCTTCTAATGCCCCTAAAGGTATACCCATAGCATCCAGAAAAACAGCTGCTGTAGGAGATATCAGTGTATCATCTGATGCAACTTTTTGCATTTGTAATAATTTCGGTTTTGTATCCGTTTCAAAAGCTCGATGTTTATCTGTTGTTTCGTTAATAAAATCTTTCTGAGCATTATATGATGATTCTACACCTTTTTGCTTTCTTTCCAATTTTGTGCTTGTCAATTTACTTTCAGTTTCGGCCAATTTAGGTGAAACGCCATGATCTAAAAGAGTTCGATATTGATCCACTTCATCCATATCATTATATCCAGGGACATTTCTAGCAGCTTCAATTGCTTTTTTCTGTTCTGGATCAACCGGCTGTTCTTCTAATCTTTTCCTTGGTTCCTTAGAAGGTTTAAAGACACTCGCTGCCATTTGAGGATTATCTTCGAAGGCTTTTAATTGACCTTCTTCTAATCCATATTGCTTTTCTAATTCTCGAAGAATTGCTTTGTTTTTTTCCAACTTCTCTTCTTGAACGCTTTTCTTGCCCTGCCCTTTCAATTCTTCAATCTCTTTCCTACGATCATACTCATATTCTTTCAACTTATAATCATGCTCAAGTTTCTCTCTCGCTTTTTCTTGTTCTAACTTAGCTTTCTGTGCTTCCTGCCTCATCAATTCTTCTTTCTCTTCCTTCTTTCCAATTAATTGGGCTGCTGCGTTTAATCCTCCTCCAAATCCCGAAATGAGTTGATTGGCAGTAGATTTTCTTGGCGGTGGTCTATTGAGTATTGTTACCATGATTACCTCTTAAATGCCTGATCCAATGTTATAACCAGTTGCTGCACCTGTAATTGCTCCAGGAATGCCTCCCCCTCCAAAAAATCCCACGGCAGCACCAGTACCAGCACCAGCAAGTCCTCCCCAATTAGTACTCTCTTTCTGCTCTTTTGGTATCAAGTATTTTTCTTGTGGTCTTTGACCTAATAACATATTGCTAATATCTGCAAGATCTAATGTGGCCTGTCTTTGTAGTTGTTGTCTTCGAGATGCCAGATCCATGGCAAAATTGGAAGCTGCACTTGATGTCGTGTTCTGGAATCCGCTTGACCTTCTAGCTCCAAAACTGCCTGCTCCACTGAATTTGGATGCAATCCCGCCCAATAGTTCATTGAACTGACGCATTGCTGGTGCTTCAATTTCGTTGAAAGTTTCCTCATCCCCTCCAGCCAATTTAGATAAATAACTATCAGGGGATACAAGACCAAATGTCTGTTGGAATAACTTCATCTGCTCAGGAGTGAAATTCTGGATAGCACCCCCTCTCATTCCTTTTGGGAAATGCTCATTTCTCGAAGTCTCTCCCCTCGGGCCTCGATATGGTGTTCCGCCTGACATTGAATTCATAATTACCTCTAAGGTTGACTAAGCCATTCTAAAACAATCGATCCGCTTAATAGCGCAGGAGCCGTTCCACTAACATTAAATATTATCTGTGTTGTTGTCACATAAAATGTAATCTGTCCTGCAATCGCTACACTTGTTGCCCAGAATAAGCCATATGCATTTGTTCCATCTGTATAATTACCAAAACAATTAACAAATTGCTGCGGATTTATATTCATTATTCCATGATTGATAGAAGTTGTCGCTGTAAATGTATATACTTGCCTAAGCGTCTGCTGTCTATAATTCGTATTGACAAACCATGAATTGCCAGTCGCCATTTGGATATTCGTTGGGAATATGCCTATCGATCTTACATTTACTGCGTTTGCGACGTCTATGTAGGTCTTATCTATCTCAAGCGTTAATCTATCTATATTATCGGCTGGAAATCGCCTAGATGTACGAAGAAAAGGCGCCTGAGCTGGAGTAAATGTCATATCAATACCTGAGATGGCGAGACATCTAATATCATTCCATGTATCTCTATCTCTGCGAACTGATTCTGCAACGTAGGATCCATCATCTGTGCATTAGACATTGTGAATCCAAGTTGTACTGTATCGCCTATTAGGCTTGTGTTCATCCTATGCCATATTTGCGCTTGATCTGACGATGTCAAAGCTTGCAAGTTATTTATCTTATATTGGAAATTTGTCGTTGTTATGGCTGCTGTCGGAGCTACTGTAAAAGCTATAATCACTATGCCAGATGTGTAATTGATTGATGATCCAGTCGCTGTTCCTGTTCCTGTTGCAATCAATCCTCCAACGAAATTATCAATAAATGTTGCTACAGTTCCTACATTGATCAATAAGCTTCCTGGTATGATTTGAACAGTTGTGATGTCAAATAAATCGAAATAGTTAAATGTAAAAGTTGTTATCACTCCATTGCCGATAGTGCCAAGTGGTAGATTCAAACAATTGATAGTGTAGAATTCAGGGCATGTGAATAACACATTGCTATAAATGAGCGAATTATTTGTTACATTGGTAGCCGGCACAATTGGCGGATTGTTATAGGGATTTTGGGCATTCTGGCTTAGGAATATCTGTAGTGTGATTTGGCTATTGGGCGTCTTGGTAAGAAGGTACATCTGTTCGCCAATTCTTACCTTCCTTCCCATGTCCCATGCCACAGGAAATTGTTTCGTCTGAATTTGAGGAACATACATCCTTGTTATCACACCAAGACCGTCATAATCCGTACCAGTCGATATAATATTTGGATTAAGATTGAATGTATTTTGTGTGATATTAGAAACTGAAAAGACTTCCCCATTTATTTGTACACCTATTGCTCCTAAGGCTCCTGTAATCAATATATAATCGCCAAAATTCAATCCATGATTTGGAGATGTTATCGTATTTCCTGTAATGCTTTGAATTGAAAGAGATATCGATTCATTTGTTCCGGCTTCTTCTGTTGCCCTAAAGATCACGTAGCCTTGCTGATTGCCAGCAATTACCGCAGGCTGCAATAAAGTCGATCCTCCAGCCGTCCAAGGCGTGTTCCAAGCTAGCCATGATTTTACAGTCAATGTTAGCCATGTTTGACCGGATGCTCTCTGAAAAGGGCCATATGTTGTGTAATTTTCTTGAAATATTGCATATGAATTATCTCTGTAGTTAAATTGCAATGTAGTATTTGGATATACTATGAAAGTGTTATTTGGATTATTTGTATTATATGTGAAATAAATCCATTCATTGATGAAATCTCTTTGAGCGCAAAATCTTTCATTGCCGTTATTCAATAGATTAACTTCGAATACTTGATCCAGAATATCTAGATCTATTCTATCAGATGATGTCTGGCTAGTCATGAGATAGCCACGATTGCCCTTAGAAATCACTCCCTCATTCATATTGATGACTGAGAATGTACTTGCTGTACCGAATTCAGAATTGATGACGAAGATTGCTATAGGGACGATATCGCTTGAAGTATCGACTACTCTTGCTTGGAAGTCGGTGAATCCTATGATTAATGTATCCAAGTTAAATGAAGAAGATACCATCGTAGAATTGACACCAAGGCTAATGTAGCCACCATAGCCTGTAATATCTCCCCAATATGCATTTGGTGTTGCTGTTTGATTTGGAGGCACTAGAATAGGATTAAATACTGTGGAAGCGAGTCTTGGGTCAGCAGCAAATGTAGCTGTATAATATGGCGTTCCATTCTGGCTATAGATAATTGTATCTTGTAAGTAAATAGGAACTCCTGTTGATGATTGCACAACGGGTCCTAAAAATAACAATCTATCCTTGAAAGGGACAATCATTTTACATCCGACTAGATAATATATCATCGGCGGAAGATCATCCAATGAATAGGGTGCGCCACCAAATGATAATGGAGGCATGAAATTTACCCAACCCAAGCCTTCAAAGAATCCGCCCATTCCATTTGTCGGTAGCCCATCATACCATCTAATACAATCTATTGCTGGATTTGATCTATTCGTCAAATACTGGACTATTCCTGGCGTATAGGTAACTACTGGTATGGCAGCGAAAGGAAATGTTATTGTGATCGTTTTGGTTGCAAATCCAGGAGTGTTTGGTGCACTTGCTGTCACATACCCTGAAAGTCCATTCAATAAGAGAGAATTTGCTGGCGATGCTGATACAAATTCATTGACGAATACAAAGTCTCCTATAATTAAAGGTGTATTTGTAATGGTTAATGTAAGGGTTGTAGCTGTATTACCTACATAAGTTATCGAAGCAGCAGGTGCAAATTGCATACCTATATTCGATGTCAAAAATGGTACTTGCACTCCATTAGTTGCCCAAAATGCCCCTTGATAATTCGTTGTCCAGAATTGTTGGTAATCCATTCCATTCCAAGTCAAAGGCGTCCATGCATTCGCAGGAGCTGTCATGTCTTTAGGAACATATCCTGGTAGATTAAGCACATTTGGCGCGGGGTTGGCATAAAAACTGACATCGGTTATTGCATATGGATAGGAAGTGTTGATATTGTAAGAATAGGTAGTGTCAAATGCAATTGTACCATTGCTTTGATTCGGATTGAGTGAGAGTTCTTCGAGACCCATTACGGGCAATGTTGGATAATACAAAAAAGACGATGTCACTGAAGATGCAAATGCACCGCTAACGGTAATTGAGGCAATTCCTGTTGCATAATTGACCGTTGCTAAAATTATAGGACCAGCGCCTGTAATTGTGAATGTCCCAGTACCCAAAGTATCTGTTAATTTTTGTGTACTACCACCAGCAAATTGTAAAGTAATCGGGAATATATTTCCTGGAACTAAGCTTGCATTGGGTTGATTTGCAGGGATTGTGGCAAAAAGATTAAATGTGAATGTTCCTGCTGATCCAGGATTGAAGGCAGAGGAAAAAAAAGTAAAATATCTATTCAATTGTCCGAGAAGCGAAGTGCCTCTTTTCCTTTTAACCCTCTTCCTCCATTGATAAGCATTGATGAGAGTAGGGAAAGAATCATTATCTATATTGAAGGGAGGAAAGTTTGTCTGAAGGCCTTTATTTGGGCCAATGATGAGTTTCTCGCCCATTAATAGCCTATAGCGAACCAGTTAAATGTAGCTCCTCCGCCACCACTACCATATGATGAAGCGAGTGTATTTAAAGTAAACCCTGATGCAGATAAATTTGAAACACCAAAAGAAAATCCGTTAATTATTGCTTGTTGCAAAGTAAGTTGCACTTGAAAGCATGTTGTAGGAAAAGTGATATTTGGCGATGTAGAATTGAATTTATAATTGGTTGTATTTGAAGAAGTTTGACCTGCAAAAACTTTTCCCCATTGTATTATGTAGCCACCAGGCAAAAATGAAATTCCAAAATTAGCGGCATTCGAAGGTGTCCCTGGACCTGTTAATTGAATTTGTGTTCCTAAATCATTTCCTCTAATAAAGAATAATTCCGGTTGAACGCCAAATGATCCGCCTTCATTAGTCGTAGAAGAATATAACGTAACGGAATTCACGCCAGATCCCTCGCCTGCTAAAGTGGATGGTTCAGTAGGAGAATTACCTATACTCGTAGTAATAAAATTACATTGATTATGAGCTCCGCTATTATCTGTGCCAAAAGCAACGTGATCGACAGAAACAAAATTAGAAATGGCATTAGCATTTGCTTGCATTATCCCCACATCTGAAGCAGGATTATTTGGAGGATTTGGTATGCCATTTGTATAAGCAATTGATGGTAATGTCATTTTAATTACCTAATGAACTTTGGTTATAGTTAAACTGGAATCCACTATTCGAATAAATTGTTTGAGTTCTTGTGCTTGTGAATTGTCTCTGGCTTCTTTTCCATACATAATCTCTTTGCTCAATATAGAATGGTTCATTTGCTGCCAAACCGTCTTGATCGCGAGTATCTGCAAGTATCTTTCTTGCTGCTCCACGTGCAATGAACTCTGCCATGTATCCAAATGGTATTGCCTGTGTCGTGCTTAGAAAAGCGCAAGGTGAAAGATAAGCATTGATTTCAACGATATACTGAATATCAGGCACGGATCTAAGAGTGAGAACATTGTTGTAGTAAAGAATCGATCTTGGCAAGCCTGGATTGAAGAATAAAACTTGTGAATTGATATCTTGGCCTTGTGGAATGGCAACAGGAAATGTAACATTTGCAACTCCTGTAAGATAATTTATTGTATTCAAAGTTGTACTATAGCCACCTGGTAAAACACTATATCCAAATGGCGCCGATCCAGGAGACATTAATAATCCATAATTGGCAAAATTCGTCCCCGTTATTTGCAGGAATTGTCCACTATCCTGTACCACAACGTTGTTACCGTTCGCGTCAGTGGACGTAAAGTAAACTGCCGGAAATATACTTGTACTTGGAACACTCATATTTAGAGTTGGACCAAATATAGGGTCAAAATTTTCACCTGTAGCCATAATACCAGTGATATCAACATGACCTCTGAGCAATCCACTTGGAAGAGCATTAATTGGCACATTAACATTAGGAGTATAAGGCAAAGATATAAGGTACGGACCAGCTGTTCCATTTCCTACCGTTGTTGGTGCAAGTGATTGTACGAAATTAGGCCATAGACTAAAGAAATTATCCCTTGAAACATAGAATCCTACCTGGACGCCATTAATATAGGCTGTTTCTGTGAATCCTTGATAGACTGGATACATGCCAATTGTTTGACCGCCTGGCTCTAATTGTACGCTATAGAGGGGCATATTATACTGATCGACACCAGGCACTGTCTCAAACTTATAGGTTGTTTTGAGATCAAATAACTGCATGATAGCGTCCACATCCATAATCCAGAATCTATTGACGTAATCAATCAATAGTTGATCCGTTATCTCTGCATTGCTAGGAGATAGGATTATTCTTCGGATGTATGTAAGGATATCTTGAAGGAGGTTAATACTTAGTCCTTTACAGTTTTTCTATTTTAGATGCATGGCACGATCTGCAAAGCCAAATAACATCTAATTTTTTTGAATAATCTTCATGATGACCTTCTGTTTTGCAGAATTTCATACATTCTTCACAATATTCACTTCTGTTTATTTTTCCTTTTTCTACGGCCCAATGAATGCGAGCATGTGCATTTGTTTTATGTCGATTTGCAAGCTGCCACTTTTTAACTGATAGATTGAACTTATGTCTATTATTTTTTCTCCATTCTCTCATTCTTATTCTATTTTTAGCTTTTTTGATAGGATTTTGTCTTTCTTTTTTCCTTCTTAAAGCAATCTTTAGCCGATTTTTTGCATACCATTCCCTATCTTTCTTTAGACGTTCATCTCTATTTTCATAATATCGTATTCTAGATTCATCTCTTAATCTTTTCCGATTTTCTTTTCTATATTTATCTGCATAGTTTTTATGATATTCTGGGTCATTTTTTCTTTGATTCGCACTTCTGATTCTTATACATTTTTTACAAATGGCATTTAATCCATCTTTTTTATATTTATCAGTACCGAATTCACTATCGACCTTATTTTCTTTACATTTTAAACATGTTTTCATGATGCTCCCAATTTTTGGAAGATCATTGTAACATCTTGCAGTAAATTCATCAAGTCTAGAAAGTATTTGATCCCATAAAGATACTTCTTTGTTTAGTAGCCGGCAAAGCGTCTAAACGCTGCACTGTTTTTTCTGCTGCCATATGACCATAATATACACCTTCTGTGCTTTCGCCTATATTGCGATTTGTCATTACTAAAGTATGATATGAAGCTCTTTTTAATTGCTCGGCGACATATCTTGGTGCCCATATTGGTTTATTGACGGGGATTTGCCAAAATTCAGCCGGACAGCCGGGGAATGGCTTTGTCCACATTTCTATTGTCTCACCCTTCATTTCGTTATTCTCAGCTGTAAAATAAACATATTCCTTGGCAAAAAGATACTGTTCACGCCATTTTTCGTTGAATTTTTCGGTGCTTCCAATAGATCTTGATGGTTTGATGTAAATATCTTTACTTTTCGCAATATCCGCTTGGGCTATCTTTGTCTGAGGTTCAGTTTCTAATTTAGGCGCCTGATTTAAATGATCAAAATTCAATTCTTTAACTTGCCTTTCAAACTCATCAAATTGCCTTTCTGCTTTATCTAGTTCTTTTTCTGCTAATGAATTTTTTGGAATTGGCTTTTTTCTAATTTCTTCTGTCATGTTTCACCTATGCGAACGGGCTAATGTTAATGAATGATCCTGGAATAAATGTTCCAGTCTGAATAATACCATTTATAGTATTTATTGGATTATTTATGTCACCTGTATTTACATCACCTATCGCCACTATTTGTGGTTGCAATGGATAGGTTGTAGAATTAAATGGGGTAAAGGTTTGAGAAACTATGTTTAAAACAACTTGATTAGGATTTGGAATGCTTTGTACAAATCCTGTCATTTGATTCAATTGAATAGTTCCATTTGTCTGAGGAATTAACAATCTGCACTCTTGACCCATCACATAATTATGATTCTTTGTTGTTGTTATTGTTGTTGTTTGTCCTAATGTTATTGCGGAAATGAAGAACTGACTAGGAATGTAGTATTGCGATTGGATAGGTACATTATTGTATAGAGCTATTGGCCCTGTCATTAATGGTGGATACATATTCTCCTATAAGGGAGGGTTGCCCCTCCCTTAATTATACATTCAACAAATTATTATGTCGAATAATCATTGAAGTAAGCACGCCAGAAAATTGTATCTCCTGCCGTTCCTGCCACTCCTGTACCTAAAATAAAGCCTTGGAATGTCGCATTGATATATGCGCCTTGGATTCCTGGGCCATTAATTGTAGTTACTGGGACAGTGATACTTCCTTGAAAACCATTGAATACAGTTGGAGACGGATATAACGCAGCACCAGTATAAGGAT